>Ga0081455_10001725_pt1 | contig 26473 bp, 26 predicted proteins | sample TabmetS3T2R1_FD_70207 | JGI IMG/M metagenome (GOLD analysis project Ga0081455, IMG submission 70207) | Tabebuia heterophylla rhizosphere microbial communities from the University of Puerto Rico - S3T2R1 | ecosystem: Host-associated > Plants > Roots > Rhizosphere ...
TCAACACCGCGGTCGCCGAGGCCGGCAAGCCGGCCGAGATGGCACGCGCCTTCGCGCTGGCCGTCGAGGCCGGGCGTGCCGCCTATCTCGCTCAGCCGTTGGAGCCGCGCGACATGGCCGTGCCGTCGACGCCGGTGATCGGCAAGGCCGTTCTGGGAGGCTGACGGTGCTCGACGCGTTCTATCCCGTCGTCCCGGACTCCGGCTGGGTCGCACGCCTCGCTCCCGCGGGTGCGCGCCTGATCCAGCTTCGCATCAAGGACCGGCCGGTTGACGACATCCATCGCCAGGTGAAGGAAGCGAAGAATGCCTGCGCGGCTGCGGGCGCCCAGCTCATCGTCAACGACTACTGGCAGGTCGCGATCGATGAAGGCTGCGACTTCGTCCATCTCGGCCAGGAGGATCTCGTCGACGCCGACATCAAGGCGCTGCGCCGCGCCGGCATCCGCATCGGCGTCAGCACGCACGATCACGCCGAGCTCGAGAAGGGGCTGGCGATCGATCCCGACTACGTGGCGCTCGGGCCGATCTATCCGACCCTGCTCAAGCAGATGCCGTGGGCGCCGCAGGGCCTCGAGCGACTGGGCGAATGGAAGAAGCTGATCGACGGCCGGCCGCTGGTGGCGATCGGCGGCCTGACGACGGAGCGCGCCCGGCTCTGCCTGGCTGCCGGCGCCGATATTGCCGCGGTTGTCGGCGACGTCGTCAACCATCGCGATCCGATCGCCCAGACCAAGGCCTGGATCGCTGCCACGCGAGGCGCGTCATGACCGATCGTTACGCCCGCCAGATCGTGTTGCCAGAGGTCGGATCCGACGGACAGGCGCGGCTCGCCGAGGCCTCGGTCCTCGTCGTCGGGGCCGGCGGCCTGGGCTGCCCGGTGCTGCAGTACCTGGCCGGTGCCGGCGTCGGTCGGCTGATCGTGGTCGATCACGATCGCGTCGAGGAGACCAACCTCCATCGCCAGCCGCTCTACACGATGGCCGATATCGGCGAGCCCAAGGCGGTCGTCGCGTGCACGGCCTTGCAGCGTTTCAATCCCGGGATTTCCGCCGAAGCCGTGGTCGAGCGACTGACGCCGCAGAATGCGCTGTCGCTGGTGGCCCGCGCCGGCCTCGTCGTCGATGCCGCCGACAGCTTCGCCGTCAGCTACATCCTGAGCGACGTCTGTCATGCCGCGGCCAAGCCGCTGGTCAGCGCCTCGGTGATCGGCATGACCGGCTATGCCGGCGCGTTCTGCGGCGGCGGCCCGAGCTACCGCGCGGTGTTTCCCGACGTGTCGGTCGACGGCGGCACCTGTGCCAGCGTCGGTGTGCTGGGCACGGCCGTCGCGCTGCTGGGCAGCCTGCAGGCGCACCTGGCGCTGCATCTCCTGCTGGGGCTGGAGCCCAGCGTGCTGGGCCGTGTCGTGACGTTCGATGCCAAGCGCCTGGCGTTCGGCGGCTTCGGCTTCGCCGGCAGCCCGGAACCGGAGCGCTATGTGCCGTTCATCGCCCCGGGTGCGGTGACGGCAGACGATCTCGTGGTCGATCTGCGCAGCCTCGAGGAGGCGCCACAATCGCCGTTCGCCGATGCGCGGCGTATCGAGGTGGACAATATCGACACGCTGCGCGTGGAACCGCAATCGCGGCAACGCATCGTCCTGTGTTGCCGCAGCGGCCAGCGCGCCCTGGCGGCGGCCGATCGTCTGCGCGAGCGCGGCGTCGCCAACATGGCGCTGGTGGCGTTGGGTTGACCGATTGAGAGGAGGATCGTCATGGCCCTGCACACGACGGACAAGACGGTGCTCGAGCACATCGAGCACCTCGTTGCCGAAGAGAAGAGGCTCTACGCGCAAGGGACGATGACCGATCAAGAGCGCGGGCGACTGAACAAGATCAACGTCGAGCTCGACCGCTGCTGGGACCTGCTGCGTCAGCGCCGCGCCCTGCGCGAGTTCGGCCGCAACCCCGACGAGGCCGAGGTGCGGCCGGCGCGGATCGTGGAGAACTACAAGGGCTAGCCTTCGGACCGCCTGCGTCCAATGGAGCCGGCCGTGGGGTCTCAGGGTCCTGATCTCCGCCGGCCACCACCGGCGCCGGCAGCTGCCACGCCCACGCGCCGCCGGCGCCGCGGCCGCCCTTGACGGCCCGCACGCCGATCACCTCTTTGGCGCGCTCGAGCGAGCGCCAGCGATGACCGTGCGCCTGGGCGGCGGCGCGGAGGTCGCGCGCCGTGACCGGTCCGTCGCGCAGCATCTCCTGCAGGAAGGCTTGAGCCTTGCGCTGAGCCGCGCCCTTCTCGTCGGGCAGCTCGACCGCCATGAGCTCCCGCGCCGAGCCCGTGAGAGCTTGGCCCCAGTCGACCCGCTGCGCGTGGAAGTCCCGGCCCGGGACGGGCGCGCCGAAGAGGCGATATTCGAAGCCGCCGCTGTCGGGGCCGAGGTTGGACTTGGCGCGCACCAGCCGGCGGGGCGCCGCATGGTCGGCCGGCTTCACCGTCACCAGCACGACGCGCGCCAGCGCGCCGAAGGCGATCGAGCCGGTGACGCGATCGAGCGGCTCGCGGCCGCCCGAGTTCTTGCTGAGATGCGTGATGCCCAGCACGGCGCAGTCGAGCCGCATCGCCAGATCGACGATCGGCTGCAGGCCACGACGCGTCTCGGTATTCTTGTGGCTGTCGCCGGTCACCACCGAGACCACCGGATCGAGGATCACCAGCCGGAGCTTGTCGAGGCCGCAGGCTGCGTCGGCCAGCGCTTGCATGTCGCTTGCCGGATCAAACGGGCGCACCCGCCCGTGCGCCCGGGCGCCGATGACGAAATGCACGCGAGCCGGCGCGCCGCCGGCTGCGAGCAGGCGCGGCAGCAGCGTGTCCTCGATGCCGTCCTCGCCGCTCCAGATCAGCACGTCGCCCGGCTCGTTGGGCGCATCGTCGGGCCAGCTCGTGCCGTTCGACAGGGCGGCCGCCAGGGTGAGCGCGATGGTCGTCTTGCCGGTTCCCGGGGCGCCGGCGAGGAGGTGGAACTTGCCGCTCGCCAGCCACTGCGGCCAGAGCCAGCGCGTCGCCTCGGGCGAGAAGGCGGTGGCCGGCAGCAGCTCGACCTGCGGTGCTTCGCCCGAGGGCGCCTGTGCGGAGGCTGGTGCCGCCGCCGGCGCGGGCGCGAACTCGACGAAGCGGACGCTGCCCGCAAGGCCTGCAATCTCACGCGACATGACTTCTCTCCATGGGTTGGGGAACGGCAATGAGTGGACGCGGCCGGCATTCCCGCGTGGCGCGATGCAGCGCCGGCGCGCAGCCAGCCGGGCAGAGGATCGTACGGATGCCTTCGAGTCGCCGGCCGGCGTCGCGCCAGTCGAGGATGACGGCACCGAGCCCATGACCGGCAAGCCACGAGGCGACATCGCGGAACACCAGCAGGGGCGCCTCCGTCTCGCGCGCCCGCTCGACGGCGTCGGCGCCGAGCAGCGCCGCGAGGCCGAGGCGGCAGGACAATCTGCCGTCGCGCAGGCGCTGGGCGACGAGGTCGATCAGGCCGGCGGCCTCGAAAACCGGCGCGATCAGGCTCGGCTCGCCGCGTTCGCCGGCACAAGCCGGCCGCCAGGTCGGGCCTTCGGTGACGATCCAGCCGACGCCCCACTCTGGGAGCCGGCTCTGCTCGAGGCCGAGGTTGGCGAATGCAGGGACGAGGCCGCGATGCCTGCTGGCCGCAATCAGCTCGCCCAGCAGGTCGCCGCGTGTCGCTGCCACCTCACGCAACTGGTCGTAGAGTTCGGCCGCGGCGCGGGCTTCCGCCTCCACGCGATCGAGCCGGCCGTCGAACTCGAGGATGGCGGCGCGTTCGTCAAAGGAAGCCTGCCAGTCGGCGCGCGACCTGGGGGGTGCAGAACGAGACATGTGGCGACAGCTGCCATGGCGGCACGCGGCAGAATACGGACAAATCCGGCGCTATCCGGTCACGCGCTTGACCTTCAGCGCCGCCAGCGCGCGGCGCAGCGTCTTGTCGCTCACAACGATACGGGCCTTGGCGAGGTCCTGCAGCAGCACCTCGTTCTTGATCATGGGCGGGATGCCATCGGGAAAGCTGCGCTGCAGCCAGTCGACGGCCGCCTCGACCTTCTGCGGCTTGCGGCCGGCCGGGCGATCCACCGGCACCGTGGTCACCGCGGGTGGCGATCCCGGCCAGCAGGCCCGGCAGGCCTCGGCGGACAGCCAGAGATCCGACCAGTACGCGCCGCCGCGATAGACGTCGGCACCGCCGACGCACACGGCTCGGCCATGGTCCTGCAGGCGGTCATCGGGCCATGCCCGGACGCGGGCCAATGGGCCGATGCCTCGCTGCCGGCCCTGCAGGACAAGTCGTCCGCGGCGCACCTCGGCCAGCAATTCGATCGGCGCGGCGTCGAGCGAGAGAGGCGGTTTGCCATCGAACGAGCGGGGCTGAAGGCGCGGCATCACGAAACGCAGCGCGCGCATCAGCTGCAGCCGGGCCGTGCGCTCCACGGCAGCCTCGCTGCGCTCGACCAGCCAGGCGAGCGCCTGTACCACGGACCACCACTCGGTGACGCTGCCTTCTTGCATGCAAGGAGGCTAACACCGCCAAAGGCCGCCAACACCGCCAGAAAAAAAAGTTGGCGGTCTTACGCGATGCCGACGGTATTGGCCATCACGTTGGCGTCAGGCTCGACGAGCGATGGATGACCGGCGTGAAATCACCCATGCTTGCTGCCAAGGACGCATCGCCTGCAGTGCATGCGCCAATCCGGTGCAAGGGTGAAAGCAACCATAAAGCCAGGAGCCAACCCGAATGAATATCTCCACCTTGCAAATGCTGGCCCTGATGGCGAGCGGCTTGGCAATCATCGTCGGCATCGCTGTGGCGACGACCAGCAAGTCACGATTGCTGAAGGCAGGAGGCTATTCGTTCACGGCCGCCTTGATCGTCGCTGTCGCTGTAGCAGTGTTCAGCACACCGACCGAAGACCCGGAAACCGCGCAAGCCGAAACAATCGTCAGCGTTCTGCTTCTTGCCGCCGCTGGCTGGGTGGGACTGAGCGCCATTCGCGCTTACCAACGCAAATGATGGTGGCGATGGTACCTTCCCTGTACCCTGGTGTAAGACCGCCAACATCTCGGTGTGGTGCGCAGTTGGCGGTCTTACGGTCGTCCCGGCTGGGCAGGGTAGCGCTCAGCCCGGCGAGGCGCCCTGCGTGTTCACGTAGACGGCATAGAGCGACTGGCTTGCCGCCATGAACAGGCGATTGCGCTTGGGGCCGCCGAAGCAGATGTTGCCGCAGACCTCCGGCAAACGGATGCGGCCGATCAGCTTGCCCTCCGGCGACCACACGGTGACGCCGCTGTAGCCGACATTGCGGCCGGCGTTGCTTGACGCCCAGAGGTTGCCATAGACGTCGCAGCGCACGCCGTCCGGACCGCATTTGACGTTGTTGACCACGCAGTCGCTGAACACCCTGCGGTTGGAGAGCTTGTTGTCCGTGCCGACATCGAAGACATGGATATCGCCCTTGCCGCCGGGGCCGGTGTCGCCGGGCCCCTTGCCGGTGCTGACGACGTAGAGCTTCTTGTAGTCGGGCGAGAAGCAGAGGCCGTTGGGATCGGGCACCTGGTCCTCGGTCACCACAAGGTCGACCTTGCCGGTGGGATCGACGCGATAGCAGTTGGTCGGCAGCTCGCGCTTGGCGGTGCCGATGCCGGCGGCCTGGCCCAGCTTCGGATTGAGCTTGCCGTTGGGATTGCTCGGTCCGCCGGCCGCATCGGGTGCGCCTTCGTAGAGCTGGCCGCCGTAGGGCGGATCGGTGAACCAGTAGCTGCCGTCGGGATGGGGCACGACATCGTTGGGCGAGTTCAGCTTCTTGCCGTCGAACGAGTCGGCCAGCACGGTGATCGAGCCGTCGAGCTCGTAACGCACAACGCGCCGCGTCAGGTGCTCGCAGGACAGCTGCCGGCCCTGGAAATCGAAGCTGTTGCCGTTGCTGTTGTTCGACGGTACTCGAAAGACGCTCACGTGGCCGTTGTCTTCGAGCCAACGCAGCTGCCGATTGTTGGGGATGTCACTCCACACCAGGTAACGGCCCTGCGCATTCCAGGCCGGTCCCTCCGACCACAGGGCGCCGGTCCACAGCCGCTGGATGGCGCTGTTGGGCTGTGCCAGCCCCTTGAACGACGGGTCGACGTCTATGATGTCGGGGTCCCAGAAGTAGGTCGTCGGCGCGCCCCTGGGGCTGAAGTCGCGCGGCGGCGTGGTGATGGTGGAAGGCGGCGCGACAGGACCTTCCGCCTGCGCGAAAGCCTGTCCCGCCACGACGGTCGCCGCTGTTGCCCCGGCGGCACCGACCAGCGTGCGGCGAGACATCGTCGTCTTCGATGAGCTCATGAGCGTCACTCCCCTTCAGTTCTAATCGTTGGAGTGACTCATACCAAAGCTACACAGGCGGGAGAAAGACAGCCTCACGAACCATTGAGGTCGTCACACTAGGGTCAAAACCCATAAAGTACGGTACCATCGTCTGTATCCGGCGGCTTTCGGAAATCGGCGAACGTCAAGCGGTCGTCAGGAATGACCCCGTTGTGAAGTGTCTGATGCAATTGCGCGAGGCGTCGCATCGGCTAAATCGTCTTCCTCGGCTCCGCGCCGGTCAGCACAGGCCGCAATCGGCTGAGGCAATAATCGAAGAACGAGGCGATGCGGGGAATTTTTCGCAAGTCGCGATGGGTGAGCAGGTATATGGGATAGTCGACCTCTGGAATGGGCCCGATCACCCGTACGAGGTCTCGATCCAGATCGGCGAGAGGCGAAGGCAAGAGTGCCAGCCCGCCGCCCGACTTCACTGCAAGCAGGACGCTCGCAACGTTGCTCGCTTGCCCTGAGATGCGGGCCTGTGGGGCCTTCGATGGCAGCCAGCGCGCCGCAGCGAGAGAGGCAATCTCGCCGGTGAACTCGATGATGCAGTGGCTCCTGATGTCTTCGGGTCGTCTCGGCCGGCCGTTGCGCTCGACATACAACCGGCTCGCATAGACGGCCCACGGCACGTCGGCGATTTTCTTGCCGACCAATGCTTCTTCCCGGACCTCTCCGCCGCGAAGGGCAACGTCCGCCTCGCCGTTCGACAGGTCCAGAACGCGGTCGGTCATGAGCAACTCGATCTTGATGCCCGGATGCCTCTCGTGGAATTTGTCGAGCAGGTCCGACTTCATCAGGCGATGCGCAATCGACGTGGAGCACGTGAGTCGGACGGTTCCTCTCATGCCCTTGTCGAAGGTCGCGGCGTGACGCCGAAGGGCGCTCGCGGCCTGCTCGACGCGCTCCGCGTAGGGTTGCAGTTCTTTGCCGTATTCGGTGAGCCGGTAGCCGCTCGGACGGCGCTCCACCAGGGGGCAGCCGAGACGCTTCTCCAGTTCGACGAGGCGACGGTGGACCGTCGATTGATTGACGCGCAAGGCCCTTGCTGCCGCCAGGCTACTGCCTTCCCGCGCGACCGCCAGGAGGTACCTGAGATCGCTCCAGTCGAACATTGTCAGGTTATGCATTCTTGCCCGCCCGCCGCGCAGCCTTGCTGCTCCATGCCGATCGCGGGCCATGCTATCCAGGCTTGCCCGTGTGTTCCAATGGGTTCGTGATCGGATCACTCGCCGTGTCCACGCCGATGTGATGACGTTGATGTTGGACAGCGCAGCTCGGCTCGATGTTGGGTGCATTTCACCAGTCGGGGGAAAGCGACCATGAAGCTTCGTTTCCGATATGCCGCCGCAGCGCTAGCTCTGCTATCGGCTGAAGCGTCTGCACAGGAGCAGCCGCTGACGGCGAAATGCGAGTCGGCGCCTCTGATGGCTGCGTTTACCGTGTTCGGCGAGACCGGCCGCATGCCACCTGATCTCGTCAGGTATCTTGGGGACGGGCCATGGCATAAGATCGAGCCCTACAAGGCCTTCGACAACGTCTACTATGTCGGCATCTGTTGGGTCTCTGCCTGGCTGATCACTTCGCCGGACGGCCACGTGTTGATCGACACGCTTTACGGGCCGTACACCAGCCAGATGGTGGGAAATATTCGCGCCCTTGGGTTCGATCCCAAGGACATCAAGCTGGTCGTTGTCACCCACGGTCACTTTGACCACGCCGGAGGCATCAGCCAACTCAAATCAGAGCTTGCGCCCGGAACACGCTTTGCCATGACGAAAGAGGGATGGCGCGAAGGAGCGGAAGAATCGGTTTCGCATCCGCGGTTCCCGTGGAAGATGATTGAACCTGACATCGTGCTCACCGATGGTCAGACGGTCACCGGCGGCGACGTCGCCATTCAGACGTTCGAGACATCCGGCCATACGATGGGCACCGCCTCGTTCGCATTCGATGCCCGTGACGGCGCTCGCACCTATCGCGCGTTCACGGTCGGCGGCCTGGGGCTGAATCGGATCCGCGGGCCGGAGCAAGTGGAGGCATTCATCGCCAGCCTAAAGCGCATTCGCGCGCTCACGCAGGATGGCGCGCACCCCGTGGAGTTGCACCTTACGACACATCCCTTCTCGACGGGCCTTACCGAAGCGAAAGACTTGCTGAAGACGCGTAAGCCCGCCGATCCACATCCTCTTGTAGACCTGCCGGGCTTCCGCAAGCAGCTCGACGAGCTGCAAGCCGGGGCCGAAAAGCGGCTGATCGTCGAGCGCCAGAAGCAGGCGAAGTGATGTCGATGCCGCAAATCAAAAGCCTTCAGGCAACGGGGTCGCATGACGCAACAGGGTCAATGCTCGATTGAGCATATGTGGCTCAAGGATGCTGCTTCTTCTTCTCCCAGCGTGCGGCCGCTTCGTCGTCGCCGGCGTGAGCGCCGACCCACTTGTCGCCGGCCGGTGTTTCCTCGAGCTTCCAGAACGGCGCCTTGGTCTTGAGCCAATCGACCAGGAACTCACAGGCTTCGAACGCCGCTTCGCGATGCGGCGAGCCGACGGCCACCAGAACGATGCGATCGCCGGCTTCGAGCCTGCCGTAGCGGTGCACGATCAGGCTCGCTTCCAGCGGCCAGCGCCGATGCGCCTCGGCCTCGATGTCCTCGAGCGCCTTCTCGGTCATGCCGGGATAGTGCTCGAGCGTCAGCGCATCGATGCGGTCGCGATGCAGGCCTTCGCGCACATGCATCTCGCGCACCAGGCCGACGAAGACCGTCAATCCACCGATCCGCTTGTTGCCGCGCGTCAGCTGGTCGAGCTCGGCGCCGACGTCGAAATCGGCTTCCTGGACGCGAACCGCCATCGCTAGCCTCCCGTGAAAGGAGGAAAGAACGCGACCTCGCGCGCCCCGCCGATCGGCACGTCGAAGGTCGCCGTCCGCTGATCGACGGCGGCGCCGAACGCCGCGCCCTCAGCCAACGCCTCGGCATGGCCGGCGCTGCGGTCGCGCAGCCAGGCCACGAGATCGCCCACGGTCTTCACCTCGGCCGGCGGCGTCACCTCCTCGTCGGCCAGGCCCACCGTGCGCTTCATCCAGGCGAAATAGCGGATCCTCATTCGGCACCTCCGGCCGTCTGGTCCTCCGCCATGTGGCGCAGCCCCGTGCGCAAGTAATCATAGCCCGTGATCAGCGTCAGCACGGCGGCGACCCAGATCAGGGCCAGCCCGATGTGCGACACGATCGGCGGAACCGCGTCGCCCAGCAGCAGGACGGCGATGGCCACCATCTGAGCGCCGGTCTTCCATTTCGCCAGCTGGCTCACCGGCAGGCCGACCCGCAGCTCGGCCAGGAACTCGCGCAGGCCCGACACCAGGATCTCGCGCGCCAGGATGATGAGCGCCGCCAGCACATTGACGCCGCTCAGCTGGCCGCCTTTCACCAGCATCAGCAGCGCCGCAGCGACCAGCAGCTTGTCGGCGATGGGATCGAGGAAGCGGCCGAACCGCGAGATCTGGTGATAGCGCCGCGCGAAGTAACCGTCGAACCAGTCGGTGATGCAGGCGACGACGAACAGGATCATCGACAGCCACTGCGCCCAACCGCGGTCGAGCCAGAAGCAGGCCACGACCAGCGGGATGGCTGCAATCCGCGACAGGGTGAGGAGGTTGGGGAGATTGAGCATCGGCAAACAGTCTTAGCGGCCGCCCCGGAAGTGGTCATGGATTTTATGGGCGAGCGCATCGGAAATGCCCGGCACCGACTTGATGTCCTCGAAGGTCGCCACAGCGACGGCGCGCGCACTGCCGAAATGGTGCAGCAGCGCGCGCTTGCGGCCGGCGCCGATGCCCGGCACCTCGTCGAGCGCCGAACGGCTGATGTCGGCGGCGCGGCGCGTGCGATGCGTGCCGATGGCGAAGCGATGCGCCTCGTCGCGCAATCGCTGCAGGAAGTAGAGCACGGGATCGCGCGGCTCGAGCGAGAAGGGCGCCTTGCCCGGCATGAAGAAGCGTTCGCGGCCGGCGTCGCGATCCGGTCCCTTGGCGATGCCGACGACCGCGATATCGTCGAGGCCAAGCTCGGTCAGCACCTGCCGCGCGACCTCGAGCTGGCCTTGCCCGCCGTCGATCAGCACCAGGTCGGGCCAGTGCTCCTCGCCGCGCTCGGGGTCTTCCTTGAGGGCCCGGCCGAAGCGGCGCGACAGCACCTCGCGCATCATGGCGAAATCGTCGCCGGCGGCGCCCTCGGTCTTGATGTTGAACTTGCGATAGGCGTTCTTGATGAAACCGTCGGGGCCGGCCACCACCATGCCGCCGACCGCCGCGCTGCCCTGGATGTGGCTGTTGTCGTAGATCTCGATGCGCTCGGGTGGCCCATCGAGACCGAACAGGCGCGCCACCCCTTCGAGCAACTGGCGCTGCGTGCCGCGTTCGGCCATGCGCCGCGCCAGCGCTTCGCGCGCATTGACCACCGCCTGGTCGAGCGCATCCTTCTGCTCGCCGCGCTTGGGCTGGCGGATCTCGACCTTGTGCCCGGCCGTGAGCGCGAGCGCGCTCTCGAGCAGCTCTCCGTCGACGACCTCGTGGCTGGTCAGGATCAGCCGGGGCGCCTGCCGCGATTCGTAGAACTGGCCGATGAAGGCCGACAGCACCGCCGGCTCCTCGAGGTCCTTGGTATGGCTCGGGAAGTAGGCGCGGTTGCCGAGATTCTGCCCCGCCCGCACGAAGAAGACCTGCACGCACATCTGCCCGCCTTCCGAGTGGACAGCGAAAATGTCGGCTTCGCTGATCGAGTCGAGGGCGATCGACTGATGCGACTGAATGTGCGCCAGCGCGCGGATGCGATCGCGCAACACCGCGGCGCGCTCGAACTCGAGGCCGGCCGATGCCTGTTCCATGCGTTGTGAAAGCGCCTGCTGGACCTCGCGGTTGCGCCCGCCCAGGAAGCCGCGCACTTCCTCGACGATGCCGTCGTACTCGGCCTTGTCGATGCGGCCGACACAAGGCGCGGTGCAGCGCTTGATCTGGTACTGCAGGCAGGGCCGGGTGCGGGTCGAGAACACGCCGTCCGAGCAGGAGCGCAGCGGGAAGGCGCGCTGCAGGGCGTAGAGCGTGCGGTTGACGGCGGTCGCCGAGGCGAAGGGGCCGAAATACTCGTTGGCGGGCTCGCGCGCGCCGCGATGCTTGGCGAGCTGCGGCCAGGGGGTGTCGCGGCGGATGACGATGTAGGGGAACGACTTGTCGTCGCGCAGCAGCACGTTGAAGCGCGGCTTGAAGCGCTTGATCAGGTTGTTCTCGAGCAGCAAGGCCTCGGCCTCGCTGTCGGTGACCGCGAACTCCATGGTGCGGGTCGCCGACACCATGCGCACCAGGCGCGTGTCGAGCCGGGTCGGCTGCGTGTAGGCGGCAACCCGGCTTCTGAGCGAGCGCGCCTTGCCGACATAGAGCACCTCGCCGTCGCCCGCGATCATGCGGTAGACGCCGGGCTTGCGCGGCAGCGTATGGACGAACTCGGCGATGATCCGCATGCCGTCGGCCAAGGAACCTTCGGGCAAGGAACCTTCGTCGGGCGTGCTTTCGCCGGGTCTCAGGTCGGTGTCAGTTTCGTCGCTCACGGCTCTCTCGAAGGGCGCGCACAATGGCTAGGCCGACGCTCGCGGGCAAGCCAACGAGGAATGAAGGAGGGCATGTGGGGAAGTCTGTGAACAAGCCACAAGCCTGCCCGCCGATGCGTCAGCGTCACTGTATTGACTCAATGTAGGCACGATGGCAGCCGACTGCCACATGCCCTCTAAGTCGTTGCTACCACGGGTTTATTCTTGCCCGATGCGACCCGCATAAAGGGCTGGAAACGGCAAACGTTCCTGATCTGATCCTTTCGTCTGCCGCGTTCCTAAATGTGGATAATTCTGGTGGCTTTACAGCACCGACAGCATCCGTCCGACCAGCGGATGGCGCACGACGTCCTTCTCGGTGAGGCGGATAACGGCGACGTCCTCCAGCCCTTCCAGCCGCTGGCCGATCACGCCCAGGCCGGACAGCTCGGGCAGCAGGTCGGTCTGGTCGGGATCGCCGGTGATCACCATGGTCGAGTGCCAGCCCAGCCGGGTCAGCAGCATTTTCAGCTGCCCATAGGTGCAGTTCTGCGCCTCGTCGATCAGCACGAAGCTGTTGTTCAGGGTGCGGCCGCGCATGAAGGCGACCGGGGCGATCTCGATCGAGCCATCGTCGAGATGCTGGCGCAGCCGCTTGGGTCCCAGCCGGTCATTCAAGGCGTCGTAGAGCGGCCGCAGATAAGGGTCGAGCTTCTCGCGCATGTCGCCGGGCAGGAAGCCGAGATTCTCGCCGGCTTCGACGGCCGGCCGCGACAGCACGATGCGCGAGACGGTGCCGGCATCCAGGGCCTCGACGGCGGCCGAGATGGCCAGGTAGGTCTTGCCGGTGCCGGCGGGCCCCATGGCGACGGTGAGCGGGCTGGTGTCGATGGCCTCCATCAGGAGGCGTTGGTTGTCGCTTCTCGGTCGGATCTTTCGAATGTAGCTCTGGTCGCGGTCGTTGGCCGGAGTGTGGTCGAAGATGTTGTGAATACGGGCGCTATCGATGGCGTGCAGCTTGGCGCGGCGAGCGGCGCGTTTGGCCATATTCGAACTCCGGTATCGAGGGCAGGAGAGCGGGACCCATCGCCAGAAAAGCAAAACGCCCCCGCAAGCGGAGGCGTCGGCGATCGGTGGCAGAACGGAAGGTGCAGCTTACAGGCCACCCGGCGGGGTATCCCCCGGTGATCCGGACTCCGTCGGGGCGCAAGGTCCTCGACCGGATAAGCAACCTCCTTCAGCTACCATGATCAGCGTAGCCCGATTGGGGAGGTCGGGCCACAATATAATGGGGGTGACATGCAGATTTCACACAAACCCAGAGGCCCGGCTGTGGGCCACGCGGCCCCCGACGTAGGTCGCCTGCACCGCGCGATCGTCGGCGAGAGTCATCTGGATGAACAGCTGGTCCATGAAGTCCCGCGCGTGGCTCATGCGGAAGTCGATCAGCGGCGTCGAGCGCATGTCGAGCACGACCAGATCGGCCTCCATGCCCGGCGCGATGCTGCCGATGCGGTCGTCGAGGTGAAGGGCGCGCGCCGAGCCTCGCGTCGCCAGGTAATAGGCATGCCCAGCGGACAGGGAATAGCGGTTCAACTGCGCAGCCTTGTAGGCTTCGCCCAAGGTTGCCAGCATGGACAGCGAGGTCCCGGCGCCGATGTCGGTGCCGAGCCCCAGCCGCACCGGTCGCTCGCGTCTCAGGACGCGGGAGATGTCCAAGGCGCCGCTGCCCAGGAAGAAATTGGATGTCGGACAGTGGGCAATTGCCGCGCCGCAGTCGTGCAGGCGCTGCAGCTCGGGCTCTTGCAGCCAGATCCCATGACCGAACACGGCGCGCTCGCCGCACAGCCCGTGGTGGTCGTAGACGTCGAGATAGTGGCGGCGATCGGGAAACAGCTCCTCGATCCAGGCGACCTCTTCCGGTGTTTCCGCGATGTGGGTTTGCATCAGGCAGTCGCGATGCTCGCGCCACAGGGCGCCTGCCATCGCCAGCTGCTCGGGCGAGCTGGTGCCGGCGAAGCGCGGCGTGATGGCGTAGAGCAGCCGGCCGCGGCCGTGCCATTTGGCGATCAGCTCCTGCGACTGGCGGTAGCCCGATTGGGCCGTGTCGCGCAACGCCTCGGGCGCGTTGCGGTCCATCAGCACCTTGCCGGCCGCCAGCCTGAGGCCGAGCTTTTCGGCCTCCTCGAACAGCGCATCCACCGACTGGGGATGCACGGTGCAATAGACGCAGCTCGTGGTGACGCCGTTGCGAAGGCTCTCCTGAAGGAAGACGCGCGCCACGTCGCGGGCATGGCCCTTGTCGGCAAATTGGAGCTCGGTCGGAAAGGTGTACTTGTCCAGCCAGTCGAGCAGCCGTGCGCCGAACGCGGCAATCATCGGTGTCTGCGGAAAGTGCACGTGGCAGTCGATGAAGCCCGCCGAGATCAACGCGTCAGGTCCCCAGTCGTGGACCTCGACCGTGGCCGGCAGGTCGCGCGCGATCTGGTCAGCCGGTCCGAAGCGAGTGATATGGCCGTCCTGCATCACGACGATGGCATCGGGCTCATGCACCATCGTCGCCTCGAGACCATCGCGGAAGGGATCGCCGCGAAACGTCAACACTGGCCCACGCACCGCCGCGGCAGCGGACGGCGCGGAGCGTTCGCTCAAAGGAAGATGACGCGGGCCTCGCGTTCCAGCATCTGCGGGATGCTCGACGGGTCGTCGAATTCGATCTCGGCTTCGACCAGGTGGGCGCTACCCTCGCCAAGATCGGCCTTGCTGCGCTTCACGCGGGTCACCGTCATCGGTGCGCGCATGACCTTGCCCTTGTAGACCCGCGAGCTGCCGCGAAAGGTGACCTCGACAGGCGCGCCGGCAACGAGGCGAGGCAGGTGCAGCTCGTCCACTTCGGCAAGGACGCGCAGCTGCCGCATGTCGACGATCTTGGCGATGCCGAGCCGACCGGCAATGAGCTCGCCCTGCCGGGTGTAGATGTCCACGATCACGCCGTCGACCGGCGAGCGGACCAGCGCCGCCTCGCGGTCCGCCTTTGCATCCTCGAGGGTGCCCTCGGCATTCTGGATGTCGAGCTGGTTGATCTCGAGGTCGTTGGCCAGCGCCTTCTTCTGGAGAGCGAGGCTTGCCTTCTGGTTCTCCAGCCCTCGATTCTCGATGCTGACTTCCAGCTCCTTCTGGTCGGGCGGCTTGCCCGAACGCTGGCGCAGCAGCCCCTGCAACTTGTTGTCCTCGATCGATGACTTCAGCGCGGCCTCGTCAATGGCGATCTGGGCGACACGCGTGCCAGACAGGATGGTGTCGCGAGTCTGCTTGATCTTCTCGAGATCGCCTTCCGCCATCCGCACCAGCGTGTCGGCCCGTGGATAGTTGGACAGCACCGCGATGATCTCGCCACGCTTGACGGCCTGGCCATCCTTGATACGCAGCTCGAGGACCGTCTGGCCGCCGGCTGGATCGCCGGCGACGATCACGGTGCCGGTCGCGGCATCGGTGTAGCCGCGCGCGATCAGCGGCCTGCTGTTGGGCCGGTCCTGGGCGCTGCTGATGTGCTGAAACGGCGTCAGCCAAAGCGCCAGGGCGACAATTCCCACCATCGTCGCTGCGGCTATCGCCTTTCCAGTCGAGCTGCCTGGTGTCATGCCGAGTCGCCCCAAAGCCCTTCGAATGGGTGATCCATAGACCGAGGTTGCGCAAGAAATATGTCGAAAGCCGGCCAAAATCAAAGGGCTTAGCGTCAACACGCTAAGCCCTTGATCTTCTTGGTGGAGCCAAGGGGGATCGAACCCCTGACCTCTACAATGCCATTGTAGCGCTCTCCCAGCTGAGCTATGGCCCCGAAACTCGTCGAGCGGCGCGAGGTATAAGTCCTGCTCCGCGGGCTGGCAACAGGTCAGCGATCGCCTTCGCCCTTGTCGTCCTCGACCTCGACCTCGACCTCGGATTCGATGTCGTCGGCCTCGTCGGCAAGATCATCCGCGTCTTCCAGCGCTTCATCGCCTTCGACATCGGGCAAATCATCGCCGGCCAGCGCCGCCTCATCGACCTTCTTCTTGGCCGCAGCCTTCGCGGCAGCCGCCGCGGCGGTGGCGGCCGCCGTCGCTGCGGCCGCACCACGGCCGCGCCGGACCTTCACGAAGTCCTCCCGGTCGTGCTCGCGGCCGCATTTCGGGCACTTGATCGGACTCTTGTTCAGGTCGTAGAAGCGCGCGCTACAGCTCTGGCAAGTGCGCTTTATTCCCCAGTTCGCCTTGACCACGCAGATACTCCTGGAAAGCCGTAGAGAGGGGCCAACTGGCCTCGGCCGGGTGGCCTCAAGAGGGGGGCGTATGTCACGCGCCTTTCACCCTGTCAAAACCAAATTCGGGCATGCTAGAGCAGCGCCCGCGCCGTATTTTCGCCGCATCCCGGAGTGTGTCCTGCCCGTCGGCTCCCTTTCGATCAAGCTCGTCTCCCATCCCGTGTCTCGTCTGCACGGCCGGGTGCGCGCGCCGGGCGACAAATCGATCTCCCACCGCGCTCTGATGTTGGGGGCTCTCGCTCTCGGTGAGACCACGGTCCGCGGGCTCCTGGAGGGCGAGGACGTGCTCTGCACGGCAGCTGCGTTGCGGGCGCTGGGCGCTGACGTGAGGCACGAACGGAGCGAGGGTCTTTGGCGCATCCGCGGCTTCGGCGTCGGCGGCGGACGCGAGCCGGCAGATGTGCTGGAGCTCGGCAATTCGGGCACATCGGCGAGGTTGCTGGCGGGCATTTTGGCAAGCCACCCTTTCACCAGCTTCATGACGGGCGATGCCTCGTTGCGGCGCCGGCCGATGCTGCGGGTCATCGAGCCGCTGTCGCAAATGGGCGCCCGCTTCGAAGCCCGTGAAGGCGGGCGCATGCCGCTCGCCATCATGGGAACCGACGAGATGGTGCCCATCGAGTATCGCCTGCCGGTTGCCTCGGCGCAGGTGAAGAGCGCCATCCTGCTTGCCGGCCTCAACACGGCGGGCGAGACGACGGTGATCGAGCTCGAGCCGACGCGCGATCATACCGAGCGCATGCTGCGCCACTTCGGCGCCGAGGTTCGGGTCACCGCCGCCGATGGCGACGGCAAGCACATCACGGTCGTTGGCTGGCCCGAGCTCAAGGCCCGCGACATCGTGGTGCCCGGCGATCCGTCCTCTGCCGCGTTCGCCGTCGTTGCGGCGGCCATCCGACCGGGCAGCGACATCACGGTCGAGAATGTCGGGGTCAATCCGCTGCGTGCCGGCCTCTACCAGACCCTGCGTGACATGGGAGCCGACATCACCTTCGAGAACGAAAGCGAGGTGGGCGGGGAACCTGTCGCCGACCTGCGCGTCAAAGGCTCGGCGCTCAAGGGAGTCGAAGTGCCTGCCGAGCGGGCGCCGTCCATGATCGACGAGTATCCGATCCTGTCCATCGCCGCCGCTTGTGCCGCCGGCACGACCCGAATGCTGGGGCTCGCCGAGCTGCGCGCCAAGGAAAGCGACCGCTTGGCGAGCGTCGCCGCCGGCCTGCAGGCCAATGGCGTCGCGCACGAGATGGCTGCGGACACACTGTCGGTGCACGGCACCGGGTCGCCGCCGCGGGGCGGTGGCCTGGTCGCAACGCATCTCGATCATCGCATTGCCATGTCCTTTCTGGTGCTGGGCCTGGCGGCGCGCGAACCGGTCGCCGTCGATGATGGCTCGCCGATCGACACCAGCTTCCCGGGCTTTGCGGCACTGATGGCGGGACTCGGCGCCAGGATTGGATCAGGGTCCGAGGCGGCGTGAAACCTCCCTTGATCATCGCGATCGACGGTCCTTCGGCATCGGGCAAGGGCACGCTGGCCAAGCGGCTCGCCGACCATTTCGGGCTGCCGCATCTGGATACCGGCTTGCTTTACCGGGCCGTCGGCTGGCTGTCGGAACAGTCCGGCCGCCCGCCTGCCGAGATCGCGGCCAGGCTGCAGGCCGCCGACATCGACGATCCCGCGCTCAGGACGGACGAAGCCGGGCAAGCCGGCTCGAAGGTGGCGGCAATTCCCGAGGTGCGCTCCAACCTCTTGAACTTTCAAAAAAAATTCGCATATCAGCCGTCTGGAGCCGTGCTCGATGGGCGCGATATCGGTACAGTGATCTGCCCGGACGCTCCGGTGAAGCTGTTCGTGACCGCAAGCACTGAAGCCCGCGTTGAACGCCGGTACCAGGAGTTGCGCGAACGAGGGGCCGACACTATAAAACCGCGCGTTCTTGCCGAGATGGCGGAGCGGGACCGTCGCGACAGCGAACGGGCGGCTGCACCTTTGAAAGCCGCACCCGATGCTTACCACCTCGATACCAGCGACATGGATGCCGATGCGGCCTTTGCCGCCGCTTTGGCTTTCATCGAGCGCAAGGGCTTTCGATCCGCAGGGCCATAAGTCGCCGCCGGCGGGTTGAAGACCAAGAGCGGCGATTGCGGACGGAACCAAATCCGGACGTCGGAGTTTCAAGGCACTGGATCCGCCGGATCAACCGGTTGGCCGACGGGCGGCAGCGTTTCGCCCGGGATCGAGGAAGGAAGAGGTATTGAATGGCTAAGGGCAGCGCCCTGCGTAAGAACCCGAACGACGCCGCCAGCGCGGAGTTCGCAGCACTTCTCGACGAATCGCTGGGCGGTTCGGCGAGCTTCGAAGGATCGGTCGTCAAAGGCACGGTCATTCGCATTGCCAACGATTTCGTCACCGTCGATGTCGGGCTGAAGTCCGAGGGCCGCGTGGCCCTGCGCGAATTCACCAACGGCGGCACCACCGCCCCCGAGATCAAGGAAGGTGACGTGGTCGACATCTTCGTCGACCGCATGGAGAACAAGGACGGCGAGGCCGTGCTGTCGCGCGAGAAGGCGCGCCGCGAGGAGGCCTGGACCGTGCTGGAGAAGGCGTTCACCGATGGCGAGCGCGTGATGGGCACCATTTTCGGCCGGGTCAAGGGCGGGTTCACCGTCGATCTCGGCGGCGCCGTGGCCTTCCTGCCGGGCAGCCAGGTCGATGTGCGGCCTGTCCGCGACGTCGGCCCGCTGATGGGCCAGGCCCAGCAATTCGCCATCCTCAAGATGGACCGCCGCCGCGGCAACATCGTGGTGTCGCGCCGCGCCGTCATGGAGGAGACCCGGGCCGAGGACCGCACCCGCCTGATGGGGGCGCTGTCGGAGGGCCAGGTGCTCGACGGCGTGGTCAAGAACATCACCGATTACGGCGCGTTCGTGGATCTGGGCGGCGTCGACGGCCTGCTGCACGTCACCGACATCGCCTGGAAGCGCATCAACCATCCGTCGGAGGCCCTCACCATCGGCCAGCAGGTCAAGGTGCAGGTCATCCGCTTCAACCCCGAGACGCAGCGCATCTCGCTCGGCATGAAGCAGCTGATGAGCGATCCGTGGGACGGCGCGGGGGCCAAGTACCCGGTCGGCCTCAAGCTCAAGGGCCGCGTCACCAACATCACCGACTACGGCGCCTTCGTGGAGCTGGAGCCGGGCGTCGAGGGTCTGGTGCACGTCTCCGAGATGAGCTGGACCAAGAAGAACGTCCATCCGGGCAAGATCGTGTCGACCTCGCAGGAGGTCGAAGTGATGGTGCTGGACGTCGACATGTCCAAGCGCCGCATCTCGCTCGGCCTCAAGCAGTGCATGGCCAACCCGTGGGAGAGCTTCGCCGAGAAGTACCCGGCAGGCACCGAGCTCGACGGCGAGGTCCGCAACATCACCGAGTTCGGCCTGTTCGTCGGCCTGCCCGGCGACATCGACGGCATGGTGCATCTCTCCGACCTGTCCTGGGACAAGGCCGGTGACGAGGCCATCCGCGACTACAAGAAGGGCGACAACGTCAAGGTCAAGGTGCTGGACGTCGATGTCGACAAGGAGCGCATCTCGCTCGGCATCAAGCAGCTGGCCAACGACCCGTTTGAGAAGGTGGGCCAGGTCGCCAAGAAGGGCGATGTCGTCACCGTCATCGTGGCCGGCATCCAGGACAACGGCATCGACGTCACGGTGCAGGACGGCATCCCGGGCTTCATCCGCAAGTCCGAACTCAGCCGCGACCGCTCCGAGCAGCGCCCGGATCGTTACGCGATCGGCGACAAGCTCGACGCCAAGATCACCAACATCGACAAGACCTCGCGTCGCGTCGTGCTGTCGGTCAAGGCGCGCGAGCTCGACGAGGAAAAGAAGGCGATGGCCGATTTCGGCTCGTCCGACTCGGGTGCCAGCCTGGGCGACATCCTGGGGGCGGCGCTCAGCCGCGCCCAGAAGAAGGAAGAAGCCGGCGAGAAATAAGCTTTCTCGACAGCCGAAAACGAAGGCCGGCCCGTCAGGGCCGGCCTTTTTCGTGGCCAAAAGGCCGGGCAGAACGCGACGAATCGGGCCGTGTAGGCGGTTTCCTTTTCCTTTCAAGGGCTTACCTTGACCCAAGGCCGGTTTGCGCTATTATTACGCCAATGACGAAGTCGGAGCTGATTGCTCGCCTGGCGGCCCGGAATCCTCATCTCTATCAAAGGGATGTCGAGCGGATCGTCGCCACGGTCTTCGATGAGATCTCCAAGGCTCTCGCGCATGGCGATCGTGTCGAATTGCGCGGCTTCGGCGCTTTCTCTGTGAAGAAGCGCGATCCCCGGACGGGCCGCAATCCCCGCACCGGCGAGCAGGTGGCTGTTGCCTCCAAGCGCGTGCCCTACTTCAAGACCGGCAAGGATCTGCGCGACCGTCTCAACAAGGAAGCAGTGCGGGCGGCGGGCCTTGCGCCGGCCGAACCGGACCAGCACGCCGAGGACGACAAGGACTAGCGCCCCTCGCGCGAGCGCGCCGCCCTGTGCCATTCTGGCGGCGGCATGAAAATCCTGTTCCGTGTTCTTCTCCTGCTGTGTGTCCTGGTCGGCGTGCTGGTTGCTGTCAGCAACAGCGAGCGAGTGGCGCTGACCGTCTGGCCGCTGCCGTACAGTCTCCAGGTTCCGCTCTATCTATTGATCGTGGTCGTGCTGCTGTTGGGTGTGCTGGCCGGGCTGGGGCTGGGCTGGTGGGCCGGCCGACACCACCGCCGACGCGCGCGCGAGCAGGGCAAGGAAGCGGCGCGCCTGGATCGAGAGGTGGTGCGTCTGCGAGAGCAGCTCGCCGAGAGCAAGTCCGCGTCAGGACCGGCGGATATATCAGGACGCGGCCAAAAGGCCATCGAGCGGCAGGCGGCACTGGTCGCACCCGATCTCGCGTCACCGCCGCGCGGCCCGCTGTCGTCGTGAAGATCCTGACCGCGGCCGAGGTCGATGCGGCTATCGACGATACAGCCCTGATCGACCGCCTCGAGGCCCTGTTTCGCGCTGGCTGCGAAATGCCGCCGCGTCATCATCATACGATCGTCGCTCCCAATGGGCCGGGATCGGCGGACGCGACGCTGCTCCTGATGCCGGCGTGGACGCGACAGATCGCGAACGCTGCCCCGGGCCGAATTGGGGTCAAGCTCGTCACCGTCTTTCCCGACAATGGCCGGCGGTCGCTGCCCTCGATCTATGGCCAATACCTGTTGCTCGACGGCATGACGGGCGCGTCGCTTGCCCTGCTCGACGGCACGATGCTCACCAAGCGGCGGACCGCCTGCGCATCGGGCCTCGCGTCGCGTTACCTGTCTCGGCCCGATGCCAGCTCGCTACTGATGATCGGGACGGGTGCATTGGCGCCGCATCTCGTTCGCGTCCACGCCAGGATCCGGCCGATCGCGCGGGTCGCGATCTGGGGGCGAGACCCGGCCAAGGCGCAACAGCTTGCCCGCGATCTTGCGATTTCGCTGCCGGAGACACTCGGCCGACCCATTGTTGTGGAGGCCGTGACCGATCGGCGATCCGCGGTCGCAGGCGCCGATATTGTATCCTGTGCGACGCTCTCGAAGACACCGCTCGTCGAGGGAGATTGGCTGCGGGAAGGCCAGCATCTTGACCTAGTGGGCGCCTATACGCCCGACATGCGTGAAAGCGACGACCGCGCTGCACGGCGCGCGCGCCTTTATGTCGATACCCGGGCGGGCGCGCTGAAGGAGGCCGGCGATATCGTGCAGCCGATTTCCAAGGGCGTTGTCGGCCCGGGCGATATCCTCGCCGACCTGTTCGAATTGTCGCGCCATGAGAAGCCCGGTCGCGCGTCCGATGATCGGGCAGGTATCACGCTCTTCAAGTCGGTGGGCGCTGCCCTGGAGGACCTGGCCGCGGCCGAGCTCGCTTTCGACGCAAGCTAGAGCATGATCCGAGCTGTTTGAATCATTTCCTCCCCAGCGAAGCTGGGGAGGTGGCCCGAAGGGCCGGAGGGGTCATGGGCATCAGAGCCGAGATTCTTGACCCCTCCGCCCGCTGCGCGGGCACCTCCCCATCGCGGTCTCCGCGATAGGGAGGCACGGGCACGTCAACCTCGATGGACTTTGCTCTAGTTGGGCTCGATCAGCGCGCCTGCCGCCTTCAACGCCTCGATCTCGTTGGCGCTCACGCCCGCTTCGGCCAAGACCGCGCGCGAGTCGGCGCCCATCAGCGGCGCCATGCGACGGATGGACGGCGGCGTCCGGCTCATACGCATGGGCGGTTCGACCATCAGGATCTCGCCTTCGCTGGGATGCGGGTACTTCTTGAAAAGCTGCCGCCACACCAGATGTGGATCCTCGAACAGGTCAGCCGGCTTCGATACGGGCGCGTTGGGGATCTGGGCCTGATCGAGGAGGGTCACCCATTCGGCGGTGGTCCGGGTCGGCGCCAGCGCTTCGACCATGGCGTACATGTCGTCGATGTGCAGCGAGCGCGCATTGAGGGTCGAGTAGCGTGGGTCCTTCAACACCTCGGGCCTGCCGACAAGCTCGAAGAAGTTCCGCCAATGCTTGTCGTTGTAAGGAAGAATCGCCATCCAGCCGTCCAGTGTGCGGTACGGCTTGCGGGTACGGGTCAGCAAGCGGGTGTAGCCGACCTGGCCGTCATCGCTGAACGTGCGATCCCATAGATGCTCGACCATCAGCCAGGCCGCCATGGTTTCGAACATCGGGACCTCGACGAATTGGCCCTCTCCGGTCCGTTGCCGGTGCATCAGCGCCGCCAGGGTCGAGAAGGCGAAGGTGAGGCCCACGGTCTTGTCGGCCAGGATGGTCGGCGGATAGCGCGGGATGTCATCCCCGGCGGCCCGCCCCATCAAATCGGCGATGCCAAACCGCCCTTGGATGGCATCGTCATAGGCCGGAAGTTTCCCGTAAGGACCGTCGGCGGAATAGCCGTAGGCGCCGACATAGACGATGTCGGGCTTCACCTTGCGGATATCCTCGTAGCCAAGGCCAAGCCCTTCGATCGCTTGCGGGCGCAAAGCGTGAACGAAGGCATCGGCCGTCTTCACCACCTCGAGCAGTGCTGCTCGTGCCTTCGGATTCTTGAGATCGAGGCAGAGCGATCGCTTGTTGCGATTGACGTAGAGGTAGGTGGGGCCCATGCCCGCTGTGCGTCCGGGCTTGCCGATGTGTCGCACCGCATCGCCTTCCGGTGCCTCGACCTTGATCACGTCGGCGCCCTGATCGGCCAGCAGCATCGTGCCGTAAGGACCGAGAATGATGTTCGTGAGGTCGACGATCCGCAGACCGCTCAATGCGCCGGCCATGGTGATGGTCCTTCGGAGTGGACAGTGGTGAAGCGCGAGATTGCCACTGCGTGAGAAGCCCGTCATCGATGGTCACAGCTTTGCGTTCGCTGGTCGGGTGCGACGTCGTGCGCAATCATCGGCATGCAGATCTGCACATCTCGATGATGTCAGGTTCCGGTCGCGCTGCCCCTTGGTCATCCACGAGTCAAGCGGACTCAGATTCATCGCCAGTGTGGGATGTTAAGCTGACCGTTGTGCGACGCGCTCAGTCGGTGTAGCGAGGAGGTGAAGAGGCGGGGGGCGATGCGCAACGTCGCAAGGAAGCAGCAAGAGCCGAAGGCGGCATCGGGGCCGTTGGCGCGGCCGTATCGCATCGAAGAGCAAATCGGCTATCTGTTGCGTCGCGCGCATCAACGCGCGAGCGCGATCTTCCAGGTCACCATCGGCGATCCCAACATCACGCCGACGCAATACTCGAGCATGGTGAAGCTGAACGAGTATCGCGAGCTGTCGCAGAATCTTCTCGGCCGACTCGTCGGCATGGACAAGGCGACAATGCAGGGAGTCGTCCGTCGGTTGAAGGAGCGCGGCCTCGTCGACTCGCGTCCCGATCCAGGTGATGCACGCCGTACGTTGCTCAGCCTCACCACCGAAGGTCAGCGCATCGTGAACCGGTTGCTGCTGAACGGTCCCGCGGTTTCGCGCGAGACATTGAAGCCGTTGAACGGCGCCGAGCAGCGTCAGCTCCTCGACCTTCTGTCCAAGATCGTCTGAGAGAATCGAATCGTTTTGACTCCCGAAGACTCCGGGGTCATCGTACGTACACGAACGATATGGGTGATTATCGTCAACCCGTTCGCCTGGAGGAGGCGCTGGAGGCCCTGGCCCGGCCCTACACGGTGCTGTCCGGCGGGACCGATTTCTATCCCGCGCGGGTCGGTCGGACGGTCGATGAGGACATTTTAGACATAAGTCGAATCAAAGGCTTATGTGGCATCTCCCATGACGATGCGGGATGGCGGTTAGGCGCCACCACCACCTGGAGCGAACTTCTGGCGGCCGATCTCCCACCGCTGTTCGACGGCCTCAAGCTGGCCGCACGCGAAGTAGGCGGACGGCAGATCCAGAACGCCGGCACGCTCGCCGGCAATCTCTGCAACGCCTCGCCCGCAGCGGACGGTGTGCCGCCATTGCTGGCGCTTGATGCCGAGGTCGAGCTTGCGAGTCGCAACAGCGTGCGTCGCCTTCCGCTGTCGGCATTCATCGTCGGAAATCGCCGCACGCAGTTGTCGCCCGACGAGCTTCTGGTTGCGATCCACGTTCCGCGGCCCACAACCCACGCGCGTAGTTCTTTTCTGAAAATCGGTGCGCGCAAGTATCTCGTGATCTCCATTGTCATGGCCGCAGCCACACTCGAGATCGCGGAGGGCTGCGTGCGGACAGCGCGCATCGCCGTCGGCGCCTGCTCGGCGGTGGCGCAACGTCTGCCGATGCTCGAGGTTGCGCTCACTGGTGCGCCGCTTGACGAGCGTCTCGCCGAAAAGGTTCAACGCGCCCATCTCGCGCCGCTGGCACCGATCGATGATGTGCGCGGCGGTGCCGATTACCGTCTCGACGTCGTTGTTACATTGTTGCGGCGACTGCTGGCGGAGGTCGCGTCGTGAAGGTCGCTTTCACCTTGAACGGTCGAAAAGTGGAATGGTGTGGCTTGCCGGCAACACGGCTCGCCTCGGCCTTGCGCGATGATCTAGGCCTGACCGGAACCAAGGTCGGCTGTGACGCCGGCGACTGCGGAGCCTGCACGGTCAGCCTCGATGGCCGGCAGGTCTGCTCTTGCCTGGTGGCGATGGGCCAGATGGATGGCCGCGCCATCGACACGGTCGAGGGACTGACCGAGAAGGATGGGACGCTCACCGCCTTGCAAGAATCCTTCCTGGCGCATGGCGCCGCCCAATGCGGCATTTGCACGCCCGGTATGTTGATGGCGGCACATGACCTGTTGAGCCGCCGCGGACAGCCCAATCGCGCCGAGGTCGAAGAGGCATTGGGCGGCGTGCTCTGTCGCTGCACCGGCTACAGCAAGATCGTCGATGCAGTGCTTGCGGCGCGAACGAAGGTGTCGGTCGTCGCGCCGTCGGCCGGTAGCGCCGTGGGAACACGGATTGCCCGGGTCGATGGTGTGGTCAAGGTCACGGGTCGCGACCTCTTCGGTGCCGATGTCGTGCCGGCCGACGCGCTTTGGATCAGGGTGGTGCGCTCGCCGCATGCCCGTGCGCGCTTCGCATTGGGCGACCTCGATCCCTTGCGGGCGCGACTAGCCGCCGTGCTGACGGCGGCGGACATTCCTTTCAACGGGTACGGCATCTACCCCGATATCAAGGACCAGCCGGTCCTGGCCGCCGGCCAGGTGCGGTACCGAGGCGAAGCCGTGCTGGCTCTGGTCGGTGTGCGGACGGAAGTGCTCGCGATTCGGGACCAGGACGTGCCTATTACCTGGACGCCGGAGCCGCCGTTGGTCGGGATCGATGCGGCGATGGCGGCCGATGCCCCCCTGGTCCAGGCCGACAGACCCCGAAATCTACTGCTCGACGGCGGGGTACGGCGAGGAGATGCGCCGACCGCCTTTGGCCGCTGCGCAGCGGTGGCAGAAGGGACGTTCGAGACTTCGTTCGTGGAGCACGCCTATATCGAGCCCGAGGCGGGCTGGGCTCAGCGGGTGGGTGATCGCCTCGAGATCCATGCCACGACCCAGACTCCTTATATGGACCGCGACGAGATTGCGAACGTCATGCGGCTTCCGCCGGAGGCCGTGCGCATCGTGCCAACCGCCTGCGGCGGCGGCTTCGGTGGCAAGCTCGACCTCTCGGTCCAGACCCTGACCGCGGTCGCCGC
>Ga0081455_10001726_pt1 | contig 26459 bp, 23 predicted proteins | sample TabmetS3T2R1_FD_70207 | JGI IMG/M metagenome (GOLD analysis project Ga0081455, IMG submission 70207) | Tabebuia heterophylla rhizosphere microbial communities from the University of Puerto Rico - S3T2R1 | ecosystem: Host-associated > Plants > Roots > Rhizosphere ...
GCGGCTCAGGATCCGGACCTCGTCCTCGTGGATATCCACATGCCCGGCATGAGCGGCATAGAGATGACCGAGCGCGTGACGAGCTCGACAGATGCGCCCGTGGTGGTCCTGATCTCGGCCCAAGATCTCGTGCAGCTCCCCGCCGCGGCGCGCACCTGCGGGGCGGCCGAGGTGATCAGCAAACAGGAGCTGGGCCCGGCGACGCTGAAACGCCTCTGGGGCGCATACGGCAAGGCTTAGACCGGTTCGGATACGCTGACCGCAGGGTCAGCGACTATGAGCGTGAGCCTGGGAGAGCGGCGTGGGGGCCCGCTTTGGGAGCGGGGGACCCCACACATCGGTGCGGCGGGAGCAGCGCTCGCGATCGGCGCCGCCGTGCTCGCGCTCTGGGCACTGGGCGGTGTCGCCGTCGCGGCCCGCCGCTTCCGCTGGGAGCCGCAGGCGGTGCCGGCATGACGACGAGCTCCGATCGGCTCGACCCCGCGCTGCTCAAGCTCGCGGGCGTCGTCCTCGTCGGCGCCGTCGCCGTCCAGTTCGACATGACCATCGTCAACGTCGCGATCGACACGCTCGGGCGCGACCTGCACGCCCCGCTGTCGACGATCCAGTGGGTGTCTACCGCCTACCTGCTGGCGCTCGCGATGGTCATCCCGCTCGCCGGCTGGTCGGTCGACCGCTTCGGCGCCAAGCCGATGTGGATGCTGTCGCTGGTCCTCTTTCTCGGCGGCTCGGTCCTGTGCGGCCTCGCCTGGTCCGCCGGCAGCCTGATCGCATTCCGCATCCTCCAGGGGCTCGGCGGCGGGCTGCTGCTGCCGCTGCTGTCCGCGATCCTCGCGCAGGCGGCGGGGCCGCAGCGGCTCGGGCGGCTGGTTGAGGGCGATCGGCACGGGCAGCGTGGTGGTGGCGTTCTGCTCGGCGAAGGTGTCCAGCTCCCGGGTCAGCCGCCGGGTCCACTCCGGCATCCGGGCCGCCCGGTGCCGTGCCGCCGGCCATCCCGCGGCATCGCCGGCGGCCAGCCCGAGCAGGCGGAGGGCGTAGACCTTGTTGCCGCGCTCCTGGTGCGCATCCGCGAGCGCCAGCGCGCGCCGGCCCTCGGCCACCGCGGCCGCGTGCTCGCCCGCGATCAGCCGCACTTCGCCGACGTGCGCGGTGATGAGGGCCAGCCGCCCGAGCCGCTGCATGCCGAGCGCCTGCCGCACGCCGCGCTCGGCCAGCGTGAGCGCCTCCCCGATCCGGCCGGTGAGCGCGTACACCACCGCCAGGTCGCCCGCGAACGGCGGGTAGAACGCGGGCATGTCGCCGCAGAGGGCGATCCCGCGCTCGAGCACGGGCTGGGCCTCCCGGATGTGCGCGCGGCGAAGCAGCGTGCCGCCCAGACCCAGCAGCGCGTAGGTGAGGCTGTAGGCATCGCGGCGCTCCTCGGCCAGGCCCACGCCCTCCGCGGCCGCGCGCACCGCCTCGTCGAACTGGCCCAGCTCGGAGAGCGTCCAGGCCAGGTGCGCGCGCGTCAGCACCGAGGCGATGCCGGGCAGGCCGAAGCGCTCGCCGCTCGCGTAGGGCGGCAGCAGCGCCAGGTTGCGCCGGAGCACCACCTGGGCTTGACGATAGTCGCCGAGGGCCCGGCGCCCGGCACCCACGTTCAGGTTGCCCACCACCTGCAGCCCCGTGTCCTTCGTGGCCTCCGCGATGGTGAGCCCCCGCTCGCCCACGCGGGCCGCCTCGTCGGAGGCGCCCATCTCCCAGTGCACCGTGCTCTCGAACGAGAGGATGCGGGCCAGTCGCGGCTGGTCGCCGAGCGCCTCGGCCACCGCGGCCGCCTCGCGCAGGGTGGCCACGCTGCGCGCGTGCTGGCCCAGCGGGACCAGGGCGTTGTGCAGATCGCAGCGCAGATCCGCGGCGAGCCCGGGCTCCAGCGCCTCGGGCGGCAGGTGGGCGAGCGCGGTCAGCGCGCGCTCGAAGAACGACACGCTCTCCCAGCTGGCCATGCGCGACAGCGTGCGGGCCCCCGCTTCGCGACAGGAGGTCACGGCGCGATCCCACACCTCGCCGAGGAACGCGTGGTGGGCCAGCCGCTCGGTCTGCTCGACGAGCCGCCCGGCGTAGAGCCGCTCGATCGCCTCGAGGATCCGAGCGTGCAGGCCACGCCGCCGCTCGTGAAGCAGGCTCTCGTAGGCCACGTCGTGCACCAGCGCGTGACGGAAGCCGTACACCAGATCGGGGAAGAGCGCGCGCTGATCGAGCAGGCCGGCGGCGTGCAGGGCGTCGAGCCCGCGCCGCACCGCCTCCGCCGGGACGTCGGCGATGGCCTCCAGCAGGCGGACCTCCACCTCGTCGCCGATCACCGAGGCGGCCTGCAGGAGCCGTTTGTCCTCGTAGCCGAGCCGGTCGATGCGCGCGGCGATGGTGGCCCGCACCGTGGCCGGCACCTCCAGGCTGAGCGTCGACCGCGTGAAGCGATAGGCGCCGGGCTCGCCGGTGAGGGCGCCGGTGTCGACCAGGCTCGCCACGCATTCTTCCAGGAACAGCGGGTTGCCGTTGGCGCGCTCGGCCACCAGGCGCTTGAGCGGCGTGAGGCCGGGGCCAGGGCCCAGCAGCGCGTCCAGCAGGTCGCCGGTAGGCCGCGCCGGGAGCGCCTCGACGCGAATGCGCGTGTAGCCCGGATGGCCCGTCCAGCGGTCGGTGTACTCGGGTCGGTAGGTCGAGGCCACCAGGGTGTACGGGGGCAGTGAGGCCACCAGCGCGTCCATGGCCGCGTGGGTCTCGGAATCCACCCACTGCATGTCCTCGAGGATCATCACGAAGGGCTGCACGCTCCCCTGTCGCGACACCAGCCGGTGCACCGCCCGCATGACCCGCCGCCGGCGCAGCGCCGGGTCGAGTGAAGCGAGTTCGCTGTCCGGCACCCCGAGCACCCAGAGGATCAACGGCACCGCCTCCTCCAGCTCGGCATCGAGCGCCCGCAGGCGCGTGGTGACCTTGTCGCGGATGGTCGCGACGTCGTCGCTGCCCTCGACCTGGAAGTAGCGGCGATGCAGCTCGACCCCGGGGCGATAGCCGGCGGCCCGGCCGTAGGAGACCGCCGGCGCCTCCACCACGAGGCAGCCGCGCTCCCGGCACCGCCGCGCCAGCTCGAGAACGAGCCGCGACTTGCCCACGCCCGCCTCGCCGACCAGCGAGACCACCTGCCCGCTGCCGGCCAGCATCGCGTCGATGGCCGAGTCGAGCTGCGCCAGCTCGGCCTCGCGTCCCACCAGCGGCGAGCGCGGACGCAGCGCGGACGCGGTGTCGAGGCGCGAGCGGATCGGCACCGCTCCGCTGATCTCGTGCACCGGCACCGGCGCCTGCAGCCCGCGCACCGGCAGCGGCCCGAGCGGCCGCGTGGCCACGCGGCCCCGCACCAGCGTGGCGGTGTCCTCGGTGGCCAGGACCGAGCCGGGCGTGGCCATCTGCTCCATGCGGGCGGCCAGGTGCACGGTCTGGCCCACCGCGGTGTACGTGAACGACAGGTCGCTGCCGATGGAGCGGACGACCACCTCGCCCGAGTTGACGCCCACCCGGATCGAGAGCGGCCGCCCGAGGGAGCGCTGCACCTGCTCGCCATACGCGGAGACCTCGGCCTGCATGCGCATCGCCGCGTAGCAGGCACGCACCGCGTGGTCCTCGTTGGCCAGCGGCGCGCCGAAGAGCGCCATGATGCCGTCGCCCACCACCTGGTTCACGGTGCCCTCGTAGCGGTGCACCGCCTCCATCATCAGCTCGCGCATCCGGTCCAGGGTGGGCCCGAGCTCCTCCGGATCCCGGTCGCCGAGCACGTCGGCCACGCCGTGGATGTCGGCGAACAGCACGGTCACCTGCTTGCGCTCGCCCTCGAGCGCGGCGCGGCTGTCCAGGATGCGCTGGGCCAGGTGCGCGGGCGTGTAGGCCTGAGGCGACCCGTAGCGCGCGGGCTCGGGCGCGGCCAATCGGCCGCCGCAGGCCGGGCAGAACCGCGCGCCGGCGGGGGCCGCGTGGCCGCAGCGCGGGCAGGCGCTCACGCCCGCACCGCCGGGGCCACCGCGGGACTCTCCACGTGCTCGGCCCGGATGCCCACGCCGACCAGCCGGGCGGGAAGCCGGCGCACGAGGGGACAGCGGGCGAGCAGCCGCACGAAGAGCGGCGGGCGCAACGGCCCCCCGCCCAGCGCCCGGCTCACGAGCCGGCGCTGGACCACGACCTGCAGCCACTGCGTCACGCGCGTCGGCCACTGCCGCCGCCGCTGCACGCGGCGGAGGTGATCGGTATCGAGCGTGCGATCGCGCAGCGGGCGCCAGAGCCGGTTGGCCGCGGCCACCGCGTCCTGGATCGCCAGGTTGATGCCGACGCCGCCCACCGGGGACATGGCATGCGCCGCGTCGCCGATGCAGAGGAGCCCGGGCCGGAACCATTGCCGGAGGCGATCGACCTTCACGGTGAGCAGCTTGACGTCGTCCCAGTCGCGGATCTCGGCGACCCGGTCCGCCGCGAACGGCACCAGCGCGGCCACCGAGGCGCGGAAGGCGTCGAGCCCGCGCCCGCGGATCGCCTCCGCCGCGCCCTTCGGGATCACGTAGCCGCATTGCCAGTGCTCCCCGCGGTCGAGGAGCACGAAGATGCGGCCGACGTCGAACCGGCCCATGATGGCCTCGGGATCGCCGGGGCGCCGCGAGAGACGGAACCACAGCACGTCCATCGGCGCGCCGAAGTCGTCGACGCGCAGCCCGGCGCGCTCGCGCATGACCGACGAGCGCCCGTCCGCGGCCACCACCAGGTCGGCCCGGATGTCGAGCGCGCCGTCCGGCCCGGTCGCGTGGACGCCGCACACCCGGCCGGCCTCCTCGATGAGCCCGGTCGCCTCGGTGCGCATGAGCAGCCGGAACGTCGGGTACCGCGCGGCCTGCCGCGCGAGGAAGCTCAGGAAGTCCCATTGCGGCATCAGCGCGATGAACCGGCAGCGGGTCGGCAGGTGCGTGAAGTCCGCGATCGGCACCGTGAGGTTGCCGAACCGGGCGATCAGCCGGGACACCTGCCGGTGCGGCAGCGCAAGGAACGCCTCGAGCCACCCCAGCTCGTGCATCAGCTCGAGCGTCGACGGGTGGATGGTGTCGCCGCGGAAATCGCGGAGGAAGTCGGCGTGCTTCTCCAGCACCAGCACCGAGACTCCGGCGCGCGCCAGCAAGAGCCCGAGCATCATGCCGGCGGGTCCGCCGCCCGCCACACAGCACGTCACCGCCTGCGCTCCACTGCCCATGGATCTCCAATGCTACAATGCCCACGCAACTTGCGGCCCGAACTCGAAGCAATGCACGCTGACTTGGGGTAGGATCACGCAATGACCGGTCCGGGAAACTCGCAGGTGAAGGTCTATCGCGCGTCCGATGCGCCGCCGGGAGCCCTCGCCGGCGAATCGGTGGCCGTCCTCGGCTACGGCCATCTGGGCCGCACCGCCGCGCTCAACCTGCGTGACTCGGGCGCCAAGGTCCGCATCGGCAACCGCGAGGACGAGTACGCCGGGCAGGCGCGGGCGGAGGGCTTCGAGGTGGTGCCGATCGCCACCGCGGCCGCCGACGACGTGGTGTACGTGCTCCTGCCCGACGAGGTGATCCCGGAGGTCTTCCAGGGCGAGATCGCCTCGCACCTGCGGGCGGGCAGCGCGATCGCCTTCGGCTCCGGCTACAGCGTGGCCTTCGAGCTCATCCACCCCCCCGCGTCCGTCGACGTGCTGCTGGTGGCCCCGCGCATGGCGGGCGACCAGGCGCGCCGTCGTTATCTCGAGGGGCAGGGCTTCTGGGCCTGCGTCAACGTGGAGGCCGATCGCAGCGGGCGGGCGCAGCAGCGGATGCTCGGGCTCGCCGAGGGCCTGGGCGTGCTCCGCGCGGGCGCGGTGGAGATGGCGGCGCGGATGGAGGCGACGCTCGACCTGTTCATCGAGCAGTCCGTGGGCTCGGTGCTCGGCATGGCCATCATGATGGCCTTCGAGGTCGCGCGCGACGCGGGCATCCCGTCGGAGGCGCTGGTGCTCGAGATGTACATGTCGGGCGAGATGGAGGCGGTGTTCCAGGCCTTCCGCGAGAAGGGGTTCTTCCGCGCCTCCGAGGACCACGGCCCCACCGCGGTCTTCGGCGGCATCACCCGCTCGCTCGAGCTGGACCGCGAGGACATGGCGACCCGCTTCCGGCAGACGCTCGAGGACATCCGGAGTGGCGGCTTCGCCCGGCGATTCCAGGAGGAGGCGCGGAGCGGCTACCCGATGCTGGAGTTCGCGCGGGCCATGATGCACGGCGGCTCACCGATGGCCGACGCCGAGGATCGGATCCGCCGGTTCACCACGCCCGACCCGCCCGGCCCGACGGCAGGAGGCCCCGCATGACCTTCGCCCTGCGCATCCTCGCGGTGATCGTGTTCGTGCTCGCCACCGTCGGCGTCGCCCCGGTGCCGATGACCCCGCTGGGCCTGGCCCTCTGGTGCGCGTCCACGCTGCCGCCGAGCCCCTTGCCCCGCGCCTGACCTCAGGGCTGTAGCCGCGTCGCCCGCCACGAGCCGCCGGTGAAGCCGGTCTCCGAGGTCTTCAGCGCGCGCCACCACACCGCGCGGTCGTGGGCGCGCGCCGGCTGCCCCGCCCAGAGCTCCACCCGCTCGGCCCAGACGCGGTAGCCGCCCCAGCGCGCCGGGCGCGGCACGCTTCCGCCGTGCTCGCGTCGCACCGCCTCGATGCGGGCGAGGAATTCGGCGCGCGAGCCGAGGGGCCGGCTCTGCTCGCTCGCCGTCGCGGCCAGGCGCGCGTCGAGCGGTCGCGTGCTCCAGTAGCGGTCGGAGTCAGCCGCCGGCGCGTGCGTGACCGGCCCCTCCACCCGGATCTGCCGCTCGAGCACGTCCCAGTGGAACACCACCGCGGCCCGCGGGTGCTGCTCGAGGGATCGGCCCTTCACGCTGTCCCGGTCGGTGTAGAAGACGAGCCAGCCCTCGGCCACGTCGAAGCCGCGGCAGATCACCATGCGGGCCCCCGGCCGTCCCTCGTCGTCGACGGTGGCCAGCGCCATCGCGGTCGCGCTCTTCATGACCCGCCCGGCCTCGTCGAGCCAGCGCGCCGCGAGCGGCAGCGGATCGGCGGGCAGCGTCTCGGGCAGGGGCTCGGCCATGGCCGGACAGTCTACGGCCTCGGCGTGAATGGTACAATTCGCCCGACTGAGCAGTCTTCATGCGATCCACACCGCGTCGGCTCCTGCTTCGCTATGGCTTCGCGGTCCTGTGCGCCGCCGCCGGGGTGGCGGTCCGCATGTCCCTCGGATCGCTCTGGGGCATGAGCTACCCGTACCTCATCTTCCACCCCGCCGTGCTCCTGTCGGCGTGGGTAGGCGGCCTCGGGCCCGGCCTGATCACCACCGGGCTTTGCGCGCTCGCGGCCGCGTTTTTCTGGATTCCGCCGATCTACTCGGTGCTGGTCGGCAGCACGGCCGACCGGGTGGCAATCCTCACCTTCATCGGGATTGGCCTGGCGATCAGCGTGCTGAGCGAGCTGTTCCATCGCCGACAGCGGGCCGCCCGCGCGATCGTGGAGAGCATCGACGACGGCTTCATGGTGCTGGACCGGCGGTGGCGCTACCGGTACGTCAACGACCGGGTGGCCCGGCTCGCGCGGCGCCGCCCGAAGGACCTGCTCGCGCGGCCGATCTGGACCATCTTCCCGGAGCTGGTCGGCACCACCTTCGAGACCGAGGCGAGCCGGGCGATCGAGACCGCCGCGACCTGCCGATTCCAGTTCTTCCATCCGGCGCTGGGCGGCTGGGCCGACATCCAGATGTACGCCTCCGCGGAGGGGCTGGCCGTCTACTTCCGGGACATCGCCCCCCAGCGGGCGGCCGAGGTGGCGTCGTCGCGGCTCGCCGCGATCGTGGCGTCCTCCGACGACGCCATCGTGAGCAAGGACCTCAACGGCATCATCATGTCCTGGAATCCGGCCGCCGAGCGCATGTTCGGATACACCGCCGCGGAGGCGATCGGGCAGAGCATCACCATGATCATTCCCCCCGAACGCCGGCCCGAGGAGGACCTCGTGCTCTCCCGCATCCGGAACGGTCAGAGCGTCGAGCACTTCGAGACGTTGCGCGTGCGCAAGAACGGGGAGAAGGTGGACGTGTCCCTCACCATCTCGCCGGTGCGAGGCGCCGGGGGCCAGATCCTGGGCGCCTCCAAGATCGCGCGGGACATCACCGCGCGGAAGGCGATCGAGCGCGAGCGCGCCGAGCTGCTGGCCCGCGAGCGCGCCGCGCGGGCCGAAGCCGAGGCGGCCAACCGGGCCAAGGACGACTTCCTGACCACTCTGTCGCACGAGCTGCGGACGCCGCTGAACGCGGTCTACGGCTGGGCCGCCATCTTGAAGAACGGTCAGGTCGACGAGGCCACCCGGGCCAAGGCGATCGACACCATCATGCGGAACTCCAACTCCCAGGTCCAGCTCATCGACGACCTGCTCGACATCGGCCGGATCACCTCGGGCAAGCTCCGCCTCGACGTGCAGAGCGTGGATCTGTCGCCGGTCATCCAGGCCGCGCTGGAGGCGGTGCGCCCCGCCGCTCTCGCCAAGTCGATCCAGATCGAGGCCTCGCTCGATCCCGCCGCGGGCCCGATCACCGGAGACCCCAGCCGGCTGCAGCAGGTGGTGTGGAATCTGCTGAGCAACGCGGTGAAGTTCACGCCGGTGGGCGGGCGCGTCGAGACGACGCTGCGGCAGGCGAGGCCGCACGTCGAGATCGTGATCCGCGACACCGGCGCCGGGATCGCGCCGGACCTGCTGCCCCACGTGTTCGAGCGGTTCCGGCAGGGCGATAGCTCCAGCACGCGCCAGCACAGCGGCATCGGGCTCGGGCTCGCCCTGGTCAAGCATCTGGTCGAGCTGCACGGCGGCAGCGCCGCCGCGGAGAGCGGGGGGGCCGGTCAGGGCGCAACCTTCACGGTGCAGCTGCCGCTCAGCGTCGCGCTGGTTCCGGCCGGAACGACGGCTTGGTCGCCGGCCGCGGTCGAGGCGCCGGCCACGAGCCCGCTGGTCCGGCTCGACGGGCTGCGCGTGCTGGCGATCGACGACGACGCCGACGCCTTGAACCTCATCGCCACGATCCTCGGCCGGGCCGGGGCCACCGTCGACCTGTGCAGCACCGCCGCGCAGGGCTTCGAGATGCTCGCGGCCAAGCCGCCCGACGTGCTGATCTCCGACATCGAGATGCCGGGCGAGGATGGCTACTCCCTGATTCGCCGGGTCCGCGCGCTGGAGCCCGATCAGGGGGGCCGCACTCCCGCGATCGCGCTGACCGCCTACGGCCGCCGCGAGGACCGGCTCCACGCGATCTCGGCCGGGTTCAGCATGCACGTGCCGAAGCCGGTGGACCCCGTCGAGCTGACCACCCTCGTCGCCGGTCTGGCCTTGCGCTAGACCGGCCGGCCGTCGCGCGCGGTTTGCTCTCGCGGCGAGCGCTCTTGCTGGCGGCGACCACCGCCGTGCTCCGTCGCGCCGCCCGCGTGGTCGCTGCCCCTGCCGCCACGCCCGTCGAAGACTGGAGCGCCGCCACCGTCGGCGCCACCGGCGTGCCTCCCGGCTGGCGGACGTACGAGACGCCCGGCGGGCATCCGGCCTACGACTTCACGGTGGTCGAGGACGCCGGGCGCCGGGCGCTGCGCATGCGGAGCGCGGGCGACCACTCCACGATCGCCAAGGAGGTGCAGGCCGACTTGACCGCGACGCCCATTCTCGCGTGGCAGTGGCGCGTGATCACGCTGCCGGCGGGGGCCAATCTCCAGCAGAGGGCGACCTCCGACGCCACCGGCCACCTCTTCGCGATCTGGCCCCGCTTCCCCGCCATCGTCCGCTCGCGCCTGATCGGCTACGTGTGGGACCCGGTGCTCCCGGTGGGCACGGTGGTCCCCAGCCGGAAGACGTCCACGGTCTCGTTCATCGTGGTGCGCCACGGTGACGCGGGTCTGGGCCAATGGCTCGACGAGCGCCGCCACGTGGCCGACGACCATCGGCAGGTGTTCGGGGAGGCCGCGCCGTCGCTCCCGGCGGTGGCGCTGTCGATCGACACCAACGACACCCGCTCGCCCGCCGAGACGATGTTCGGGCGCATCGCGCTCTTGTCCCACCGCGGGTCCGCCGGGTAGCTGGTTCGCTCCCGGCGGATCAAGGAAACGGACGTACGCTCAGAATGATCGCATCGATGCGGTCGAGCGCGGGGTACGCCGCGATCACCCTCACGAAATAGCCTTGAAGGTCGCGCCATTCTCGGCTATCTCGCATGACCAGATCGGCCTGTCGGCTCGACGGGAGGTTGACCGCGGCGAGTGCCCGGCATAGCTGGTGGGAGCAGTCGAGCGATCAGGGAACGCGATCATCACGGTCGTGCTGCGCTCCCGATCGAAGTCGATGTCGAGCTGCGCCCCCGGCCCGCGGTAGATGCGCCACATCCCTCCTTCGGGCAACCGAAAGTCTCCCGGCGGCACTGCCTTCGTCCGTACCGGCTGCCCGCAGGACATCTCGATCTGCGCGGGAGACTGCTGGAGGAGCGCGGGGCCATCCACAATGACGTGGGCCGACGCCGCCCAGGCCGGAGGAGTCGTCTCCAGGAGCATCAGCACTAGGGCACCGATCAAGACTCCTCGCGTCGTGGCCATCGCTTCGCTACTTGTGGCCGGCCAGGTACTCGAAGACCGGAGGCCAGATCAGCGTGGTCGCGATCCCCACGCCGACGAGAAAGACGATGAACCAGCGGGAGATCTCGAGATCCCGCTTCCGCAGCGAAAAGTGCAGGATCGCCCAGCTGCCGAGCCAACCGACTAGGGCCAGCGTCTCCTTGCCCGAGTAGGGTCCGATGCCCTGCGCGCCGGGCATCCAGAGCTTGCCGACGCCGTGGACCCACGTGTTGAACGTGGGAGAAGCGGCGGTAAACACGTTCACCAGGGCCAGCGTCAGCATGCCCAGCATGGCTGCCATGAGGGCGGCAACCGCGATTCCTCCGGGGATGCGCGCGCGGGTCGACGGCGTCCACGCCACCTCGACCGTTCTTTCCGCCGGCTTCACGGCAGTCGATGCACTCATGTGTGTCCTCCTCGCGCTCAAGCGGGGCGGAGCTTGGTGACCGCAGCGCCCAGGCCGAAGGCGACCACGAGGTAGAAGAACGCCAGCCCCATCAGCACGGCCACGCTGTAGCGCAGCCACGGCCGCTCGAGCGTCTGCACACCGTATCGCCAGAGAATGAACGCCGCGCATACCGCCAGCGGCAGCGTGAACAGCGCGCCGAACTCCTTGAACTCGAAGAAGATCTTGTGCACCTCGGGCATGTTCTTCACGAAGAACGAGCGCGGGCTGTCCGCCGTCGGAGCTCGGTAGAAGATGTACAGCCAGTTCCCGAAGCAGATCGCGAGGAACGAAAACGTCGCGGCCACCACCGCCAGGAGCTGCAGGTCGGCGAAGGCCCTGATGTGCCCGGTCATCAGTCGCCAGCCCAGGTACAGCCCGATGGTTCCCACGAACAAATAGAGGAATGCCATGAGGCCGTGGATGGCAGCTGGCAGCGCGCCGCCCCCGGGTCCCAGGAGCTTGTCGAACGGGGCGGTCAACAGGGTGAAGCCCAGCGCGCTGGCCACCATGACGACGATGACCCCCACGAGCGAAGCGGTCGAAGCCTCACGAATCTCTCGCACGTCGTCGAAGGCACTCATCGTGGCCTCGCTCTCCGGAACCCCAGTCCCGGCATCGAACGGTGACGGTCGGGCCAACGGTCTCTGACGGCGACAGCAGCAACCGCGATGCCACGGGTGGAACACCAATCAAACTGGCTCTTTGAGCCACCAGCTTTCGGTGCTGGCTGAGGCCGGGCTTCCCCAGGTGGGACATCGGTACCTCGGTGGAGCCGACGACGACGAACTCTATTTCGGACGACGAACTCTATTTCGAATGATGCGCCTACGAGAGCGGCAGGGCATCGATGCAGCCCCCGATGAGCAGCGACAGGCGGCCGCTCCCGTGCGCCCCTGGAATTGCGCGAGAGCGCCCGGAAATCCCTGAGGAAATGATGGTAGGCGGGGGGAGGATCGAACTCCCGACCCCGGCCTTGTAAGGGCCGTGCTCTCCCAGCTGAGCTACCCGCCTGTGGCAGGACTATCCGAGGCCGACAGACAAGATTCTAGCGTGCCGGAATTGGTTCGTGCCGGAAATGTGCCCGCCACCGGCACGGGCATCGGCACTCATCGCGAGCGGCCCTTCGACGCTGGCCGGGAACGACAGCCCCCTCGGCCGTTCAGTGATGGGCCGAGGAGGCCTCGGGCGCTATCTCCGCCCGCGCGCCACGGGCTGCGCGGTGGCCTGGCCGCCCGTGAGCCAGACGAACGCGCGCAGCAGGTCCGTCTCGGTGATGATGCCCACGAGCCGGCCACCGTCGGTGACCGGCAGGGCGCCGATCGAGTGATCCAGCATGAGCTGTGCGGCGTCGCGAGCGTCGCGATCCGGGCCGACGGTGATCACGCCTCGGGTCATCACCTCGCCCACCGTCAGCTTCAGCAGCAGGTGATTGACCTCCCACACCGAGAGGCTCGTCGCCTGCGACGGCAGGTTCAGCCGGATGTCGCGGTCGGTCACGATGCCGACCAGGCGGTCTCCGTCCGTGACCAGCAGATGTCGGATCCGCTTGTCCAGCATGAGGCGTCGCGCCTCGAGGATCGGAGTCTCGGGGGGCGACGCGATCAAGCGCACCGCGGGGGTCATCAGCTCACGAACGAGCATGGCGCTCCTCCTTTCGAGTCAGACCGGCAATCCTCGCCGCCCTGGGCGCTCGCTCTCCCGCTTCCAGTCCAGGAGCCTCGGCCCGAATGCGGTTGCGGCACGCCTCGCAGACCAGGTCCTCGCCCGTGTCGCCGCACACCAGACACGGCCGGGACAGCGGCACGGCCGGGGCGGTGGCAGTCTCCCGCGCTCGAACCATCGCCCCCGGGACGGTCAGCACCGGGCACGGCGCCAGCCGCACCACCGTCTCCGCGACGCTGCCCAGGATCTCGCGGGTGATTCCGGTGCGGCCGTGGGTTCCGATCACGATCAGATCGATTGGCTTCTCGCGGGCGTAGGCGAGGATGCTCATCGCCGTGGAGCCGCTCAGCAGCGCGGTCTCGACGCGCAGCCCGTCGCCCAGGCCCCGGCTCACGCGGGCCAGCTCGGCGGCCGCCGAAGACGGGTCGTTGGCCGGCGGCACGACGTGCAGGACGTGGAGCCGCGCTCCGGCCTGCTTGGCCATGTCCCGGGCGATCTGACGGGCCAGCTCGGAGGGCGACGAGAAATCGGTCGGAAACAGAACCTCGTTCAGTCGCATGGTGCTCTCCTTTGGCCACGACTCGAACACCGCCCCGGCGTTCGTCTCAGTTGCATCGGCGGTGCCACGATGGCTTCGCATTGGATGCGAGGGCTTGCCGACCTGGTCGAGATCCGGTTCGTGGCTCAACCGCCCCAATGAGGCACCGGCGCCCCAGGGCTTGAAGCGGTGACGCGGCTGGCACACAATCCGGCCGCATGGCTGCCGAGGATCCGATGAGCCGGGACGCCGCCGAGGCCGCCCTGCGGCGCAGCGAGGCCACGTCGCGCGCGTTCCTGGAGGCCGCCTCCGAGGGCATCGTGGTCACCGACCCGGCCGGCGTGATCGTGACCGTCAGCGGGCGCACCGAAGCGATGTTCGGCTACCCGCGCGACGAGCTGATCGGACAGCCGGTGGAGCGGCTGATTCCGGCGCGGCTGCGGGCGGGCCATGTCGCGTATCGGCAAGCCTACATGGCAGCGCCGCGCACGCGGCCGATGGGACGCGGCTTCGATCTGGCCGGCCTCCGCAAGGACGGCGTGGAGTTCCCGGTGGAGGTGAGCCTGAGCCACGTGGACACCGACGAGGGCGGGCGGACCATCGCGTTCATCACCGACATCAGCGAGCGAGTCGCCTTCCAGCGCGCAGCACGGCAGGCCGACAAGCTGGCCGCCCTGGGCACGCTGTCCGCCGGAATCGCCCACGAGATCAACAACCCGATCGGCATCATCACCTCCCGCGTCGAGGTCATGCTGCTCGAGGCCGAGGACGGCGCGCTCCCGGAAGCGATGCGGAAGGACCTCCAGGTGATCCTGCGCCATGCCCGGCGCGTCGCCGCCATCACGCAGGGGCTCCTGTCCTTCGCCCGCCAATCGTCCGGGGCGCGCGCCCGGGTGAGCCTCAACCGGATCGCGGAGGAGATCGTCCAGCTCGCCCGGAGAGATCTGAGCCGCGAGCACGTCGAGGTCTCGCTGCGACTGGACGAGAGCCAGCCCGAGATCACGGCGGACGCCAATGCCATCGGGCAGGTCCTCCTGAACTTGCTGACCAACGCCCGGATGGCGATGCCGCATGGCGGCCAGATCACGGTGGAGATCCATCGCCTCGGCGACCAGGGAGCCGCCCGCGTGACGGTCGGCGACACCGGCTCGGGCATCGCCCCGGAGATCCTGCCGAAGATCTTCGACCCGTTCTTCACCACCAAGCCCGACGGCACGGGGCTGGGGCTGTCGATCAGTCACGGCATCGTCCAGGATCACGGCGGGACGATCGACGTGCGCTCCGAGCCGGGTCAGGGCGCGATGTTCATCCTGACCTTTCCGCTCGCCGACGCCTCCTCGAGCTGACCTTGGGCCCCGGCCGCGGGCCGCGCGCGGCGGGGGAGAGCGCCCGCGGCCGACCGCGCAATTGAACTATCGAGAATTCTCGGTGATGATCCGTCCCGTATGGGCGTGTCCCGGATCCTGATCGTCGACGACGAGCCCGACATGCTCGAGAACTGCTCGCGCATCCTGTCGCGGCTGGGCTACTCGTGTACCAGCGCGGGCAGCGGCCGGGACGCACTCGCCATCCTCGAGCGCGACCACCCGGATCTGCTCCTCACCGACGTGAAGATGCCGGAGATGGACGGCCTGGAGCTGCTGGGGCGAGCGCACGAGCTGGATCCTGCCCTGCCCGTCATCGTGTTCACGGGCTACGCCACCATCGAATCGGCGGTGGCCGCGATCAAGCAGGGCGCCTTCGACTATCTGCCCAAGGATTTCTCCGTCGACCAGCTACGCCTCGCGGTGGAGCGCGGCCTTCGCCAGCGCGGGCTGCAGGTGGAGAACCGCAACCTGCGCCAGCAGCTCCGGGAGGTGCTGGGCCTCGAGCAGATCGTGGGGCGGAGTCCGGCCATGGCCCAGGTGTTCGAGCTGGTGAAGAAGGCGGCCCGATCCGAGGCCAACATCCTCGTGCTCGGCGAATCCGGCACCGGAAAGGAGCTGATCGCCCGGGCCATTCACGCCAACAGCCCGCGCGCGAGCCAGCCGTTCGTGCCGGTGGACTGCGCCTCGCTGCCGGAGCATCTGCTCGAATCCGAGCTGTTCGGACACGAGAAGGGCGCCTTCACCGGCGCGGTCCGGGCCAAGGCGGGCCTCGTGGAAGCGGCGCATCGCGGCACGCTGTTCCTGGACGAGATCGCGGAGCTGCCCGCGCCGCTCCAGGTCAAGCTGCTGCGCGTGTTGCAGGAGCGTCAGATTCGCCGCGTGGGCAGCACCTCCCTGGTGGACGTGGACGTCCGGGTGGTATCGGCCACGAATCGAGACCTCCAGGAGGCGATCGCCCGGGGGCAGTTCCGGGAGGAGCTGTACTACCGCATCAACGTCATCGCGATCCGCCTGCCCCCGCTCCGCGAGCGCGCCGGCGACGTGCTGCTGCTGGCCAGGACGTTCCTGAAGCGGTTCGGCCAGGGGCGGGTGGCCGGGCTCGATGACGCGGCAGCCGAAGCGCTCGACCGCTACGCCTGGCCCGGCAACGTGCGTGAGCTGCAGAACGTGAGCGAGCGCGCGTGCGCACTGGCCGAGGGATCGCTGATCACGGTGAAGGACCTGCCCGACCACCTGGTGCAGTCTCGGACCCGCCCGTCCGGGTCCGGCCCGGGTCCGATCCGCGATACCGGGCCGTCCCCGGCGACCGATCTGCCGCTGAAAGCGGCGAAGGAGCGGTGGCTGCAATCGCTCGAGAGCTCGTATCTCCGCGACCTGCTCGCCCGCCACGACGGCAACGTGTCGTCCGCCGCGAAGGCCGCCGGCATCGACCGCAAGACGTTCCACCGTCTGATCAACAAGTACGACCTGAGAAGCTAGCGCGACGGGGCGTCCCTGCCTCAGCGGGGAGACGCCGCCCCACCACGCCGCGCCGGTCGCCTCCGCAAGCCCGCGGCGCTTCGTCACATCCGCCCTGGCATCCCGGCTGCAAAACACCACGCTCGAGACGGCATTCCGCGACAGGGAGGCGTGGAGGATGAAGAAGATCCGGCGGGTCATGCATCCCACCGATTTCTCGCGGGCCTCGTCCGCGGCCTTCCAGCGCGCGATCGACATGGCCAAGGCGAGCAACGCGGAGCTGCTGCTGGTGCACGTGCTGCCGTCGGTGGTGCCCGTCGTGGCCGACGGGTACGTCTCCCCGAAGATCTACGATGACATGGCCGCGGCCGCCCGGGCCGACGGGCAGAAACGGCTGGACCGGCTCGTGCGCAAGGCCCGTGGGGCGGGCATCCGGGTCAAGGGGCTCCTGCTCGAGGGCGTGCCACACGAGCGCATCGCGCAGGCCGCCCGCTCCAGGAAGGCCGGCATGGTGGTCATCGGCACGCACGGGCGCACCGGCTTCGCCAAGCTCTTCCTGGGCAGCGTCGCGAGCCGGATCCTGGCCGTCTCGCCGTGTCCCGTCCTCACCGTGAAAGGGCGCTGACCGGAGCGCGACACTCGCATGAGCTCACATCCCGCGCGCGTGCTGGTGATCGACAACGAGCCGGACCTGCTCCCCGCCTACGAGCGGCTTCTCCGACGGCACGGCTACGAAGTGGTCGTGGCGACCACCCGGTCGGCGGGATTGCTGGCCCTCACGCTCGGGCGCCTGCAGCTGGTGATCTGCGATCTGGGGCTGCCGGATGGCGACGGCCTCGACGTGGTGCGGGCGGCCGCGGCGGTCGCCGACCCGACGCCGGTGATGGTGGTCACCGGCCGCGCGTCCGGGGAGACCCGCCGCGCCGCGCTCGCGGCGGGAGCGGCGAGCTTCGTGGCGAAACCATTCACGGCGGCGACGTTGCTGGCCCAGATCCGCGCGGTCCTCGACGCGCCGGAGCACGCGCCGCGGTCGGAGACCTGAGCCATGCTGGTCCGCGACATCATGCAGAGCCACCCCGTGAGCGCGACGCTCGAGACCCGGCTGCCGGATCTGGTCCGGGTGCTCCAGCGGCGCGGCTTTCGTCACCTCCCCGTCCTGCACGAGGGTCGACTCGTCGGCATCCTCTGCGACCGGGACGTCAAGCAGGCCATGACGTCCGCGTCGCTGGCCACCGAGGGCCGCGCGCGTGACCTGCTGCTGGACGGGCTGACCGCCGGTCAGATCATGAGCCGGCGGGTGTGGACCATCGGCCCCACCCGGGGGGTGGAGGAGGCGGCCCGGCTCATGGCGACGCAGCGGATCAGCGCCCTGCCCGTCACCGAGGGCGACCGCCTGCTCGGAATCGTGACCGAGACCGACATCCTGGCCCTCTTCGTACGCTCACTCGGCGTGCTCGAGGCGACGAGTCGGCTCGATGTGGTCGTCGAGGATCAGGCGGCCAGCCTGGCCGAGATCATCGGGCTGGTAGAGCGCAGCGGGATCCGGATCTGCAGCCTGATGACGCTCGAGACGTCGGGGCGACGGGAGCTGGTCCTTCGCGTGGCCACCGCGGATCCGGCGCCCGCGGTCGAGGCACTCCGCGCGGCCGGCCATACGGTGCGCGATCCCCGTCCGGAAGCCGCCGAGCCGAATGCCGGCTGCCGGAAGCCACCGGGGACCGAAGCGGCAACCCGGTAAGGACAACGCGGCACTGTCTTCCCGGCGCGCCGCGCCAACCGCCACGCCGCCGCGGCTTGTCGCGAGTTTCACGCCGGGCACGCCGGTTGCTCTTCCGGCCAGGAGGCGCGCCATGAATCCAGACCGCTTCGAAAACGGCCGGCCCGAGACGGAGCAGCCCACCACCGACTACACCGGGGATCAGCCGCAGGACCCGGGCCCTGACGACGACGATCGGATCCGGCCGAGCGAGCGCTTCCGGGTGCTGGGTCGGCCAGCCCGCTACTTCCGGTGGCCGCTCGACAAGGCGGCGACCACCCCCAGGCCGATGTAGAGCCCGCCCGAAACCCAGCGCTCAGTGGCCAGGAAGCGGGGCTGGCCACGGACCCATCGCGCGGCGGAGCCGGCGGTCAGCGCGTAGAGCGAGTCGGTGATCGCGCCGAGCAGCACGAACACCACGCCCAGCCACACGATCTGCTGGCCCACGTGTCCGCGCGCGACGGTCACGAACTGGGGCAGGAAGGCCAGGAAGAACAGCGCCGTCTTGGGATTCAGCACGTTGACGATCACGCCGTCGACAAAGGCCCGGCGCAGGCGCCTGGGCTCGTCCGCCCCCACGACCGCCGGCAGCCGGCGGTCGAGCAGCCGCCGCACCCCGATGTAGACCAGGTAGGCGGCGCCCAGGTACTTGACCACGCTGAAGGCGGTGGCCGAGGCGGCGAGCAGCGCGGAGAGCCCCACCGCCGCGGCGAGGATGTGAGCGAGCGTGCCGACGTGCACACCCGCCACCGACACCAGGCCGGCGCGGCGCCCCTGATCGATGCTGCGGGTGACGATGTAGAGGACGGCGGGGCCCGGCGTGAGCAGCAGCACCAGCGCCGCGAGCACGAACAGGCCGAGGCTCGACCACTCCGGGATGGTCATGGGCGCCATCCTAGCAGCACCCGCCCCGGATCGGGGCGGCCGCCGGCAGCGCGCGGTCCGGCTCCCAGCCCCACGGTCGCGGCCCCCAGTCCGGGGTGAACACGCGTCCCTTCTTGACGGTCACGAACGGCACCACCGCGCGGTCGACGCGGAGCCCGGCGCCCAGCACGTCGTGGACCATCCAGTCCCCGGGCCGGATGTCGAGCACCGAGATGTCGGCCTGCCGGCCCACCGCCAGGCTGCCGATGCGCTGCTCGGCGCCGATGGCCCGGGCGGGATTGGCAGTGCACATCGTCACCACCTGCGGCAGCGTGAACCCGAGGCCGAGGAAGCGCGTCATCATCTCGGTCATGCTGTGCACGGTCATGACCCGGCCGGGCACGGTGAGGTCGGTGCTGATGCAGTGCGGGAGGATGCCCTGCTCGATCACGCGCCGGCCCACCTCGAAGCTGAAGTTCATGCGCCCGTGCGCGGTGTCGAACCAGACGCCGCGGTCGGCGGCCTCCTTCACCTCCGGCACCAGCTTGCCGTTGCCGTCGAGCACCCCGCCCGGGTTGGCCGTGAAGTAGTGGGTGAGGATGTCGCCCTTCTCGAGCAGCGGCAACAGCGAGCGGATCACCTTCCCGTCGTAGCGCTTCTCGGTGTCGCCGATGTGCACCATCAGCTTGACGCCGCTCTCCCGGGCCGCCCGCTTGGCCAGCCGCGGCATCTCCATGCCCATGATCTCGAGCGCGGGCGACACCATGCGCGCCTTGATCCCGTGGATGAGCCCGCGGTGCTGGTCCACCGCCTTCAAGGTGTCGTCCAGGTTGACGCTCGACTCCGCGATGATGTCGGGCAGCGTGGCCAGCCCGGTCTGGCAGATGTGCAGGAACGGGATCACCTCGGTGTGGCAATTCGGGATGATGTGGCGCGGGAAGCCGCCGAACGTCGCCGCCCCCGCGCTGCCCGCGTCGACGATCGTGGTCACGCCCGCGTAGACGCCGCCCAGGTCCGGGTTCACCCCGGTGCGGTTGAACCCCTCGAAGACGTGAGCGTGCAGATCGATGAGCCCCGGCACCACCGTCTTGCCCCGCACGTCGATGGTGCGCGCGGCCTCGGTCTCCGCGATCCCGGGCGCGATCCGGGCGACCGCGCCGCGCTCGACGGCCACGTCCATCGCGCCGTCGAGCCGACTGGAGGGATCCAGCACCGTGCCGCCCTTGAGCAGGAGATCGTACATGCGGGAGCCTCCGTCGGTCAGCGGGTGAAGTGATCCCAGAGCCGCGCCGCCGCGGCCACCGAGAGCGGGATGTCGTCCTCGAGGAGATAGCCGTCCCGCGCCAACGCCATCGCCGCGTCCCGGACATGGTCGAGATAGGCGGCGCGGGACGGATACCGCTCCGCGATGGAGGGGCGCGGATCGCCGCTGGCCTCGCGCTGCGCCTTCGTGGCCGCGAAGGGGATCGTCGCGCCCGCGAATACCAGCAATTGCTCGGCGCCTCCGATGTCGGGATGGCGGAGGTTCCACCCGGTGTGGGCCGCGAGCGGAACCGCGATCTCGGGCAGCGCGATGCCCGCGATCTCGTTGCCGTCAGGGTCGACCGCGGAGACCAGCGAGCCGAACGGCCGGCCGGGCGCGGGCGGCAGGTGCGTCCAGTCGAGCCGCCGCGGCCGCGCGTGGTGCGCCGGGTAGCGCGCGGCCGGGATGCGCGCGAAGTCGGCGGCGAGCCGGTCCGGGGCCACCGCGGTGCCGTCGGCCAGACGCGGATGGCGGCTGGGCGGCGGCTCGACGCCCTCCACCACCCACCGGTCGAGATTCACCAGGCAGGCGCGCAGCAGCACCGAATAGTCGGCCACGCTGCGGAGGTTCTGCGAGCGCTCCACCGGCCCGGTCGGATCGGCCGGCGCGACCTGCGTGTCGCTCGGCGGCCAGATGCCGAGCCCGTGCTCCGTGCCGGTGAAATGGTAGACGCGCGTGTTGGGCCCGTGGTCGGCGTCGCGGGCGCCGTCGGGATCGGTGTGGATCAGCGAGGCGTCGCCGCGGTGGTACTCCGCCGAGGTGTTCGTGTAGAAGACGCGCAGCCGGCTCCCTCGCGCGTCGAGCCGCGCGTGCAGGGCGTCCTTGGTGCCCGTCTCCGGATCCACCGACGGCTGGTCGGTGAACGGGAACAGATGCGCCATCATGTGGTTGCGGTCCTTGGAGTGCTGGCCGAACCGCTGGTTGAACTCGCCCCGCATGCCGCCCGCCACGTTGGCGATGACGCCGTCGAGCGCCTCGCGGCCCTGCTCGTCCAGGTTCAGGTCCTCGTAGATCAGCGTGCGGAGCAGGCGGCCGGTCTGCGAGCGGCCGTAGGCGTACGCCCAGCGCAGCCGCCCGGCCGCCGGGTTGCCTTCCGCGGCCGAGCCGTGCTTGAGCCACGCGACCGCATCGCGCAGGGCGGCCATCGCGAGGCCCTGCACCGGCGCGCCCACCGCGGTGTACGTGATCTGGTAGAGCCGCCCTTTCTCGAAGCCGCCGTCGAGGTGGATGTGCCCGGGGTCGGACACCACGCGGCCGCCCTCGACGCGGGCGAATCGCCAGCGCTCGCGCGGGATCACGGTGGCGGGGCCGTCCGCCTGATCGCGCACCGTGAGCCGGGCGGCGGCCTCCTCGAGATCGGCCGCCGGGTACGGCACGTGGCCGCGATCCGACAGCAGGAAGTCGGCGACTGGAGCGGGCGACTGCAGCTGCGTGTACAGGCCCCCGCGCAGCGGCCGGCCCGCCGCGTCGCGCGCCTCCGCGGTGCGCATGCCGATGAGCCCGGGCACGCGCGGCAGATCGCCCTGCCAGCCGCACGAGATCACCATGAAGCCGCGCTTCATGAGGAAGCCGTCGCCCACGTCGATCGGCGGATTCGGGTCCGAGCCGGGGCCGAACGCGGGCCGCGTCGCGCGGTTGAAGTTCGGCACCGCGACCGTGTTGCCCCGGTTGACCACGTCGAGCAGCACGCGCCCGCTGCAGCGGCCGCGGTCCGCCGGCAGCAGGATCGACACGTCGGAGTCCCATTCCACTCGGCCCTGCCCGCTGCGTGGAGCCAGGTCCACGTCGGTGATCCGCCGGTTGGCGGGGTGGAGCGGGTCGATGGCGAAGTGGAGCCGGCCCTTCAGCTCCTCGTACGCGGGCTCGCCGGCCAGGGGACGGCGCAGCGTGATCTCGAATCGGGTGACCGGCATGGGAAGCCTCGCAGTCTTGCTAGAGACCGAGGGATGACAAGCGCTCGCGGGTGGGAACACCGTCTCCGTCCCAGCCGCGGAGAGCGTAGTAGCGGTCGAGCATCCGATCGAGCTCCTCGGGCGGACAGTAGGCGCCCGCGGACGGGCCGTCGGAGATCGGCTCGTGCATCACCCGCCACGGCAGGGCGTCGTCCCGGCGCCGCACGCCCTCGCGGACGTTGAACAGGCGCTCGAGGTTGATCACGCGCTCCCCCACTCGCTCCAGCTCCTCCACCGACATGTCCCAGCCGGTGACCGCGGAGACCATCCGCGCGTAGGGCTCCTCGACGTAGAGGCCGAAGCCACGCTCGGAGGTGAACCGGCAGAGCACCAGCGAGTCGTCGACGGCGGTGAAGTGCTGGCTGCGCACCGCGAACTCGGGCTTGCCCTCCGGGCTGCGGCGGTCGAAGTTCTGCGCGTACTGCGGGGTCGGCCGCGTGTCGTGGTGGCTGCCGCCCCGGGTGGCGGTGGCGTAGCCGATCGACATGCCCTTGAGCGCGCGCGCCGAGTGCGCGGGCAGCTCCAGGCGCTTGACCGCGTAGACCAGGCGCGTCGCCTCCGCGTGCACCGACTCGGCGAGCCGCCAGCCGCCCTCGGCCAGGCGATCGCCGAAGCCCTCCCGCGCCGCCGTCATCTCGATGAGGCGGAGCATGCCGCGCCAGTCACCCCAGCCGAAGGGCAGACCGAGATCCTTCTCCGACAGCCAGCCGCGCTCGAGCGCCTCGCAGACGAAGGCGAGCGTGACGCCCATGCTGATGGTGTCCAGGCCGAGCAGGTCGCAGAGATCGTTGGCCCGGGCCAGCGAGGCCGCGTGCCCGTTGCCCAGCATCGAGCCGAAGGCGAAGATCGTCTCGTACTCCGGCATCTTGGCTTTGAGGCCGGCGAGCTCGCCCTCGCGGATTTCATATTGCTTGCCGCAGGCCACCGGACACTTGAGGCACGTGGTGTCGCGGTCGTGGAAGCGGGCGTGCATCTCCTCGCCCGAGATGGCCACCGCCTCCGCGAACACTTCCTGGCGGAGGTTGTAGGAGCCGAGCGCGCCGAGGGTGTTGATGGGCTTCACCAGGAACGGCGTGCCGTAGGTGGAGAGCGCCTTGGTGCCGGTCTTGAGCGGCTCGCGCTGCTGCTCGAGCAGCGACTTCAGCGCGGGGGCGTCGGCCAGCTCGGTCTTGCGCGCCCCCGCCACCACCAGGGCCTTCACCCGCTTGCTGCCCAGCACCGCCGCGATGCCGCCGCGGCCGGCGAAGGCCTCGCGGTTCTTCCAGTAGGTGCCCATCGCGGCGAAGCGCACCAGATTCTCGCCGGCGGGCCCGATCGCCATCACGTCCACGTCGGCGCCCTCCACCGTCTGGACCGCGTGCACCGTGTCGCGCGTGGTCTGGCCCCAGAGCCCGCGGGCGGGCCGAATCTGAGCACCGGCCTCCGTCACCTTCACGTACACCGGCTCGGCGGCGCGCCCGGTGATGACGATCGCGTCGAAGCCGGTGCGCTTCATGGTGGCCGGGAAGCGGCCGCCGAAGGTGGAGTCGAAGAACAGGCCGGTGAGCGGCGACTTGGAGGCCGCACAGACCCGGCTGTTGCCGGGCACGGTGGTGTCGGTGATGGGGCCCACCGCGAAGACGACCGCGTTGTCGGGCTCGTAGGCGTCGACGCCGGCGGGAACGTGATCGAGCAGCAGGCGCGCCGCGAAGCCGTTGCCGCCCAGGAGGCCGCGGGCCATCTCGTCCGTGACGGGCTCGATCCGGCTGCGGCCGTCCGTGACGTCGACGTGAAGGATGCGGCCGCCGTAGCCCCGGGCGATCATCTGCGCGAATCATTCTAGTGACAACGGCGGCCGGTTACAATGCGGACCATGGACGATCTGCTCGCGGCCGCGCTGGGGGAGGTCTCCGTACAGGACGAGCGCGGCGCCGCGGTGAAGCTCGGCGACTTCTGGGTGAAGCGGCCGATCGTCCTGGCCCTCGTCCGGCATCTCGGCTGTCTCTTCTGTCGCCAGCACGTCACCGGGCTGATGCGTCGCCTGCCCGAGATCGAGGGACGCGGAGCGGCGCTGGTGGTGGTCGGCCCCTCGCGGCCCGAGCACATCGCCTCATTCCGCAGCACGATGGGCTACTCCGGCCCGCTCTTCGTGGATCCCGCGCTGCGCGCGTTCCGGGCCGCGGGGCTCGCGCGCAGCCGCACCAGCACCTATCATCCGCTCGCGGTGCTGAAGGCGGTGGTCGCGGTCGCGCAGGGACACCGGCAGGCCGGCCGGCAGGGCGACATCATCCAGCAAGGCGGGACGTTCGTGCTGGGGCCGGGCGATCGTGTGCACTTCGAGTGGCGCGATCGCTACGCGGGGCACCACGCGGACCTTCTGAAAGTCGTGGAGGCGATTCCCGCGGGCGGCACCCCTCACCCTGCCCTCTCCCCTCCGGGGAGAGGGAGAACCGCCTAGCGGCTCCCGCACTGAAGTCCGAGGAAGTTCGTTCGAGCGCGGGCTTCGCCCGCACCACTCTGCTGTTGGGGGGAGGCTCGGAGGGGGCCGTCGAGGCCCCCTCCGAATTGGTTAACTGGCGCCGAGGGCGCGGAGGCCCTTGCGCGCGGTCTCGGCGAGAGCGGGCTCGAGGCCCGCTATCGCGAGCGCCTTGCGATACACGATCACCGCGGCGTCCTTCTGCTTGAGCGCGGCGAAGGCCTGGCCCGCCGCCACCAGCGCGCGACGGCTCCACGGCGAGTCGCTGCCGAGATAGGCCGCGGTCAGGTACATGTCGGCCGCGTCCTGCGTCTTGCCGGCGGCGCGATAGCCGTCGCCCAGGCGGTAGGCTGCCTCCGAGGCCATGGAGCCCTCGGCGACGTCGAGGGCCTCTTCGAGGCGCGGGCGCGCCTCGTCCCACTTGCCGTCGGCCGCCAGCAAGCGCCCCTGCCCCAGGAGCCCCACCGCCTTCTCCTTCGGGCTCGCCGCCGAGGCCGCGGCGCGCGCATAGGCGTCGAGCGCGCCGGCGCGATCGCCGGTCGCCTCCTGCGCCTCCGCCATCAGCATCGCGGCCCGGGGCGATTGCGCCTGGTCCGCCGCAGCGCCGGGCTCGAGCGCGCGGCGCGCCTCGGCGGGTGCGCCGGTGCGGAGCAGCGCCTCGGCGTAGTCGAGTCGGTTGCCGGCGGCGCCCGCGCTGTCCGGGTAGCGCTCGCCCAGCTTGGCGTACATGTCGCGGGAGAGGGTCCACTCCTCACCCTGAGCGGCCGCCGACGCCAGGCCCGACAGCGCCGCCGGGGTGCCCGCGTACTTGGGGAACTGGTCGACGAGCCGCATGGTGAGCGTGCGTGCCTCGGGCCAGCGCTTCTCCTCGGCGGCGACCGCGGCCAGCCCGTGGATCAGCCGCGGGGTGATGACCGGGTCCACCGGCCCCGCGACGATGGGCGTCACGAACTGCTTGAACTCGGCGGTCTTGCGCTGGTTGAAGAGCACCGCGGCGAGCCCGTAGTTGGCGGCGGCGGTGACCGGGCCGCCCGCGTCGCGCGCGCGGGTCAAATCGCGGATGGCCGGGTCCCACTGCTGGCGGGTGAAGTCCGCGATACCGAGCCCGAGGTAGGCGATGCCGGTCTCGCCCTCGCTCACCGCGGCCTGGAAATCACGCTCGGCGTCCGCCGGCTTGCCGGTGGCCAGGAGTGCGGCACCCCGTGCGGCCCGCGCGCGGCCCACGTACGGCGACACGGAGCCGCGCTGCACCAGCCGCCCCAGCTCGGGCAGCGCATCCGCCCCGCGCCCGGCGCGCACCGCGAGGATCGCGCGGTTCAGCGTGGCCACCTCGGCGTACGGGCTGTTCGGATAGCGATCCACCACCTGGTCGAGCAGGCTCTGCGCGCCCGACCAGTCCCCGGCGCGGCCGGCCAGGTCCGCGGCGAGCACGAGGGCCTCGGGGGCGAGCGGGTCGGTCTGCGACTGCTGGCCGAACCGGGTCCAGCGCTGGCGCGCCGCGTCCGGCTTGCCCCCACGCAGCTCGGCCCAGCCGAGCGCGACCGTGGCCGCGGGGGCCTGCGGGTACGAGGCGTGGTTTCCCAGGAAACTGCCATAGGCTGCGGCGGCCTGCGCGTAGTCGCGCGCCCAGTAGGCGGACTCCCCGCCCAGCACCAGCGCGGCGGCCCGGATCTCCCCGGGCACCGCGCTGTCGGCCTGCAGCTTGCGGGCCGCGTCGCGCGCCTGCGCGAACTCGCGCGTCTCGAAATCGAGCTGCGCCAGCCGCAGCGTGGCGTAGGCGCCGAGCGCGGGCGTGCCCGGCGCATTGCGCACGAGCTGGAAGCGGTCGCGCGCGTCCGCGGCCTGCCCGCCCACGCGGCTAGCCTCGGCACTCAGCACCAGCACGTACGAGCGGGTGGCCGGGTCGAGGTTGCGCGCGAGCAGGTCGTCGTTGATCTCGCGCGCCTCCTCGACCCGGCCCT
>Ga0081455_10001727_pt1 | contig 26458 bp, 26 predicted proteins | sample TabmetS3T2R1_FD_70207 | JGI IMG/M metagenome (GOLD analysis project Ga0081455, IMG submission 70207) | Tabebuia heterophylla rhizosphere microbial communities from the University of Puerto Rico - S3T2R1 | ecosystem: Host-associated > Plants > Roots > Rhizosphere ...
GACCTACCCGGGCCGACCTACCCGGGCCGACCTACCCGGGCCGACCTACCCGGGCCGACCTACCCGGGCCGACCTACCCGGGCCGACCTACCCGGGCCGACCTACCCGGGCCGACCAAGCCACCGGTACACCACTCGCGGTTGTTGTGATCGCCTGATCGGCGCCGCGGCGCCCCGCGCCGGCCAGATCGACCACCACGCGCAGCATGATCTCTCGCGCGCCGTTCTACAGGGCGGGCGCGTACGAGGTCAGGCAGCCCAGGCCCATGCGAGGTCCGGGGAGGGGAGTGACTTTCGAGGGGCGCGGTCTTGCCCGGGCAGGCTCGTACGACCGGGAGATTGGCCGCGAACGTGTATCTGGCGACGCCGCACAAGTGGCCTGACCTGGGCGTACAGGGGCTGTGTGGCCGCGTGCGTGGCGATGCGGCGAGAAAGCGATCGGTCGACAAATCGGTGAGTCGTTCGGCGTGGCGCGTTGAAGTGGGATGCCCGGTTTTCTAAGTTGCTCAGCGTTCGGTCCGCTTCTCGAGTCGGCAGGAAGGCTTAGGTACTCATGTCCATGTCGACAAGTGCCTGGAATGAGGAGGAGGCGTACCTACCCGTTCCGCCGCCTCCTGATGTGACCGGAGATGACCCAACCGGCATTCTCCGTGCGGTCGACCCGGCGACTGCCCGTACGCCTCGGCATATCCCCGAGCCACCGCCGATCTCCAGCCACGGTCCGGCCCGGGTTCTCGCCCTGTGCAACCAGAAGGGCGGCGTCGGAAAGACGACCTCGACCATCAACCTAGGCGCGGCGCTCGCCGAGTACGGCCGCCGGGTGCTGCTTGTCGACTTCGACCCGCAGGGCGCCTTGTCGGTCGGCCTCGGCATCCAGCCGCATCAACTCGACCGTACCGTCTACAACCTTCTCATGGAGCGCGGCGCCAGCGTCGACGACGTACTGCTCAAGACCAACGTCGCCGGCATGGACCTGCTCCCCAGCAATATCGACTTGTCGGCGGCAGAGGTCCAGCTCGTCACCGAGGTCGCCCGCGAGCAGACCCTGCTTCGCATTCTCGAACCGGTTCTGCCCGAGTACGACTACGTACTCATCGACTGCCAGCCCTCGTTGGGCCTGCTCACGGTCAACGCCCTGACCGCCGCGCATGGCGTACTCATCCCGCTCGAGTGCGAGTTCTTCAGCCTCCGCGGTGTCGCGCTGCTGATCGACACCATCGAAAAGGTCAAGGAACGTCTCAACCCCACCCTGAGCGTTGATGGGATTTTGGCAACGATGTATGACGCTCGCACGGTGCACGGGCGCGAGGTCTTCGCCCGCGTGGTCGAGGCGTTCGGTGAGATCGTGTACGACACCGTGATCACACGTACGGTGCGCTTCCCGGAGACCACGGTCGCCGGCGAGCCGATCACCAGTTGGGCACCAACCTCCTCCGGCGCCAAGGCGTACCGGAGCCTCGCCCGGGAGGTGCTGGCCCGATGAGCCGGCGACCCAGTCTGCCCGGCGCGGCGGAACTGTTCCGGGTCACCGGTGGTTCCGCGACCGCGTCCGCTCCGGCCCCCGCGCCGGCACCGCAACCGGCGCCCGAACGCGAGCAGAAGGCCGCATCCCCGAGTCGCGAGTCGGCGCGGCAGGAACCGAGCACGTCGGCGCCGACGCCCGTGGTGACGATCCGACCCGCGCCGCAGACCGAGCCGGCCTTCGACGACGAGGCAGCTACCCAGGAGTTCGCCGCGCCGCCGCAGCGGCGCAATACACGTCGGCGCACGATGCGCGCGGTGGGGGAGCGGCGTCCCAGCGGCCGCGAACGGCATGACGAGAAGATCACTGTCTACTGCTCGGCTGAAGAGTTGGTCGATCTGGAGCATGCTCGTCTACAGCTACGAGCCGATCACGGTCTGGCCATCGACCGGGGCCGCATCGTCCGCGAAGCCGTCGCGGTCGTACTCGCCGATCTTGAGGCGAAGGGCGAGTCCTCGATCCTGGTCCGCCGGCTGCGGGAGTCGTGAGTCTGTAAACCGTCGTTGACACCGCCCGGCCGGTCGCACACTGATCGGCCGGGCGGTGGCGTGTCCGCCCCGGGCGACCACTAGCCTGGCACGGTGGATCAAGACCGCGCCCGGGCCTGCTGATGCTGCGCTCGCTCGCGCACCCCGTGACGTTTCTCGGCCTGCTGGTCGGGTACCTGCTCGCCATCGCGGCGCACGCCGCCGCGCAGGCGTTTGTCGCCCGCTCGCTCGGCGACCGCTGGGCGACCCGCGATCTCCGTAAACCGGCCAAGATCATCGACCCGTTCGGCGCGATTTCGGCCGCTATCGCCGGGCCCGGGTGGGGGATCACGCGCGAAGGTCGGTACCGCAGCCGCGGTCAGCAGCTCACGATGCTCCTCGCCGGTCCGGTCGCCGCAATGCTGGTCGGCGTGATCGGCGTGGTCGGATACCTCGTCGCGGGTGGCCTGCGCGAGTTGCTCTCGCTGATCCGCCTGGCCGACCTGCTGCAGGGCGTCACCGGTCCCGCTGGCCAGGTGTTCACGCTGTCACTCGGGGTCGAAGCGCTGGCGGTCGGCGTACTCAGCCTGATCCCGCTTCCGCCGCTCACCGGCTGGCGCATCCTGATGCTGTACGCCGGGCGGTCGCAGGGCTGGCAGCGCGCGCGGTACTACCTGGAGGAGCGCAATTTCGGCGTTGTCGCGCTCCTGGTCCTGCTGCTCATCCCGCTCGGGTTCGGTGGTCCGCTGCTGCTCGAGCTTGTGGACTGGATCGTGGGTCTTCTTCTGGGCCTCGCTGTCTGATCCTGAGCGCTTTGCATACAAGCGGTCTTAGCCACGTATCAATCGATCAGTTTGTCGACAAAGCAACGGTGACCTTGAGTACGGGATGGTGCGTACCGTGAGCTACGGTCGTGCCATGTCCGCCCCCACCGACGTGCCGGCCGCCGAGGAGCAATCATCGGCCGCTGCTCCTGAAAGCGGTGGTGGCACGCCTGCTGTGGACGCGGCCGAGCCGGTGCTCGGGCCGGGGCGTACCGCTCCGTTCCAGGTACGGCTGACGAACTTCGAGGGTCCGTTCGACCTGCTGCTGCACCTCATCGCCAAGCACCAGCTCGACGTCACCGAGGTCGCGCTGTCCCAGGTCACCGACGACTTCATCGCTCACATCCGGGCGCTCGGGCCGGACTGGGACCTCGGCCAGGCCACCGAGTTCCTGGTCGTGGCGGCGACGCTGCTGGACCTCAAGGCGGCCCGCCTGCTGCCTGCCGCCGCGGTGGAGGACGAGGAGGACCTGGCGCTGCTGGAGGCGCGGGACCTGCTGTTCGCGCGGCTGCTGCAGTACCGGGCGTACAAGCAGGCGGCCGGCCTGTTCGCCCAGCTCATCGCCGAGCACGCACACCGGCATCCGCGTACGGTCGAGCTGGAGCCTAGATTTGCCGACTTGTTGCCTGAGGTGTTGCTCGGCGTCGGGCCCGAACAGTTCGCCCGGATCGCCGCCCGGGCGCTCGCCCCGAAGCCGATCCCGACGGTGTCGGTCGCGCACATCCACGCGCCAAAGGTGAGCGTGCGGGAGCATGCGATCATCCTGCGTGAGCGGCTGTCCCGCCTGGGCAACGCGACGTTCCGTACGCTCACCCAGGACTGCCAGCACACGCTGGAGGTGGTGGCGCGGTTCCTGGCGCTGCTGGAGCTGTACCGGGAGGCCGCGGTGGCCTTCGAGCAGGTGGCGGCGCTCGGCGAACTGCACGTGCGCTGGACCGGTTCGGCCGACGGTGCGTCGGGACAGGAGCCGCCCACGGACATCGACGAGGAGTACGGGTGACGCAGGACGTACCAGGGGAGGCTTCCCGGCCGTTCCCCGAACCATCCGTACCCGAGTTGCCGGCAAATATCGACATGACGGTACGTCCACACGGCGACATATCGATGCCTGTGGTAAACGTCCAGCCCAGCGACGCCGGATCCGCGAATACGCCTGGCGACACAGCTGCCTCTGCGGATGGTTCCTCTGCCGACCGGTTTATGGATTCGTCGACCGCAACGCCCGACCAGCCCACAACCGGCGCCGGCACAGATGTTCCGAACGCGCCTACCGGCGTCTCAGCCCCCCGCAGCGAGCCATCGAGCGACGAGCCCATGCCGGCGTCCGTAAACCCTGAGACGGCGACCAACACGACGCCAGCCGAGAGCAGCGCACGTCGCCCCGACGAACCAATCACGAGCACCGCCCATGCGGACACCCCCGCAAACGGCATCGATCAGGCCGTCACAGCTGACAGCGCCAACCGACTCCCGGCCGCCGCTGGCGAGTTGTCGACAAACCTCTACATCGATCCACAAGGCGAGGCGGAGACTCAGCGAGAGAATCCAGGGCCAAGCGAGCCCGCCGACGCTGAGCCCGCCGACGCTGAGCCCGCCGACGCTGAGCCCGCCGACGCTGAGCCCGCCGACGCTGAGCCCGCCGACGCTGAGCCCGCCGACGCCGGCCCTGTGGGAGAGAACGGTTCGGCAGCCGAGCCCAGTCAGGATTCGGCCGTCGTCACCCCGGTCGTACCGGGGGCGCAGGAGCCGGTGGCCGGGTCGACGGCGGAACAGGTTGACGTATCAGAACAGGACAATCCGGCCGTAACGGCTGCGGAGGCTGCGGAAAGTCGGCTGAACGGTGGTGGGCGCGCCGGTGGGGGAGTGGGGGTCGCGCCCGAGCGCCTGGTCTCGGCGGTCGAAGCGATCCTGTTCGTTGCCGACCGACCGATCACCGCGGTCGAGATCGCCCAGGTCCTGGACGTACCCGCACCAGCCATCACCGTGGCCCTGACCGCCCTCCGCGACGAGGCCGACGCCCAGCGCCGCGGCTTCGAACTCCGCGAGATCGCCGGCGGCTGGCGCCTGTACACGCGGGACGAGTTCGCCCCGTACATCGAGGCGTACGTCCTGGACGGCCAGCAGGCCCGCCTCACCCAGGCGGCACTGGAAACCCTGGCCGTGATCGCGTACCGCCAGCCCGTCACCCGCTCCCGCGTCTCAGCGATCCGCGGTGTGAGCGTCGACGGCGTGATCCGTACCCTGTTGACAAGGGCGCTGATCGAAGAGTGCGGAAGCGAACCGGAAACCGGCGGCCTGCTCTACCGGACCACCTCACTCTTCCTTGAAAAGCTCGGCCTCCAGTCACTCGAAGACCTCCCGTCTCTCGCTCCACTACTACCTGAGTTGGACACAGTCGAAGATGTCGCACCCTCAAGCTGAGCCAGAGGCCGGCGTACGCCTGCAGAAGGTACTGGCCGCCGCCGGGGTAGCCTCCCGCCGCGCCGCCGAGGACATGATCAGCGCCGGCCGCGTGTCGGTGAACGGCAAGGTGGAACGCGTGCTCGGCAGGCGGGTACGCCCGGACAGCGACGTGATCCACGTCGACGGCCTGCGGATCACCACCCGCGAGGACCTGGTCTACCTCGCGCTGAACAAGCCCCCAGGGGTGCTCAGCACGATGTCCGACGACCGCGGCCGGCCGACCGTGGGGGACTACGTGGCTGAGCGCACCGAGCGCCTATACCACGTGGGCCGGCTCGACCAGGACTCCGAGGGCTTGCTGCTGTTCACCAACGACGGCGAGCTCGCGCACCGGCTGATGCACCCCAGTTACGAGGTCATGAAGACCTACCTGGCCGACGTGCCCGGACCGGTCGCGCGCAACCTGCACGTCAAGCTCCGCGCCGGCATCGAGCTCGAGGACGGGCTGGCCAAGGTCGACGACTTCCGCATCCTCGATTCCAGCCACGGCCGCGCCCTGGTCCAGGTCCAACTGCACGAGGGGCGCAAGCACATCGTCCGGCGGCTCCTGGCTGCGGCCGGGCACCCCGTCAACCGGCTGGTACGCACCCAGATCGGCCCGGTCCGCCTCGGCCACCAGCGCCCCGCGAGTGTTCGCAAACTCAACCGCGAAGAGGTCGGCCAGCTCTACCGCGCCGTTGGCCTCTGACCCCGCCGATCCCGAGTCACACCTGAACACGCCGCTCCGAGGGCCAACCCGCAGAGGCAGTACACCCATCGCGGTTGCGCAAACAACCAGTCCAGGGTCGCTGCGGAAATTACTCCTGGTGACCGTATGCCGCACACCTGCGGAGCCATGGTTGTTGCAGTCGCACGATAGACATCCCACCAAATTCCTGAACTGATAGATCAGTATATCGACATGGTGATCCAACTCTACATAGAGTTGTCGAGTAGCAGACTTAACTCTGTACAGGTTTGTCGGCCGTGCCGGGCCAAGGTCGTGACTGGAAGGAGAGGAGCTCTAAAGAGACTCAACTATTAATCGACATAGCTACCAGCACATCGTCGGCGGAAGGTCGGCCGAGTCCTGTGCCTGGAGGTCTATATGTCGATTTACCGCAGCGTGAAAGTGTTCCTATCTGCGCACCATGGAGGGCGGTAGGTAACTGCTGTCGGCGCTTGGCAGTGGTGCGGCCGGCGCGGGCCTTCGCTGAAGCTCCGTCGTATGGCGATCTCGACGTCGGGATAGGACGGGTGTACCAGCAAGAGATGTGTTTGCAAGCCGATCACGCGATCTAGGGGTCTAGCAGTTAGTCCGTATGTCGACATAAAGATTTGACAGCCTAGCGTTAGAAGGTCTTGGTGCTTCCTCGGTAAGCAGGTAGTTGTTGGCCGGCGAGCGCTGGCTACGCCGCGTGTGTATTTGTGTGCGCACGTTTGATCGCGGGTGCGGGGTGAACGGGCGTGCAGGAGGTGTGGACGAGACCGTCGCGGTGTGTGCTCGTTGGGTGGGGAGTGTTTGTGATCGGGTGAAGAGGTTCGGGCGTGGGTGGGTGGCAGGCTTGTTCGGGTCGGTGGACGGCGGGGGAGACTTAGGCGCCACGTCGGCCGGTCGCCGGGTGGTGCCTGTTGAGACGGCGGTACGTGTCGTGCCGCGTTAGGGAGAGGTGAGGGGCGTGCCGGTCCGCGCGATTCGCGGTGCGATCCAGGTGGAGGACAACGAGCGTGATGCCATTCTGGATGGCGCAACCGAGATGGTGCTCGCCGTCCTCGAGCGGAACCAACTGAAGCCGGACGACCTGATCAGCGTGGTGTTCACGGCCACCCCGGACCTCACGGCCGAATTCCCCGCGTACGCGGCGCGCAAGCTGGGCCTGGTTGACGTGCCGCTGCTGTGCGCCACCGAGATCGCGGTTCCCGGGGCGATGCCACGGGTTCTGCGCCTGCTGGCCCACGCCACACCTCCCTGCCGCGGGCCGCCATCAGGCACGTCTACCTGCGCGGTGCGGCCGCCCTGCGTACCGACCTGCCCCAGTAGTGCCAGCGAGCTCGGTAGACGCCACCGAACGGCGCCCGGCAAACCGTCACATGATCTGCACTGCCTCGCGAAGCGCTGCTCCTCGCTGGGCATCTGCTGCCGACAGGTAGAGAGGTCCACTTGAAGGTTAGGCGAAATACTAGACTTCGTTCTGGCCTGTACTTGAGAGATTGACTGCACGAGCGCATGTGTGGACGACCCATGCCGCTCGTAGCCTGCACAATGGTGACTGGCATGCTGCCGCACGCCGTACCCACCCATCCGCCCCAGAAGGGAACAGCTCTGTGCCGCTCATCGGCGTCATCGCGCTCGACGGGCCCTCCGGCACCGGCAAGTCATCGGTCGCCCGGACGCTTGCTCGCCGGCTGGGGGCACGCTACCTCGACACGGGCGCGATGTACCGGGCCGTCACCTGGGCGGTCCTGGAGGACGGCATCGCGGTCGACGACGCGGACGCGGTCGCCGCGTGCGCGGCCAGTTGCGACCTGGAGATCAGCACCGACCCGGACGACCAGTGGATCGCCGTCGGCGGTATCCCGATCGACAAGGTGATTCGCAGCGCGCACGTCACCGCGGCGGTCAGCCCGGTCTCCGCCGTACCGGCCGTACGCACGATCCTGGTCGCCGCCCAGCGCGAGCTCATCGGCGCCGGCGGCATCGTCGTCGAGGGCCGCGACATCGGCACCGTGGTCGCGCCCGACGCGGAGCTGAAGGTGTACCTCACCGCGTCGCCCGAGGTCCGGGCGTTGCGGCGGGCCCGGCAGGAGGCGCGTACGTCCCCCGACGACCTCGCCGCCACGGCTGAGGCGATCCGGCGCCGCGACGAGTACGACAGCACCCGCCCGACCAGCCCGCTGCGGTCCGCCGCTGACGCGGTCCTGCTGGACACCAGCGAGCTGGACGAGGACCAGGTTGTACAGCGACTTGTCGACATGGCGACAGAAGGCGGCCTCGTACGGGACTCCGCTGCGGGTCGGCTTGGCCGGAGCGGCGCGATCGGTGAGCGGGATCGGTCGTGAGCAGGCGCGCGCGTACCGCTGCTGAGCGCGCGCACGGCGTACCGATCATCGACGGATCCCGGGCGCTGGCGGGCCTGTTCGGGCGATGCCTGATGCGGCTGACCGTGCACGGTGTGGACAACATCCCGGACAGCGGCGCGCTGCTGGCGGTCAACCACAACAGCCTGCTCGACGGCCCGCTCTTGTACGGCGTGCTGCCCCGCCCCACCACCTTCTTCATCAAGGCGGAGGCGTTCACCGGCGTCGTCGGGTGGTACCTGCCGCGGATCGGCCAGATCCCGGTACGCCGCGGGGTCGCCGAGCGCGATCCGCTGCTCACCGCCCTCGCCGTGCTGGCCGAGGGCGGGCTGGTCGGCATCTTCCCCGAGGGCACCCGCCGCGCGGCCGGCACACCGGGCTCCGAGACGGCCGAACTGCAGGAGGTACGGCACGGGATCGCGTACCTGGCGCTGCGCTCCGGTTGCCCGGTGCTGCCGGTCGCCTGCCTCGGCACCGAACATGTCCTGCCGAAGGGCCGTACCCTGCCGGCGTTTCGCCGCCCGGTGACCGTCTCCATCGGCCGACCCGCCCTCGTCGCCGAACCCGGTACCCGCGCGACCCGCCAGGCGATCGCCGCGGCCGCTTCCCGGGTCCGCGACCTCCTTGCCGACCACCTCCGCGCCAACCAGTCCCATACCATGACGGCGCACCAGGATGACCCGCGCACCGATAAGCCAGTGCGGATGATCTCCTCGCCGGACGATCGGGCCCGGAGATCGGCCGACGTCCCTCCGCAGAGATTCACCCCGCTGCCGAGCCCCAGTCAGGCCGAGGCGGACCCGGGCACCGTTCCAGCCGCCGCCCCCGACGACGGGTCGCAGTCCGATCCCCGCGACGCCGCCCGTCCGGCGGCAGAGCACCCGGATCCAGCGCTGGCCGCAGCGGCAAGCACTGCGCGAGAAGACCCATCCTCCGCTTCTCCAGAGACCCGAATCGTGGTCGAAGACCTGACCTCGCCTCGAGGTCTAACCTCAAACGGACAGCCAGCGGCGCCCAATCCGGGCTTACCGCCCTCGTCAGCGGCGAACGACCCACGGTCAGATGCGGCCGACACTGTTGACACCCAGGACATCGGTCGGCCAGCCGCAGGGCGGCGACGCGGTGCGGCATCCGATGACCCGGGTACGCCGATGGAGACAACGCCGGCGGCGGGTACGACGCCGGCGGCAGATCACGAAGGAACTGACCGATGACCAGGCAGCACGTCGAGCCGAGCGGCGCCGATGGGGAGTACGCCGAGGACGGTACGGCCGAGCAGCCCGTACTCGCCGTCGTCGGCCGACCCAACGTCGGTAAGTCGACATTGGTGAACCGCATCCTCGGCCGCCGCGAGGCGGTTGTGGAGGACGTCCCCGGCGTCACCCGCGACCGGATCGCCTACGACGCCATGTGGCGCGGCCGCCGGTTCACGGTCGTCGACACCGGCGGCTGGGAACCGGACGCGGCCGGCCTGCAGGCGCGGGTGTCGGAACAGGCCGCCCGGGCCGCGGTCGCCGCGGACGCCGTGCTGCTGGTCGTCGACGCCGTGGTCGGCGCCACCGAGACCGACCTCGCCGTCGCCCGCGTCCTCCAGCGCGGCGGCAAGCCGGTCGTGCTGGCCGCCAACAAGGTGGACGGCGAGCGCCAGGAGGCCGATGCGGCCTCGCTGTGGTCCCTCGGTCTCGGCGAGCCGTACCCGGTCAGTGGCCTGCACGGTCGCGGCAGCGGCGATCTGCTGGACGCGATCCTCGACGCGCTACCCGAGGCGCCCCCGGAGCGGGAGGTGACCGGCGGGCCGCGCCGCGTCGCCCTGGTCGGCAAACCGAATGTCGGCAAGTCGAGTCTGCTGAACAAGCTGACCCGCGAGGAGCGTTCGGTTGTGCACGAGGTCGCCGGCACCACGGTCGACCCTGTGGACAGCCTCGTACTCCTCGATGAAGAGATCTGGCGCTTTGTCGACACAGCGGGATTGCGGCGGCGGGTCAAAGAGGCCAGCGGCACCGAGTACTACGCCAGCCTGCGTACCGCGGGCGCCATCGAGTCGGCCGAGGTGGCGGTCGTCCTGATCGATGCCAGCGAGCCGATCAGCGAGCAGGACCAGCGCGTGATCAGCCAGGTCGCCGACGCCGGCAGGGCACTCGTACTGGCCTTCAACAAATGGGACCTGCTCGACGAGGACCGCCGACCTCGCCTGGAGAAGGAGATCGAGCGTGACCTCCTCCGGGTCCGCTGGGCCCCCCGCGTCAATGTCTCCGCAAGGACAGGTCGATCAGTCGACAAATTGGCACCGGCGCTGCGGACCGCGCTCACCTCATGGGAACGCCGGATATCCACAGGCCAGCTGAACCAATGGCTGTCCGAGATCGTTGCCGCCCACCCGCATCCCGCCCGGTCCGGCCGCCAGCCCCGCATCCTCTTCGCGACGCAGGCCGACATCCGACCCCCCAAGTTCGTGCTGTTCACCACCGGCCCGCTGGAGCCGGGGTACCGGCGTTTCCTGGAGCGCCGGCTGCGCGAGACCTTCGACTTCACCGGCTCGCCGATCTACCTGTCCGTCCGCGTCCGCGAGCGGCGTCACAAGCGTGATGGCAAGCACTGACCCGGCCCCGCCACCCATGCCAGTGGCCGGATCACCGGCCGTGCAAGGACTGCGGTAACCTCGTGGAGCCCGTGGCACCGCCGCGCGGGCAACCGGGACGTGGCGCAGCTTGGTAGCGCACTTGACTGGGGGTCAAGGGGTCGCAGGTTCAAATCCTGTCGTCCCGACGTCTGGGGCCGGCGGCGTGCTGCCGGCCCCGTATGTCGGATCCGGAGCCTGGTGCCGCTCACGAGCTCGGACACATCTGTCACGGGGGAGGAGGTCGGGTGCCGCCGACGACCGGGGACCCAGCCGCGGACGCGGTGGACCCGGTACCCACGGCCCCCACCCCAGGGGAGCGAGAGGACACTGAGGACGCGGCACCGGACCGCATCCTCACCGTCCCGAACCTGCTCAGCGTGCTCCGCCTGCTGGGCGTACCCCTCTTCCTCTATCTGCTGCTCGGCCCGCACGCCGACGGCTGGGCACTCACCGTCCTCGCGCTGTCCGGTCTGTCCGACTGGGCCGACGGCAAACTCGCCCGGCTGCTCAACCAGACCAGCCGCGTCGGCATCCTGCTCGACCCCGCCGCCGACCGCCTGTACATCCTGGCCACCCTGATCGCGTTCGTGGCCCGCGACATCATCCCGCTGTGGCTGGCGGTCGTCATCGTCGGCCGCGACGTGGTGCTCGCGTGCACGCTGCCGGTCCTGCGCCGCTACGGGTACGGGCCGCCGCCGGTGCACCACCTCGGCAAGGCGGCGACCTTCGCGCTGCTGTACGCGTTCCCGCTGCTGCTGCTCGGCCAGGGCCACGGCGTACCGTCCGACCTCGCCCGCCCGCCCGGCTGGGCGTTCGCCATCTGGGGCGCCGCGCTGTACCTGTGGGCCGGCGCGCTCTACCTCCTGCAGGTCGCGCAGCTGGTCCGCGCCGACCGCGTCGCCGCCCCGGGAGCCGTCGTCTCGTGACGCGCCAGCAACCCAAACACCGTCCCAAGCTGGGCGGCATGGCGGTCTCGTTGCTGAACGAGCTGCTCACCAACACCCTCGACCAGGGCTACGCGGAGGCGGCCACGCGGCGGGCTTCGGCGGCGGAGGAGGGTACGGCGGCGGTCGCGACCGCGTCGGCGAAGGTACGCGCGCGGGCGCTGGTCTCCGTCGGGTTGCTGCTGGCCGGCCTGCTGGGCGGCATCGGGTACGGGCAGGCGCGGCGGTCGGCGCCGGAGTCGGCGCGGGTGAAGCTGGCGCTGATCCACGACATCGAGCAGCGGACCGCGAGCAGCAACGCGCTGGAGCACACCCTGGAACAGCTGGGCGCGCAGGTGGCCCGGGAGCGGGACGCGGCGCTGACGGCCAGCACTCAGGGCACCACGATGCGTACGGAGCTGCGGCAGCTGGAGAGCCAGGACGGGTTGCTGGCCGTACGCGGGCCTGGGCTGACGGTGACGGTCGGGGACGCGCCGCCGACCGAACAGACCGATCCGGTGACCGGGCAGAAGGTCACGATCCCGCCGGATGAGAACGGCCGCATCACCGACCGGGACCTCCAGATCATCGTGAACGCGCTGTGGGCGGTGGGTGCCGAGGCGGTCGCTGTGGACGGCCGGCAGCTCACCGCGACCAGCACCATCCGCGAGGCCGGCGGCGCGATACTTGTCGACTTTTTCGCGGTCACGACGCCGTACACGATCGAGGCCATTGGCGATCCCGACAGATTGCTACCTCGATTTGTCGACAGTCGGGTCGGACAGCAGTACCAAACGTACGTAGGCGCTTATCAAATCGAGTTTGACGCGCGGCCGAGCGAGGAACTGACCCTCAAGGCCGCCTCCGGTAGCGATCTGGAACACGCGACGGTCCTGCCTTCCTCCGCCGGTACGCCCAGCGGCGCGCCGAGCAGTGCGCCGGGCGGCGCGCCGGCAACAAGCGGTACGCCCGGGACGTCAGGATCATCGGGCCCACCCGGCACGGGCCCGACCGGTAGCGGGTCGGCGACACCGGGCGGTACGACCAGCAACATCCATTCCGGAGGTGGCACGTGATTCCCGCCGTCGCGCTGGTCGTCGGCGTCGTCCTCGGCCTCACGCTCGAGCCGTCCGTGCCCCTGTGGTTGCAGCCCTACCTACCGATCGCGGTCGTGGCGGCGCTGGACGCGGTGTTCGGCGGGGTACGCGCCCGGCTGGACGGCATCTTCGACTCCAAGGTGTTCGTGGTGTCGTTCATCTCCAACGTCCTGGTCGCCGCGCTGATCGTCTTCATGGGCGACCAACTCGGCGTCGGCGCCCAACTGTCCACCGGCGTCGTGGTCGTCCTCGGCATCCGCATCTTCGGTAACGCCGCCGCCATCCGCCGTCACCTCTTCCGGGCCTGAGCCATGACCGACCACCCCACGGATTCGACGCCAACTCCAGACCAGACAGGCGTGTCTAGGTCTCAATCTGCACCCAAGGTCGAATCCTCGGCCGATCTCTCGCCGTCGGCGATCCCCACCGCGCGCAGCGCTGCCACCTCGGCGATGGACGCCGAGACGCAGGCAGCCACCCCGGACAGGCCCGATGAGGTCAGGGACGAGCGGGCCCGCGACGGGGACGACACCACGACGCCGGACAACAACCTCGACCCCGTGGACGCGGCAGCCCCGATCCCGGCCGGTACGGACGCCGAAGGTCACCTCAAGAGCTCCACGACCAGCGATCGACGTACGAACCCGATCGACGACACCGGCCCGGTTCCCCAGCGCGGCAGCAGCCCTGCCGAGGATCCGCCCACCGGCAGTCCCGGTCCGTCCAACGGCGGCGCCGAGCCAGCCAACCCACCCGCGGACGAGGACGGCATGACAATCCCGGCCAAGTCCTCCGCGCCCCAGGACAACACGGTTGGCCCGGACGCACCCCATCCGAGAAGCGGAACCAAGCCGTCCACCAACGATGCGACCGACCCGGCCGCCTCTTCCTCACCCGACGGGGCGGCGACCTCGAACGACGAGGACAGCCGACGCGAAACCAACGAACCACGCCGGGCTGTGGCCGACAGCGCCAAGACCGATCACCCCACAGCCGTCCGCGCTGAGCTCGACGACGCTGAGGTTGATGAGGCCGAGCTGGACGGTGCGGAAGGCGATGACGCCGACGCTTCTGGTTCCGGGGCAGCCAGAGCAGAACTCGACAATGCCGCGATAGGCAGCGCTCAAGGCGACGATGCTGAGGGCGGCAGGGGCGAAGCCGGCAGGGGCGAGGTTGTTGGTTCTGGTGCCGATCGTCCTGGCGCAGATCGTTCCGAGGCCGACGGTGTTGATGTCGATCATCCCGAGGTCGAGCATGCCGATCGCGGCCGTACTCGAGTTCACAGCGGCTGGTTCGCCGTGGCGAGTCCTGAGGACCCCGCGGACAGCGCAGCGCATACACCGACAACCGATCGTCCAGATCCAGTCTCGGACAGCAGCGATGAGCGCGTGTCGAGCCCACTTGTCGACAAAGAAGCTCGCGAAGAGCCGACCGATTCACCGGTAAGTAGCGATGACGCCAAGTCGACAAATCGCGATGCGGATGAATCGGATGACGACGAGGGTCCGACCGCGTCCGAAGATCTGGAGGACCGGGCTTCGGGCCGGGCGGTTCAAAGGCGTGACGGTCGCGAACCGGTTGCCGGTCCTCGGGACGATCTGGCGCGGGACGACCTGGCGCGAGGTGGTCGGGCGCGGGACGGTCAGGCGCAGGACAGTTTGGCCCGGGATGGTCAGCCGCGGGGGAGTAAGGCGCGGGGTGGTCGGGCGGGAGTTGGTCCGGGGTCGCGGGGGCGGGCTGGGTCGCGGGAGCGGGTGGCGGCTGGGAGTGACCGTGGCGCTGGGAGTGACCGTGGCGCTGGGAGTGACCGTGGCGCTGGGAGTGACCGTGGCGCTGGGAGTGACCGTGGACCTCGGAGCGACGATGGGGTTGGGAGCGGCGGCGGGGTTGGGAGCGATGGTGGGGAGGGGCGGGGGCATCGGTTGGAGTCGTTGCACTCGATCCACTTCTGGGGTGCTTCGCCGGCGGGGCTGCTGATCGGGTTGCTGCTCGCCCTGCTCGGCTTCGGCCTGGTGGTGCAGTTGCAGAACAACACCGGCAGCGGCCTGCTCAGCAGGCGGCAGGACGATCTTGTCCGTATCCTGGACGACCTGTCCAGCCGCGAGGAGCGCCTGCGCCAGCAGATCGCCGACCTGAACGACACCCGTACGAGGCTGACGGCCGGCGGCGACAGCTCCGAGGCCGCCCTGGCCGAGGCCCGCCGCCGCGCCAACGAGCTTGGCATCCTGGCCGGCACCCTCGCCGCCCAGGGCCCGGGCATCCTGATGACGATCACCGACCCGCACGGCAAGGTGACCGCCGAGGATATGCTCGACGCGATCGAGGAATTGCGCGGCGCCGGCGCCGAGGCCATCTCGGTCGGCCCGGCCCGTATCGGCCTGTCCAGCGCGTTCACCCAGGACACGCCGACCAGCCCGATCGTGGTCGACGGCCACACCCTGACCGCTCCGTACGTCTTCAGGGTGATCGGCGATCCACCCACCCTCGCCACGGCCATGAACATCCCCGGCGGCGTGGTCGACACCGTCCGCACCCGCGACGGCCAGACCCAGATCATCCAGCAGGACAAGCTGGTCATCCGCGCTTTGCGGGAGGTCAGAGCCCCTCAGTACGCTCAGCCGTCGCCCACCCCGACCAACTGATAAACGCAGGAGCGAGGTCGACCGTGACCACACCGGACAACCTGAAGTACACCAGCGACCACGAATGGGTTCAGGCCGACGGTGACGTCGTCCGCGTCGGCATCACCGACTACGCCCAGGAGTCGCTCGGTGACATCGTGTACGTCAAGCTGCCGGAGCCGGGCGAGAAGGTGACCGCCGGTGACCCGATGGGCGAGGTCGAGTCGACAAAGAGCGTTTCGGAGGTGTACGCCCCGGTCTCCGGCACCGTCAGCCAGCGCAACGAATCGCTGGACTCCCAGCCGGAGCTGATCAACTCTGACCCGTACGGTGAGGGTTGGATGGTGGACATCACGGTGGACGATCCGGCGAGCCTCGCTGACCTGATGGACCCGGAGGCGTACCAAGGTCTCACCGAGTCGTCCTGACGGCGTACTCTCCACCCGAGGTTGACCCTTAGGGAGGGGCTGGCTACCCTCCCCGAAAGCCCTGGATGGCCGCGCCATCCAAACCGGGTCTTCCCCGGCGGCGGCACGCAGCACCGCCGACCGCCAGCGCCACCGGCGTACCCCGCAGCCACAGCCAGCAACACCCCGTACGACCATCCGTATGAGATGCCAGGAGGCGAACCCAACCGTGTACTGCACCCGGTGCGGCTACCAGAACCCCGAGGCCAGCCGCTACTGCGCGCAGTGCGGCGCGTCGCTCGCCCGCCCCGGCGACGCCCCGGGTGCGAGCGAAGCGACCTCGGTCATCAACCTCGGCGCCCTGGACGAGGCGCCCGAGCCGAACGACGCGCAGGTCGACAGCCAACTCGGCGCCGTCGACGCACTCCCGGCCGGCTCGGCGCTGCTGGTGGTCAAGCGCGGCCCGAACGCCGGCAGCCGCTTCCTGCTCGACCGCGACGTCACCACCGCCGGCCGGCACCCGGACAGCGACATCTTCCTGGACGATGTGACCGTCTCCCGGCGGCACGTGGAGTTCCGGCGGGATGGAGGGGTCTTCAGCGTGCACGACGTGGGCAGCCTCAACGGTACGTACGTCAACCGCGAGCGCATCGACTCGGCCGCGCTGACGGGGGGCGACGAGGTGCAGATCGGCAAGTTCCGGCTGGTGTTCCTGCTCGGGAGCCGGCAGCCGGGCGCCGGGGACGGCGTGCCCGCGGGAGAGGCCGGATCGTGACCGGCCGGCGGGCCCGCACCGGAACCGGGGCCGCGGCGGAGGCGGCCGCGGCGGGTGACCGGTCCGGCTGGTGGCGCTCGTGGCGGCGGGTGTGAGCGCCGTGCCGGCCCGGGCGCACCTGTCCATCGGCGAGGTGCTGGCCGAGCTGCGCGCGGAGTTCCCGGACGTGACGATCTCCAAGATCCGTTTCCTGGAGGCCGAGGGGCTGATCCAGCCCGAACGCACCCCGTCGGGGTACCGGAAGTTCTCCCGGGAGGACGTGGGCAGGCTGCGGTACGTGCTGTCGCAGCAGCGCGACCACTACCTGCCGCTGCGGGTGATCAAGGAGAACCTGGAGGCGATCGACCGCGGCCTGGAGCCGCCGAACCGGCCGGGCGGGTCCGCGCAGGTGCCACGCCGGCTGGTACCGGCCACCGAGCTGCCGGGGCCCGGCGCGTTCGCCCCGGAGGCGAGCGAGGTCCGGATGTCCCGGGAGGAGCTGCTGGCCGGTGCGGGGATCGAGGCGGAGCAGTTGACGGCGCTGGAGCAGGCCGGGCTGGTCACGCGCCGTGGTGGCAAGACCGCGCCGTACGACGGGGACGCGCTGGCCATCGCCCAGACGGTGGCTGAGATGTCCCGGTTCGGGATTGAACCGCGGCACCTGCGGGCGTACAAGGCTTCTGCCGATCGCGAAATCGGGCTGTTCGAGCAGGTGGTGTCCCCGATGTCCCGGCAGAAGAATCCGGAGGCAAAGGCGCGCGCGGAGGAGGCGATCCGGGAGCTCGCGGCGCTGTCGGTACGCCTGCATGCGGCGCTTGTCCGTTCCGGGCTGCGGACCGAGCTGGGTAGCTGATCGCGCAGCGCAGATCGGGAGTGTCGATGCGCCGGCCCCTACAGCCGAACGCGGCGAAGCCGTGTAGCGTCGCGGGTAGAGGGTGATCGCCGAAGGGGCCGTGGTCGTGAACGAGCTGCATGTCGTAGGTGTGCGGGTGGAGCTGCCGCAGAACCAGCCGATCGTGCTGCTCAAGGAGACCTCGGGGGACCGTTACCTGCCCATCTGGATCGGTGCGGTGGAAGCCTCCGCGATCGCCTTCGAGCAACAGGGCGTGAAGCCGTCGCGGCCCATGACGCACGACCTGCTGCGCGATGTGATCGCCGCGCTGAGCACCCGGCTGGAGGCCGTCCACATCACCGACCTGCGGGACGGGATCTTCTTCGCCGAGCTGCTGTTCGCCGGTGGGGTGAAGGTCAGCTCGCGGCCCTCCGACGCGATCGCGCTGGCGCTGCGGACAGGGACGCCGATCTACGGCGAGGAGGCGGTGCTGGCCGAGGCGGGGATCGCGATCCCGGACGAGCAGGAGGACGAGGTCGAGAAGTTCCGGGAGTTCCTGGACCAGATCTCGCCGGACGACTTCGCGGGGTCCTGATCAGGTTTTGACCTGTAGTTCACCTCAAGAGTTGACGGACACGCCGGGCGGGTACGTTGACCTGCGCCGCGACGGCGCCTAACGTCCAAATTCCCACGGTGTAGTTAACCGGGGGCCCGCCGGCGCCGATCGTACGGTCCGCCGCGGGTCACGAGGAGCAGGAGGCGGCCGTGGCGCAGCGCGACGACACCGAGCCCGGTGGTGCCCGCGAGTTGCCCCAGCAGGAAGCGCTGTTCCCGATGGAGTCCGGCGTACCGGACGAGCTGATCGGCTACCGGGGGCCGACCGCGTGCGCCGCGGCGGGGATCACGTACCGGCAGCTGGACTACTGGGCGCGGACCGGGCTGGTGGAGCCGTCGGTACGCTCGGCGTCCGGGTCCGGCACGCAGCGGCTGTACTCCTTCAAGGACATCCTGGTGCTGAAGGTGGTGAAGCGGCTGCTGGACACCGGTGTGTCCCTGCAGAACATCCGCGCCGCCGTCGGGCACCTGCGGGCGCGCGGGGTGCACGATCTGGCCCAGGTGACGCTGCTGTCGGACGGTACGACCGTGTACGAGTGCACCTCGCCGGAGGAGATCGTGGACCTGCTCGCCGGCGGGCAGGGCGTCTTCGGCATCGCCGTGTCCGGGGCCCTGCGAGAGCTGTCCGGCACCCTGTCCGAGCTCCCTCCCGGCGAGCGCGCCCAGCACCTGGCCGACGAACCCACCGAGCCCGACGAGCTCACCGAACGCAGGCGCCGCCGCACCGCCGGCTAGGGCGGTGGCCAGTAACGTTCACCGGCTCCGCGTCACCCGTGATCGACGCCGACCTGTTGCCGGTTTTCCGGATGTAGCTCGGCGTTGATCACCTGGGGTCCACCGCGCGGGTGCCCGCCGGACCCGGGCGGACCTTTGCGGCCAGCGCACTAGCTGCTGCGCTCCTCGAATCCGTATGCGGGTGCGTACGGTATGAGGTTGTGGATCGTGATGACGGTCGCGTCGCAGCGAGGGTTTCGGGGGCTGCTGGTAGCGTTTGAGGGGTCGATGATCCCGCGCGGGAGAGTCCCCGCACAGCCGGTGCGGGGCGCCGAAGGAGCAACCTCCCCGGAAACTTTCAGGCCCCAGGACCGCGCGGACGAGGCAACTCTGGAAAGAGGGCCGGCAACGCGGGCGGCCCCGCCGAAGGTGCAAGCCCAGCGATGGGCGAACCTCTCAGGCACCGATGACAGAGGGGGAGTCCACCGGATTCACCGTGGCCGCGTGGCCGCAGGCGAGAGGACCCCCGAACATGGCAGACGTCGCACTGGGCGGCTCGCAGACCGGCCGTAGCTCCGGGCTCGACGCCGGACGGCCGTTCGCGGACCGGCACATCGGCACCGACGAGGGCGACCAGGCGAAGATGCTCTCCGCGATCGGGTACCCGTCGCTGGCCGAACTGGCCGCGGCCGCGGTGCCGCGGGCGATCCGCAGCACCGAGCCGCTGAACCTGCCGCACGCCGCGACCGAGGCCGAGGCGCTCGCCGAACTGCGCGCGATCGCGGCCGAGAACACCGTCCTCACCTCGATGATCGGCCTCGGCTACTACGACACCGTCACCCCGCCGGTGATCCTGCGCAACGTCCTGGAGAACCCGGCCTGGTACACCGCCTACACCCCCTACCAGCCGGAGATCAGCCAGGGCCGGCTGGAGGCGCTGCTCAACTTCCAGACCGTGGTCGAGGACCTCACCGGCCTGCCGATCGCCAACGCCTCCCTGCTGGACGAGTCCACCGCCGCCGCCGAGGCAATGACGCTTTGTCGACGTAGCACTAAAGCGCCAGGTGTCTTTGTCGTCGACGCGGACTGTTTTCCACAGACGATCGAGGTCGTACGCACGCGCGCACTACCGCTCGGGCTGGACGTGGTCGTGGCCGACTTGTCGACAGGTCTGCCCGAGGGTGACTGCTTCGGCGTGCTCGTGCAGTACCCGGGTGCCTCCGGCGTGGCGCGGGACCTCAGCGACCTGGTCCAGCAGGCCCACGACCGCGGCGCCCTGGTCGCGGTGGCCGCCGACCTGCTCGCGCTGACCCTGCTCAGGGCGCCCGGCGAGTTCGGCGCCGACATCGCTGTCGGCACCTCCCAGCGTTTCGGCGTGCCGCTCGGCTACGGCGGACCGCACGCCGGCTACATGGCCGTACGCGACGGGCTCCAGCGATCGCTGCCCGGCCGGCTGGTGGGGGTCAGCCTCGACGCCGACGGCAACCCGGCGTACCGGCTGGCCCTGCAGACCCGCGAGCAGCACATCCGCCGGGACAAGGCGACCAGCAACATCTGCACCGCGCAGGTGCTGCTGGCCGTCATCGCCAGCATGTACGCGGTCTACCACGGCCCCGACGGCCTGGCCGCGATCGCCCGGCGGGTGCACCGGTACGCCGCGGTGCTCGCCGCCGGTCTGCGCCGGGCCGGCGTCCAGGTCGTACACGAGACCTTCTTCGACACCGTGCTGGCTCGCGTGCCCGGCCGGGCCGCCGAGGTGGTGGCCGCGGCGGCCGACCGCGGGGTCAACCTGTGGCCGCGCGACGCCGACCACGTCGGCATCGCGTGCGACGAGGCGACGACCCGGTCCGCGCTCACCGCTGTGTGGGCGGCCTTCGGCGCCGAGGGCCTGGACGCCGACGATGTCGACACATCGACCGAGGACGCGCTCCCGGCCGAGCTGGCCAGGATCTCGCGTTACCTGGAGCACCCGGTCTTCCAGACCCATCACTCGGAGACCGCGATGATGCGGTACCTGCGGCGGCTCGCCGACGCCGACTACGCGCTGGACCGCGGCATGATCCCGCTCGGCTCCTGCACGATGAAGCTGAACGCGGTTGCCGAGATGGAGGCGGTCACCTGGCCGGAGTTCGGCCGGATGCACCCGTTCGCGCCAGCCGCGCAGGCGGCCGGTTACCGGCGGCTGTTCGCCGACCTGGAGCGGTGGCTGGTCGAGATCACCGGGTACGACGCGGTGTCGCTGCAACCGAACGCCGGCAGCCAGGGCGAGTTCGCCGGCCTGCTCGCGATCCACGCCTACCACGCCGCCCGCGGCGAGCAGCACCGCGACGTGTGCCTCATCCCGGCCAGCGCGCACGGCACCAACGCGGCCTCGGCGGTGATGGCCGGCATGCGGGTCGTGGTGGTCGCCAGCCGCGACAACGGTGAGGTCGACCTGGACGACCTGCGTGCCAAGATCGGGACGCACCGCGAGGCGCTGGCCGCGATCATGGTCACCTACCCCTCCACGCACGGCGTGTACGAGGAGGGCATCGGCGAGCTGTGCGCGCTGGTGCACGATGCCGGCGGCCAGGTGTACGTGGACGGGGCGAACCTGAACGCGCTGGTCGGCTGGGCCCGCCCCGGCCGCTTCGGGGCGGACGTCTCACACCTGAACCTGCACAAGACCTTCTGCATCCCGCACGGCGGCGGCGGCCCCGGCGTCGGGCCGGTCGCGGTCCGCGCCCACCTGGCGCCGTACCTGCCGAACCACCCGCTCGTCGCCGGCGCCGGTCCCGCCTCCGGGGTCGGCCCGATCGCCGGCGCGCCGTGGGGCTCCGCGTCGATCCTGCCGATCTCGTGGGCGTACGTGCGGATGATGGGCGCCGAGGGGCTGACCCGGGCGACCGGCGCGGCGGTGCTCGCGGCGAACTACGTGGCGCAGCGGCTGTCCGGCAGCTACCCGGTGCTGTACACCGGCCAGCACGGGCTGGTGGCGCACGAGTGCATCGTGGACCTGCGCCCGATCACCAGGCAGACCGGCGTCAGCGTCGACGACGTGGCCAAGCGGCTGATCGACTACGGCTTCCACGCCCCGACGATGTCGTTCCCGGTGGCCGGGACGCTGATGATCGAGCCGACCGAGAGCGAGGACCTGGCCGAACTGGACCGGTTCTGCGCGGCGATGATCGCGATCAGGGCGGAGATCGGGAAGGTGGCCTCGGGCGAGTACGACGCGAGCGACAACCCGCTGCGCAACGCCCCGCACACCGCGGCGGCGCTGCTGGGCGACCAGTGGCCGCACCCGTACCCGCGGGAGGTGGCCGCCTACCCGCTGCCGGGGTCGCAGCGGGCGAAGTACTGGCCGCCGGTACGCCGCATCGACGGCGCGTACGGGGACCGCAACCTGGTGTGCGCCTGCCCGCCGGTGGCCGAGTACGCCAACTGAACTCGCCGCGCGCTCCGGGCAGAGCCCTCGTGTATCCGGATGGCCACACAGAAATCCCGCAGACCGCCGCGCAGGGAGCGACGGTCTGCGGGACAGCCGGCCGGCGGGTCGGGTTCTGGTGTCGGCTCGGCGGAGGGGGAAAGTCCAGATGGCCGGCCGCCCGGTGCGGGCGGCTCAGCGGGAGCGCGAACCTGGCGCCGTCGCGGGGTCGACCTCGCGACGCCTGGAGCAGGGATCCGGTAACCGGCTGTGACGGGCTCAGCCGGTGTTACCGGAGTCCCGGTCAGGCTGCGTGCGAAGAACCGGCGTGGGCCAGAACGGGCCGCCGCGGGGCTACCGCGCGACCGTCCGGCAGGATCTCACCGGTGTCGTCGAACAGCACGATGCCGTTGCACAGCAGGCTCCAGCCCTGCTCGTGGTGGCTAGCGAGGACATGCGCGGCGTCACGATCCGAGTCGTCCGCTGAAGGGCATGTCGGTTGGTGCGGGCACATCTCCTGGCTCCTGTTGCGCGATGGTCTGGACCTGTGTCGTGCTTCACACTCAGTGTGGGGTGAGACGGCGACTTTGCCTGCATCGTTTCCCGGCTTTCCGGTTACGAGTTGATAACGATGCAGTTTGTCCTCATTCCGCCTAGAACGCCGCTCAGATGGATGCCCCGACTCACCGTACGTGACCGATATGAATGGTGGGTCGGCGACCTGACTGACCCTATCGAGGGACTGGCAGCGTTCTGTGATCACTACGGGCTCCCGGTAGCTGATCTGACCGGTAGTGCGCGATCGGCTACTTCCCGGTACGGTGTCGGGTTGCTCATCGGCGCGGCCGCGGGTGCCGTTGCCGCCGGCTGCGCGCCGGGCCCACCTTCTCCGTGCCGGTCGGTGCCTGACCTCGCGGCGGTCGCTTTCGAACTGGGCAACGACGCGCCCGCCCGGCCGCAGCGTTGCTCGTTGTTGTCTCTAGGAGAGTGGGCAACCACCTGGCCTGATACCGCGCATGCTTCCGCCATCCGGGCGGTCCGCGCGGCGATCGACAGGGGCGATGTCTACCAGGTCAACGTCGTCGGTCACCGCAGCGTGCCGTACGAGGGAGACCCCGCCGCGGCGCTACGGGCCGTGACCAGACTGCCCGGTGCCGTGTACGGCGGCGGGCTGTCCGGGGACGGCTGGGCGGTCGCCAGCGCCTCGCCCGAATGCCTGCTCACCGTGGCCGGCGGCGAGATCGTCACCATGCCCATCAAGGGCACCCGGCCCGCGACCCCCGGCGGGCGGGTGGCACTGCTGGCTGACGCCAAGGAACGGGCCGAGCACGTCATGATCGTCGACCTGGAGCGCAACGACCTGTCCCGGGTCGCCGAGACCGGTTCGGTGGGCGTGCGTGAACTGTTCGCGGTACGCCGCTGGAGTGGGCTGTGGCAGGCGGAGTCGGTGGTCTCGGCCCGGCTGCGGCGCGGCACCGGCCTGGTGGAGGTGCTGCGCGCGGTGCTGCCCGGCGGCTCGGTGACCGGCGCGCCCAAGCTGGCCGCGCTCGCCCAGATCGCCGCCCTGGAGCCGGTCGGCCGCGGCCCGGCAATGGGTGCGCTGGGCTTCTTCACCTCCAGCCGTCTTGACCTCGGCCTGACGATCCGTACGGTCGCGGCCGACGGCGACCGGCTGCACCTGTGGGCCGGCGGCGGGATCACCCGGGGCAGTGACCCGGACCGGGAGGTGGCCGAGGCACACGCCAAGGCCGCCCCCGTGCTCGCGGCCATCGCCGCCGAAGCCAGCCAGGTCGCCCACGGCTGAGCCGCGTACCGAAGCTCCTTGCCTGCTGGCGTTTACGCGGCGCTCGGTGTGGGTCAGGCAGGCCGCTCCAGGCAGCGGCCGTCAGGTACGGCCTTCGCGCTCCTGGGCGGTGTCGAGCTCGGGCTCGCGGGGCACCCAGGTGGCGAGGCGTGCCGGGAAGCCCGCCGCCTCCAGCGCCCGCGTCACGGCCGGGTCGTCGTCCACCACCATCGCGACGGTGCGCCCGGCGGCGAGCCGCTGCAGCTCCTCCAGCTTGGCCACCCGGGCCGGCCGGAAGTCGCGGTTTCGCCGCATGACCAGCGGCGTGGCAGGCAGGTCAAGGGCGCTCAGCCAGCGGCTGGTGACCGTACGAAGGCGCTCTGGCCTGCCGGTGAGCCACGCGAGGTCGTAGCGTTCCAGCGCCTCCCGAGCCAGCGCGACGCCTTCGGCCAGCGGCTCGTCCCGGCCCGCGGCCGCGAAGAACCCCGGCCAGTCCTTCGGCTTGCGCTCGATGAAGTGCAGCCGGTGGCGCACGTCGGCGACCACGCCATCGATGTCGAAGACCGCCAACTCCCGCACCGCGCGACCGTACCGCCCGCGGCGCCCGGCGGCAGATGTTTACCCGGCCGAGGGTGGGTAGGGATATCTGTGTACGGATCACCGGAGTGACCACTGATCCGGGAAGGATGACGATGGGTCTCGACGACAAGATCAAGAACAAGACCGAAGAGGCCAGTGGCGCCATCAAGGAGAACGTGGGTGAAGCGACCGATAACCGTGACCTTGAGGCTGAGGGTGCGGCTGACCGGTCCGAGGGCAAGCTCAAGCAGGCCGGCGAGAAGCTCAAGGACGCCGCCGGCAGCGTGAAGGACGCATTCACCAAGCACTGATCCATAGCGCGCCTCCCGGCGCTCGAAGTAACCGCGACGACCCCCGACGGTAGGACCAATCGCCGACGGGGGTCGTCGTCTGTCCACAGGCGGAGCGGTTATCCACAGCTAGGAAACTCCCAGTGGCTGGGCCCGGGTACGGCTGGCAGTGTTTGACGCGTCATCGCCGACACATCCGGAAAGCACTGCGGAGGCGTCACCATGCCGACATCCCGCCGTACCGCTCTTGTGGCAGCCAGCGTCCTGACCGTGGCGTTGGCCAGCAGCCCAGCACTGGCCGACACCTCGGCCGTGCCCACCCACCATCCCGGGCACTCGGCCCCCCAGCCCAAACAGCCGGTCGCCGACGGGTTCGGCGGCGCGGTCGCCACCGTGGACCTGGACGCGAGCCGGGCCGGGGTCGAGGTGCTCCGGCACGGCGGCAACGCGGTGGACGCCGCCGTGGCCGCCGCGGCGGCTCTCGGTGTCACCGAGCCCTACTCGGCGGGCATCGGCGGCGGCGGCTTCTTCGTGTTCTACCAGGCCCGTACGGGTCGGGTCTTCACCGTCGACGGGCGGGAGACGGCTCCGGCCGCCATGGGCGCCACTGCGTTCATCGACCCCGCGACCGGCCAGCCCCTGCCCTTCGCCGACGCCGTCACCTCCGGGCTGTCGGTCGGCATCCCCGGCACCCCGGCCACCTGGGACACCGTCCTGCGCAGGTGGGGCACCATCGGACTCGCGCGGGCGCTGCAGCCGGCCATCCGGGTGGCCGACCGCGGGTTCGCCGTCGACGCGACCTTCCAGACCCAGACCGCACAGAACGCGGCCCGCTTCGCCCACTTCACCTCTACCGCGCAGCTCTACCTGCCCGGTGGCCAGCCACCGGCGGTGGGCAGCACCCTGCGAAACCCCGACCTGGCCGACACCTACCGCGCACTCGCCCGGTTCGGTGTCAACTACCTCTACCGCGGGCCGCTCGCCGGGGACATGGTCCGCACCGTGCACGCGCCGCCGCTGGTGCCGGGCGACACCTACAACGCCCGGCCGGGCCTGATGAAGAAGCCGGACCTGGCCGCCTACCGCGCCGTCCCGCGTGACCCGACGAGAGTCCGCTACGAAGGCCTGGATATGTACGGCATGGCTCCGCCCTCATCCGGTGGTACCACCGTGGGGGAATCGCTCAACATCCTCTCGCACACACCCCTGTCCGGCGCCACGCCAGAGGCGACCGTCCAGTCGCTGCACTACTACCTGGAGGCGACGCGGCTCGCCTTCGCCGACCGCAACCGGTACGTCGGGGATCCCGGTCAGGTGGCCGTCCCGACCGGCGAGCTCACCTCGGCGGGTTTCGGCGCCGAGCGCTCCTGCCTCATCGACCCGGCCCACGCGGCGACCAGCCCGGTCCCGCCCGGTAGCCCGGACGGCGACTACCAGGGCTGTCCGGCCGCGGTCGGCGCCGGCTCGGCCGAGCCGTACGAGGGG
>Ga0081455_10001728_pt1 | contig 26445 bp, 26 predicted proteins | sample TabmetS3T2R1_FD_70207 | JGI IMG/M metagenome (GOLD analysis project Ga0081455, IMG submission 70207) | Tabebuia heterophylla rhizosphere microbial communities from the University of Puerto Rico - S3T2R1 | ecosystem: Host-associated > Plants > Roots > Rhizosphere ...
TGGATCTGGCCGATGCCCCAATTCGGCTGGCCTGGATGGCGCACGAAGTCGCCCGGAGCGAGAAAGGCGTTGCCCGGCTTGTCGAACAAGTTTTTGTGACCTCCGGCTATGAATACGATAGCCGCCGTGTGACGGCCAGTGAGGCTACCCTCGCGGCGAGTCTGACGTATAACGCCCGGATCGTCATCCTACGCATCGTCACCTCTGGAGGAGCCAATGACCTCGACTCGCATCGCCATCGCCGCGGCACTCGCCGCCGCTTTCGTCGCCCCGGCCGTCGCCGAGGCGCAGGGCATGACCGAGAAGTGCTATGGCGTCGCCAAGGCCGGCAAGAACGATTGCCAGACGGCCGCCTCCTCGTGCGCCGGCACATCCAAGAAGGACGCGCAGGCGGATGCCTGGATCGCTGTGCCCAAGGGCACCTGCGAGAAGATCGTCGGCGGCAAGCTCAGCGCCAGCTAGTCGCATGAACCGTCCGGCCGGCATTGGACTGCGCACACCGCACCTGGCGGAGATCGATTGCGATCGTCCGCCGGCCGGTCTCCTGGAGATACACGCCGAGAATTATCTTTCCGCCTCGCCGGCGCGTGAGACGGTCGAACGACTGCGGTCCGACTACGATCTCTCCGTCCATGCCGTCGGGCTCTCGCTCGGGTCTGCCGAAGGCCTTGATGAAGGACATCTGGCACGGGTGGCGGCGCTGGTGAAGCACCTGGAACCCGCCTGGGTATCCGATCATCTCTCGTGGAGCACCGCAGGTGGGCGTTACTTCAACGACCTGCTGCCGTTGCCGTATACGGAAGAGGCGCTGGATGTCGTCGTGCGCAACGTCGAGCGCGTCCAGGAGACCCTGGGCCGGCCGATCTCGATCGAGAACCCGTCCTGCTATCTGGGATTCGCTCACTCCACGCTGTCCGAGCCCGAGTTTCTATCGGCGTTGGCGCATCGCAGCGGCTGCGGGCTGCTGCTTGATGCCAACAACATCGCCGTGACGGCGCACAATCTCAGGCTCGATCCGCAGGACTGGTTGGCCGGTCTGCCTTCGCTGGCGATCACCCAGTATCATCTGGCCGGCCACGCGGTGAACGATGCCGACGGCGAAGCCATCCTGATCGACGATCACGGCTCCAGGGTGAGCGAAGGCGTCTGGGCGCTCTACGCTGAAGTCGTAAAGCGCTTTGGCATGCGACCGACGCTCATCGAATGGGATACCGACATTCCGCCGCTTTCAGTGCTGCTCGACGAGGCTCGACGGGCGGATCGGATCGCGCTCTCGGAGGAGTCTCGTGCCCGGGCTGCGTGATCTCCAGGCGGCCTTTGCCGCTCATCTCTCGGGCGTCGATCGTGCCGACCTCGTGGCGCTGGTGGCCGGCGATAGCATTCCGGCGGCGGCCCGTCTGGATGTCTACCGCCATCATGTTCTCGAGAGCTTGACTGCTGCATTGGCCGCGACCTTCTCGACGGTCCAAGCGTTGGTCGGACAAGAATTCTTCCGCAGGCTTGCACGCGACTTCGTGCGCGGCTGCCTGCCAACGCAGCCGGTCCTGGCCGAGTACGGCGCGGCCTTTTCGGCCTTCATTGACGGTTACGCCGCGGTGCGTAACTTGCCATATCTGACAGATATTGCTCGCCTGGATTGGGCGTTGGCTGTCGCCTGCCAGGCTCCCCTTGGCCGATGCCTGACGGTGGCAGACATGTCCGTCGTTCCCGCCGAAAGACTTCCATCGATGTCCATTGTGATGCCGCAAGGGACTGCTCTGATCGGCTCGCCGTACCCTTTGGATGCCATCTGGCAGGCCTCACAACCTGATGCTGCCGAAGGTACAGTCGATCTGAACTCAGGGCCCTGCCGTCTGTTGGTGCTGCGACGGCGGCATGATGCTGCCTTCACCACCTTAGGTGCGGGCGAGGAAGCTTTTCTCGCTTCCCTGATCGCCGAAGGCACGCTAGAGGAGGCGGCTGCTGCCGCTCTGGGAAGGGAGGCAGGCTTCGACTTGAGCAATTCCTTTGCCAGGCTGATGGCTTTGGAAGCCTTCGCTGCGTTGCGAGAGCCGGCGCCTTGACGTTGCCTTAATTGCGGCCATTTCAATCGAATTCAGCATCGGTGGTCTTGCTGCACTGCACTACAAGAGTCGGTCGTGACTGCCGAACTTTGTTGCAGCGTCATCGACCATCCCTATACTCCGCGCGCCTCAAGAGCCGCCTTTGCCCTCAGGCGGACCTGTAGTCGCTGCGAGTGGAGTTGCCGACGATGTCGATTACGTTGCCGCAGAATTACCGGCCGACGGAACGTGAAGCCTTTATGAATCCCATGCAGCAGGAATACTTCCGGCAAAAGCTGCTCAAGTGGAAAGGCGAGCTGATTGAGGAATCCAATCAGACATTGCAGAACATGCAGGAGGAGAGCCTGGCGCAACCTGATCTCGCCGACCGCGCCACTGCCGAGACCGACCGCTCTCTCGAGCTGCGTACCCGCGACCGTTTCCGCAAGCTCATCTCCAAGATCGATCTGGCGCTGAGGTCGATCGACGACGGCACCTACGGATATTGCGAGGAAACCGGCGAGCCGATCTCGCTGAAGCGCCTTGAGGCTCGTCCAATTGCCACCTTGTCGGTCGAGGCGCAGGAGCGCCACGAGCGCATGGAGCGCACCCGCCGCGACGAAGCTTGATCTGGAGCGCGGACCTGGAGGTCCGCGCTCCGCCTACGCTTCACCTCTTCTCAACACCCGGCCGTTGCGGCCGCCGTCTGACTTGCCGTTGCGCCAAACGATCTCGCCGTTGCAGAGCACTGTGTCGATGCCTTTCGCCGGCGAGATCGGTTTTTCGAAAGTTGCGGTATCGATCACCGTTGCCGGATCGAACACGCAGATATCGCCATAGTAGCCAGGCTTCAATTCGCCGCGAGCCGCAAGCTTGAAGCGTTGCGCTGAATAAGACGTCATGCGGCGCACTGCATCTTCGAGCGGAAAGAGCTTCAGGTCGCGCGAGTAGTGGCCCAGCACGCGCGGGAAGGTGCCCCACAGCCGCGGATGGGGATGCGTGTCGAAAGGAATGCCATCCGAACCGATCATGGCGCCGGGATGGGCCATTGCGCTCTGCACGTCCTTCTCGTCCATCATGAAGTAGATCGCGCCAGCCGGCTGCAGCCGATCGGCGGCCTCGTAGATGGTGCAGCCCATCTCGCGGGCGATGTCCTTGAGGTCGCGGCCGCTCACATTCTTCACGGTGTCCGACCATGTGATGAGCACCTTGTCGGCGCGATCCAGCATCTCCTTGCGCAAGATGGTCGAGCCCGCGACGTAGGGATAGACGTCGAAGGCGATCTCCTGCTGTTTCATCGCGTCGCTGAACTTGGGCAGTGTCTCGTTCATGCGCCCGAAGTTGCTGCGTCCGGAACACTTGTGATGCGAGACGATGACCGGCGCGCCGGCACGGCGGCCAATCTCGAAGGTCTCATCCATCGATTTCAGGATATTGTCGCCTTCGTCGCGCATGTGCGCGGTGTAGACGCCGCCCCACTTGCCGAGCGGCGTGGCGACTTCAGCGACTTCGTCCGTCGAGGCGGCCATGGCCGGCGGATAGAAAAGGCCGCTCGACATGCCGATGGCGCCCTGCTCGAGACTCTGGTCGAGCAGGTCACGCATCATCGAGATCTCGGACGCCGTCGCTTGGCGCGCCAGATCGTCGCCCATCGCATTCATGCGCAGGGTCGAGTGGCCGATCAGGAACGCGCCGTTGATCGCAGGCTTTGCGGCTTCGACCTTGCCGGCGAACTCGGCAAAGCTCTTCGAGACGTTCTCCTTCTTCTTGACGATCAGACTCAGGAAATGGCCGATGTCCGAGCGCACGAACGGCGCTGCCGAGGCACCGCAATTGCCGCACACCACGGTCGTGACGCCCTGGCTCGCTTTCATCGCCATGGTCGGGTTGTCGATCAGGGCGGTGTCGTCGTGGGTGTGCACGTCGACGAAACCTGGGGCAACGACCTTACCGGCAGCGTCGATCTCGTTGTCGCTGCGCAGCGCGCCCGGCGGTTCGACGGCGGCAATACGATCGCCCTTCAGCGCCACGTCGGCGGCAAAGAGCTTCTTGCCTGTCCCGTCGGCCACCTGGCCGTTGCGGATGACGATATCGTAGGTGGCCATGACAAACTCCTAGGCGTCGTTGCGGCCAAGCCGCATGTCGAGGTCGAACGGATAGAGCGGGCGTTTGATCTTCGTGTACTTGAAGAGCTTCAGGTCCGAGGCCGTGCAGCCGTCGCCGTCACACATGACGATGTGCTTGGCGATGGGCTCGAAGCCTGCGCGGAAATGCTGCCGCGACTTGATCAGCACGTACTTCTTGCGCCGCGGATCGATGCCGCAGTGGGTGAACACGCCAAGGTCGTAGGGCTCGGCCCGCTTCTCCGACACCACGATCTGCATCTTGCCGATATCGAGCACGGCCGTGCGACCCATGCGCACTATGGTGCCGGTCGCCATTGGGCCGGTGACCGTGAACTGGCCATCCGTGATCGCCTTCACCTTGCCGGTGACCGTGAGCGGCTTGCCCTTGAGACCCATGGCCGGCATGTCGATCCTGCCACCCAGCGCCAGGGTCACCTCGGCGCCGACGCCGGCCTTGATCATCTGCTCGACCGCGCTCGGATCGCAGATCGGCCCGGCGCACGCATCCTCGAGGCCCTGCTTCATCGCTTCCTCGATGACGCTCATGACGTCCTGGGTGCCGCCGGACGCCGTGTTGTCGCCGTGATCGGCCAGGACGACGGGGCCACCATCCAGCGACTTGGCGCGCGCCACCTGGACGGACAGCGGCTCGGGATGGAAGAGAAAGCCCTCGCGCTTCTCCCATGCCGTATCGAGGATCGAGTTCAACAGGATTTCCCCCTCCGCCGTGCGCCTATCGCAGACGATCACCGAGGAAAGGGCGAGGTGAGGGATATCGGCCTGCGGGAAGCCGCCGAACACAGAGGCATTCAAGACCTGGCCCGAATCCTCGGCCGTGCTGGCCATCCCCATCAGCGTCTTCATCGGCTCCCGCGACGGCGTGTGTACCAGCGAGCTGCTCATGATGGGACGGTTGCCCCACACCATCTTCGGCTCGACCTCGCCAGCCAGGGCCCGCATCAGCGTTCGGCCGGCGCGGCGCGCGGTATCGGCCATGTCGATGTGCGGATAGGTCCGATAACCGGTCATGACCGTGGCGCCCCTGACCATCGCGTTGGTCATCTGCGTATGGAAGTCGAGCGCCACGGCAATCGGCACATCCGGCGCGATCTTGCGGATGCGGTTCAGCAGCTCGCCTTCGCCATCGTCGTGCTGCTCGGCGACCATGGCGCCGTGCAGAGCCAGCAGCACGGCGTCGCAGCCCTTCTTGATCTCATCGACGATGGCCGTCGTCATCTGCTCGTAGGCGGCCTTGGTCACCAGGCCGGAAGGGTGCGCCGATGCCGCCATCGGCACAGTGAATTCGGCCCCAGCCTTGCGCGCCACCTCGATGAAGCCACCTAGCGACGTGTTGGTGCCGTCCGCCTCCTGGACTGCGGCAGAACCACTCAGGGCGCCGGCGCGTGCGAACGATTCGATAGGGGTGGGCAGCGGCGAGAACGTGTTGGTCTCATGCATCATCATCGCAACGACAAACTTTCTCGCCAACTCACCCTCCCTTGAAATCCAAGTCCTTGAGCAATCTATAGAAAATCGCTGTCAGGTCGCGTTCTTACAGCTTTGCGACTTCTGCAAACCTGCTTCGCAAGATTTTGTTGCGTTGCAGAAAGGCCACACCGAATCCGCAACATGAAACTGCGGTAAGTTTGTGAATTCAGCCGCTTTTTTCCCTCTTGAATTCCCTTCGCAGGTGCACCATTCTTTGGGGGCAGCAAACGCCGCTCCTGCGGCCTCTTTGTTTGCTGTATGCCCGTCTTGGGCGTTTCCTCCCTAAACTCGGGCCGTGCTTGTCACGGCCCTTTTTTTGCCTCGGTGCGACCTGGCTCTACCCCGCGGCCTGTTACTCGGCAGCCAGTGGACGGGGCATCAGATGCAACAACGTCTGGCTTGCGATTTCCCCCAGCAGCTCAGCCATCAGGGTCGCGATGGCGCTGGCCGTAGGCAGCTTCTCGTGGCGAGCCTCGTCCATATAGAGAGCGCGGTTGATCTCGATTTGCAGAGCGTGCCGACCAAGGCTTGGCCGGCCATAGCGTTGCGTGGTGAAACCCCCGGCGTAAGGCTGATTGCGTTGAACCCGGAGACCCCGTCCGGCCAGCCACCGTTCGGCGTATCCGACCAGGTTGGGCGCGCAAGATTCGCCGTGGTTGTCGCCCAGGACGATATCGATGCGATGGTCGCGTTCGCGAGGACCAGGTCCCGACGCAGAGGACGGCATGGAATGGGCATCGATCAGCAGGACTCCGCCGAACTGCCGGCGTGTCTGATCGGTCAGTGCCCATAGGGCCGCATGATAGGGCCGCCAGCAGGTCTCGAGCCGCCGCTCGATTTCGTCGGACGGCATGCGGCTTCGGTAGATTGCCTCGCCGCTGGCAGCCACGCGGGGAATCATGCCGAGTCCAGCCGCCACGCGCGTGGTGCGATGGTTGAGGGGGCGAGGCAGCGGCCCCTCGAACATCCCGGGGTCGAGCTCGTACGGTTCGCGATTGGCATCGACGTAGGAGCGCGGAAAACGTGCCGCGAGAAAGGGCATGCCGAGCGCCGGCGCGGCGGCGAACAGATCGTCGACGAAAGCGTCTTCCGCCCTCCGCAGGGCGGTCAACGGTACGGCCGCCTGGGACAGGAAAAGGGCGGGATAGGCCGACCCGCTATGCGGTGACGCTACCACGACTGGCACCGTCTGTTGCGTCGGCAGGCGGCAGTCCACCGCCTCGTGATGAACGACTGGGGAAAACTCCATGCCTGCGTCATAGCGCGCGGGCTGAAGCGCGTCACGTCCTGTCGCGTCCGCATGCTTGCCATTCGGTGGGCAGCGATGTAGACGACCGCTCTTCCGGAGATGGGCGCGTAGCTCAGCGGTAGAGCACTGTCTTGACATGGCAGGGGTCACAGGTTCAATCCCTGTCGCGCCCACCATCTCCGGCCCCCAATCCCCACCCTCGATCCTTTGTCCGACTTCTTCTCCCTCTACTCACACGAGTTCGTGCGCGTAGCGTGCTGCGTGCCGAGAACACGGGTTGCTGATGCGGCCTACAATCTCAACGAGACGCTGCGTCTTGCCGGCGAAGGTGACAAGGCACGGGCCGCCATCATGGTGTTTCCGGAGCTCGGGCTCTCATCCTACGCCATCGAAGATTTGCTGTTGCAGGATGCGCTGCTCGACGAGGTCGAGCAGTCGATCGCCAAGGTCGTGGCGGCATCCAACACGCTTTTCCCGGTGCTGATCGTTGGTGCGCCGCTGCGCGTGTCGGGACGGCTCTACAACTCGGCCATCGTCATCCATCGCGGCCAGATCCTGGGCGTGGTGCCCAAGACATATCTGCCCAACTATCGCGAATTTTACGAGAAGCGCCATTTCGTCTCCGGCGCCAATACGGTCGACAGCGAAATCAAGCTCGCCGGGCAAACGGTGCCGTTCGGCACCGATGTGCTGTTCCGCTCGACCGGCACGGTGCCGGTCACCTTCCATGTCGAGATCTGCGAGGATATCTGGGTGCCGGTGCCGCCCTCGAGCCATGCCGCGCTCGCAGGGGCGGAGGTGCTGATCAACCTCTCGGCCAGCAACATCACGATCGGCAAGGCCGAGGCGCGCGAGCTGCTGTGCGGCAGTCAATCGATGCGGGCTGCCGCTGCCTACGCCTACTCGGCGGCTGGTCCGGGCGAATCGACGACCGACCTTGCTTGGGATGGCCATGCCGCGATCTACGAGCTTGGTGATCAGCTCGCGGTTTCGTCACGCTTCCAGACGGGCTCGACCATCGTCAGCGCCGACGTCGATCTTGGCCGCATCCGTCAGGAGCGGATGCGCAACAACGGTTTTGCCGATGGCGCACTGTACGAAGCCGGCAAGGTCGGCCGCTTCCGCAAGGTGGCGTTCGTGCTCGATGCGCCGCGCGCCAGCTTGGCCCTCGAGCGGCCCATCGAGCGCTTCCCTTACGTGCCGGCCGATCCGGCGAAGCTGCGCGACAACTGTTACGAGGCCTACAACATCCAGATCCAGGGCCTGGCCCAGCGGTTGCGCTCGGCGCGCAGCGAGCGGACGGTCATCGGCGTGTCGGGGGGACTGGACTCGACACAGGCGTTGATCGTGACCTGCCGCGCCATGGACCAGCTTGGGCTGCCGCGAAAGAACGTGTTCGCCTACACGCTGCCGGGCTTCGGCACGTCGGACAAGACCTATCAGAACGCGTGGCGGCTGATGAAGGCGCTCGGCGTGACGGCGGGCGAGATCGACATCAAGCCGGCAGCCCGTCAGATGCTGACCGATATCGGACATCCCTTTGCCAAGGGCGAGAAGGTCTACGACATCACCTTCGAGAACGTGCAGGCGGGACTGCGCACCGACTACCTGTTCCGGCTGGCCAATCAGCATCGCGGCCTGGTGGTGGGCACGGGCGACCTGTCCGAGCTGGGGCTGGGCTGGTGCACCTATGGCGTCGGGGACCACATGTCCCACTACAATCCCAACGGCTCGGTCTCCAAGACGCTGATCCAGCACCTGATCCGTTTCGTCGCCGCCTCGGGCGATGTCGACAAGGATACCGCCGCCGTCCTGCATGACATTCTGGACACGGAGATCTCGCCTGAGCTGATTCCCGCCGGCGACGGCGGCGCCGTCCAGGCCACCGAACAGTTCGTCGGCCCCTATGCGCTGCAGGATTTCAATCTCTTCTATTTGACGCGGTTGGGCTACCGGCCTTCCAAGATCGCCTTCCTGGCCTGGAACGCTTGGCACGACGCCAACAAAGGTGCATGGCCTGCCAACCTGCCGGCCAGCGTGCGCCGCGCCTACACATTGACCGAGATCAAGCATTGGCTCGATCTGTTCTTGCGGCGTTTCTTCACCAACCAGTTCAAGCGGTCGGCGCTGCCCAATGGCCCCAAGATCTCGTCGGGCGGCTCCCTGTCGCCGCGCGGCGATTGGCGCGCCCCGTCGGACGGCAGCCCCGAGGTCTGGCTGGACGAGCTCAAGACGGTCCCTGAAGCCGGCAAGTAAATGTCACGAAGGGGCCGTTGAAGTCCCTCGCGTCGCACCCCCATATGTTGCCCGCTCGGCAAGGGAGGAAGCGATGGCTGATCCGACGCTTACCATTTCGTCCGAAAACGTCTGCTACATCATCGTCAAAGCGCGCGAGTACGACGTGCAGGACGTCGAGACCGATCCCGATTCGGGATCCAACGCTTCAGACGACCGGATGGCATCGGTGCTGGAGGCGCACGCCAATGATCCAACGGGCCGCGAACTGATCGAGTTCATCGACGCGCTGAGCGACGAAGAGCAGATCGACCTCGTTGCCATGATGTGGCTGGGGCGAGGGGACGGGACCTTGGAGGACTGGACCGACCTGCGCGAGGAAGCCGAACGCCAGCACAACGATCGGACGACGGCCTACCTGCTCGGCGAGCCCCTCCTGTCCGATCATCTTGAAGAAGGGCTCTCCCAATTCGGATTTTCGTGTGCGGAATTCGAAATCGATCGTCTCTGAAGTTCTGGCGCAGTACAAGGAGGCATCGGAGGAACGCGATGCCGCTCGAGATCAAGAAAACCGTGAAGCAGATGGTCGATGAGGCGAGCCGCCAGATCGAGACGCTGCCGCTTGCCGAAGCGATCAAGCTGCACGGCGAGGCCGGAGTCACTTTCATCGACATCCGCGATCCGCGCGAGCTGTGGCGGGACGGCACCATCCCTGGAGCGATCAACGTTACGCGCGGCATGCTCGAGATGTGGATCGATCCCGAGAGTCCGTATGCCAAGGACTATTTCCAGACCGGCAACAAGTTCGTGTTCTTCTGCGCCGGCGCTTGGCGGTCGGCACTCGCGACCAAGACGGCGCAGGACATGGGATTGACGCCGGTCGCGCACTTTGAGGGCGGCTTCTCCGCCTGGAAGAAGGCGGGCGGGCCGGTGCAAAAAGTCGAGCCCAAGAAGTAGCGATCGCGCGCCATGAGCCCTGACACGGTCCTGGTGCCGCAGCCCACGCGCGAGGAATTTCCCGACTTCGTCTCCATTCCGATCCGCGTCGCGCACAACGCCCAGGCGTGGCCGGACAAGCGCGCTGTCGTCTGTGAGGCCAGGACGCGCAGCTGGCAGGACTTCGATCACCGCATCAATCAGGTCGCGCGCACGCTCGCCGGCATGGGCGTCGGCCGAGGCGACAAGATCGCCATCCTGGCCGCCAACTCGGTCGAATATCTCGAAACCTTCATGGGTGGCCTGCGTGCCGGTGCCTGCGTGGTGCCGCTCTCGACGATGGCGGCGGCCGATGCGCTGGAAAAGATGCTCGACGATTGCGACGCCAAGGTGCTGTTCCTGTCGGACCAGTACCGCAGCCTGGTCGAGCCCTATGAAGATCGCCTCTCGAAGCTGATCCAGGGCGGGCGCATCGCCTACGATTTCCAGCGGCCAGCCTGGCGTGACTTCGAGGCTTGGCTGGCGTCGGCAAGCGATGCGCCGTTCGAGGTGCCGATCGATCCGCTCGACGACTTCAACATCATCTACAGCTCAGGCACCACGGGACTGCCCAAGGGCATCCTGCACAGCCATGCCATCCGTGACCTGACCGCCGTGCGTTTTGCGGCGTTCGACTATGGACCGGACACGATCTCGCTCGCCTCCACGCCGCTCTATTCCAACACGACGCTTGTCGCGGTGCTGGCGACCATCGGTCTTGGCGGCACTACCATCCTGATGCCCAGGTCCGATGTTGCGAAGTTCCTGGAGATCGCCGAGCGCGAGCGCGTCACCCACGCCATGCTGGTACCGGTGCAGTATCAGCGAATCCTGGCGCATCCCGACTTCGACAAGCACGATCTCGGCTCGTTCAAGGCCAAGCTGTCGACTAGCGCGCCGCTGCGCGCTCACATCAAGGCCGACTGCCTGAAACGTTGGCCAGGTCGGCTGATCGAGATCTACGGACTGACGGAGGGCGGCGGGAGCTGCACGCTGGAGGCCAATCTTCATCCCGACAAGCTGCACACCGTCGGCACGCCGGGCCTCGGCAGCGAGATCGTCGTGTTGGATGAGCGAGGACGGGTGCTGCCGCGGGGCGAGGTCGGCGAACTCGCCGGCCGTGCCCAGATCATGATGAAGGGCTACTACAAGCAGCCCGATAAGACGCAGGATCTCTTCTGGTACGACAAGGACGGCCGGCTGTTCTTCAAGTCCGGCGACATGGGCTGCATCGATGAGGACGGATTCGTCGTCCTGCTCGATCGCAAGAAGGACATGATCATCTCCGGCGGCTTCAACGTCTACGCCGCCGACATAGAGGTCCTGTTGCTGAAGCATCCCGACGTGATCGACGTTGCCGTGATCGGCATTCCCAGCGAGCAATGGGGCGAATCTCCTCTGGCGCTGTGCGTCCGCCGGCCAGGTGCAGCTGCGAGCGAGGCGGAGGTGCTGGAATGGGCCAACGGTCAGCTCGGCAAGGCGCAGCGTCTGGCCGGGCTTGAGCTCCGTGAGTCGCTGCCGCGCAGCACTATCGGCAAGATCATGAAACGCGAGCTGCGTGAGCCCTATTGGGCCGGTCGCACGGCCAGGATCTGAGGCAATCATGTCCCAGCCGACGCTCAAATCCGCGCATCTGTTCACGCTCTCCCTGACGGTCGATCCCGACATGACCGATCTCGGCGAGACGCCCTATGGCCGCCGTCGCATTGCCAGCGTCACCGGCGGCAGCTTCGAGGGCGAGGAGCTCAAGGGAACGGTGCTGCCGTCGCCGGGTGGCGACTGGCTGCTGCTGCGGCGCGATGGCATCCTGCAGCTCGACGTGCGCCTCACGCTCAAGACTCACGACGACCATCTCGTCTACATGAGCTACCGCGGCATGCGGCATGGACCGGCCTGGGTGATCGAGCAGCTCAACAAGGGCGAGCGGGTCGATCCCGGCCAGTACTATTTCCGCACGACTCCCTGGTTCGAGACATCGTCGGAGAAGTACCGGTTCCTGAACCGCATCGTCTCTGTCGCGACTGGCCGGCGCGATCCGACGGGGCCGGTCTACGAGGTTTTTCAGATTCTTTGATTAGCGCAGGGCCAAATGAATCCCTGCGTACAACAAGGCCGCACCGACAATCAGGGAAAGCGCCGGAGCAATCCAAGCCCGCGATGCCGGATCGGCCGTCGCGTCTCGGGGACTTGTGCGATCATAGCGGACGGGAAATGGACGCCCGATCGGCCAATCGGGTTTGGCTTCATAGCCAACAGCGCTTTCGACCCGATGCTGCGAACCGTCGGCGGCCTCGAAGCGCACGATCGGGTAGTAACATCTCGTTACGACCTTGTGTCCGCTGCGCAGCCATTTCTGGTCGAATGTATATCGCCAGCCTATCAGCGCGCCCGTGACGTGCTGGCCACGCACGTAGAGCTTCACCCGTTGCCAGAGCGCTGCGGCGCTGAGCAAGGCTACGGCAGCGCCTGCGCATAGCAGGATGATCGGCAAGACGGCTTCCATAGTCGATCCTATGCAGCCCTGATGGCTGCGACATGCAGCGCCAGCTTCAAGAAATCTTCGCCAGCACCGGCAGAATATACTCCCGGAATTTCGCAGGGTTCTCGCTCATCGGGAAGTGGCCGACCTCCTTCATGACCTGAACGTGGATCCCTGGAATGTGTGCTGCGGTGCGCAGCGTATCGTCGGGCGTGCACGAGAAGTCGTACTCGCCGGTCAGCAGGTACAGCGGGCAGATCCCGGTGTCGATCGTCTTGACCTTCTCGCGCAGGTCGCCATCGACGCGATAGAAGTAGAGATCGCCTTTGAACACGCCCGGGCCGCCCTGCATGTACATCCACAAGGTTTCGTGGCGCCGCGCCGGCGGGCTGTGCGGCGCGATCAAGCCAGAGACCAAAGCGGCACAGACTTCGCCACCATGGACGTCGGGTCGGTGCAGCCACGCCGTATCGTACCAAGGCTGCTGGAAGTCGGCGGCCTCCAGCGCGATGAGGGCGCGGAACTCGGCAGCGTGGGCGATCGCCAGGTTGAGCACGATGCGTCCGCCGATCGAGCAACCCATGACCACCGGCTTGTCGAGCTCCATCGCCGCGCAAAAAGCGCGAATGGCAGCGGTGTAGGACGCTGTCGTCAGTCGATAGTCATCGCGTTCCCATCCGTCGGGTGGTGTCGACTTGCCATGCCAGGGCATATCGAAAGCCAGCACGCGAAATCGTCGCGTGACCTCCGGATCCTCCAGCAGATGGCGGTACTGCCGGCCGTCGGCGCCGGCGGTGTGCAGGCAGACCAGCGGAATACCCTGGCCGGCTTCCTCGAAATAGAGGCGATGGGAAACGCCATCGATCTGCAGGCGGAGGTAGCGGCCGATCATCGGATCGAGAGCAGGTGGCATGTCAGCTGTCCCCGTGCAGCCGGCGCGGCAAGGCGATCAGGTCCTTGAAGTACTGGAGGTTCTGCAGCAGCGGGCGAAGATCGCCTTCCATCCAAGCGACGCCACGCTTGGTCAGGGCGAACAGGTCGTGCCAGCCTGGCTCGGGAAGCTTGCGCCAGTGATGCTGCCAGGCCTCGTCGGTGCCACGAATCGCAAAGGCGATGGCGCGCATCAGCCGCGGCCCGCGCTCCAGCTCGGCCAGCTCGCCCTCGCGGATCGTCAGATGAAAAGGTTCGGTGCCGATGTCGACGCGGCAATCCACGTCGACCCATCGGCCGCGGCGGCGCAGCTCGGTATCGGCAGCGAGGAGATCGGGCAGGCGCGTGAAGCGTTCGGCAGGAGTCATTCCTGCAGAATGTACTCGATCAGCGACCCGTCGAAAGCGGGGAACGCCGCCTTCACCCAGCGGCCTCTGTCATCGAACCACTGATCCATCCGCAGATCGCCAGTGTACCGATACCGTGTCGCCTCGACAGCGGCTCCGCTCGTCGTCTTGACGCGCTCGCGGCCCAAGTTCGCGATCCTGGTGCGCGAAGGTGTGCCGTACTGGGTGTTGAGCAGGACGGACTGCCCGACCTGCCCGAAGTTCCAGTTCGAGGTCGGCAGCATGCTGGCAGGCAGAAGCTCGCGGCTGGTCTCGGCGGCCTGCAAGCCCTGGTCCTGGGTCGTCGTGCCGGCGAGCGCAGGCACGACCTCGCGGTCCACCACCAGGCCTTTGCTGTCGCGCTGCACGCGCACGAAGTACTTCGTGCCATTGTCGTCAGTGCGCGATTCGAGAGCCTGGAAACTATTGCCCTCCCATACCTCCTGGGCGTGGTGAACGTAGCGATAGGCCGTGATGCCGAGAGTCTTGACGGTCAGGTCGACCGACACGGTCGCCTGGCGCCTGGCGCCCTCGCCTTGGAAGGAGATCGTGTGCTGGCCAATCTCCTTGCCGTTGCGATAGACAGTGAACGCAAGTGTCCGGCCATAGGGAAAGTCGCCGGCAGCGGACGCTGTCGTCGATGCAGCTAGAATCAAGAATACGAAGGCAGCGAATGGCCTGCGCATCGTTCTCCCGTATTCCTCAAGGGATAGTATATCGCCCAAGAGGTCGGGGGATCATCTAGAAGTTTCAGTTTTTAGACAATCCGGTCAGCCCGAAACTTTTCGATGGCGGCCCGGTCGAATCCGAGCTCCTGCAGGATCTGGTCGGTGTGCTCGCCGAGCTTTGGGGCCCGCCGCCGGATCGTCAGCGGCGTTCGCGACAGCTTCACCGGTTCCTGCAGGACGGGAACAGGCTTGCTGGCGCCGGGATAATCCATGGGATGCAGGAAGCCGGCCTCTTGGACGTGCGGATCGTCCAGCGCCTGCTGCGGTGTATAGATCGGGCCGGCAGGAATGCGGTTGGCTTCGAGCTCGGCCAGCGCTTCCTTGACAGTTCGTGCATTGCACCATTTCTGCATGATGGCCGACAGGAGCTCGCCGTTGTCGCCGCGGGCGAGGTCGTCCTTGAAACGCGGATCCTTGATCAAGCCTTCATCGCCCATGAGCTTGCACCAGCGCACGAACAACGGCTGGCCGATGGTCATGGCGTAGATCCAGCCGTCCTGGCATTTGAAGGTGTCGGAGGGCCCGGCGGTGAAACCGCGATTGAGCGTGGCCGCGCGATTGATGTTGAGCATTGCCTGCTCGATCAGATGCCCGTTGGCGATGTTGATGGCGGTGCGCAGCAGCGCCGTCTCGACCTTCTGGCCCTTGCCGGTCGTGTTGCGGTCCATCAGGGCGGCCAGCACGCCCACCGTGGCGAGCAGGGCGGAGCTGAAGTCGACATAGGGCGCGTTCATGCGGGTCGGCACCTTGCCATCGCCTGACAGGTACATGGCGCCAGACATCGCCTGGCCGATCGTGTCGAAGCCGACCCGCTTGGCGTACGGCCCCTCCGAGCCGAAGGTCGAGTTGGTGGCGAGGATGATGCGCGGATTGATGGCAGCAATGGTCTCGTAGTCGATGCCCATCCGCTTGAGGTCCTCGTACGGCAGGTTGGCGATCACGACATCGGATACCGCCACGAGCTTCTGCACGATCTCGCGCCCGCCCGGCTTCATCGGGTCGAGCGTCATGCCGAGCTTGTTGCGTCCCATCTGGAGGAACATCGCCCCTTCGCCGCCCTCGACCACGGGCGTGACCCAGCGGTCCTCGCTGCCGTCGAGCTTCTCGATCCGGATCACCTCGGCGCCGAGATCGCCCAGCATCGTGCCGCAGAACGGACCTGCGATGTACCGGCCGAAATCAAGAACGCGAATGCCCTCCAAAACACCGGACATGAACTCCGCCTCCCTATGATCTTGTCGAGCCGCCCCTCAGGCGGTGCGGCTGCGTCGGACCATTAGCAGAGCAACCAGCAGGGTGGGAACGAGCAAGCCCAGCCCCAGCAGCTCCATCTGCGCATTGCTGAGCGGCATGATTCCGCCGCCAGGCGTGGCCAGCACCAAGCCGCCCAGGATCAGCAGCACGCGCAGCGGCCATTCCAGGGCGGCAGCAGCCCTGAGGTCACCGATGCCGGCGACATAACCCTGGATGCCGCCGCAGATGAACACCGTGCCGACCACGGCCGTGACCGCTAGATATAACGCTTCGGCATACGGAACTGCGTCGTTGGGTGCTGCGGCCTGCAGGACCAACGCCGGATTGGCGACGAAGAAGAAGGGGATGAAATAGATGATGCTGCCGACCCACATCGATTCCCAACCGGTCTTCATCGCCGGCGCACCGGCGATGCCGGCGGCGGCAAACGAGGCGATGGCCACCGGCGGTGTGATCGACGACAGCATGCCCCAGTAGAAGATGAACATGTGCACGGCTATCTTGTTGAGGCCGAGCTTCTCCAGAGCGGGTCCGACCAGAATGGCGAGGAAGATGTAGCAGGCGGTGGTAGTCAGCCCCAGGCCCAGGATCAAGCTGGTGATGGCGCACATGAGCAGGAGCAGCAAGGCGTTGCTTCCAGCCAAAGCCAGGAGATCGTTGGCGAGCGAAGCGATGACGCCGGTCAGTGAGAAGGCGCCGATCAGGAGGCCGCAGCCGGCCAGGATGCCGACCAGTTCGACGAAGGTGCGTCCGTTGGCCTCGAGGAAGGCGATGTACTTGTGAAGTCCCCAACGCTTTTCGCCAAACGTCTCGTTCAGCACGACCAGCAGCAGCGCGCCGCCCAGCGCCGGCAGCAGGATGGCGTTCATCCAGGCGTCGAACGCGCCGTCGCCTGTCGCCGCCAGGGCCTTGGCGTAGTTCTCTCCGCGCACGACCAGGACGGCCGTGGCTGCGATCGCGACCGCCAGGTTGATCACATTGACGGTCCTCCATTTGCCGGGCTGCGCCCACTGGTTCAGCACCAGCAGCAGCGCGGTGGCGTAGAACGGCGCATGGCTCTCACGCTTGAAGTAGAGCAGCATGACGATCAGGAGCGCGATGACGAAGGCGTAGTACCAGCCCTCCTTGAAGGTCCGCCAGGCGCTCGGCAGCTCGCGCCGATCGAGTCCCTTCAACCCGTGCCGTCCGGCGTAGGAATCGACCTGCAGGAACAGGCCGGCGTAATACAGGGCGGCGGGAATGATCGCGGCAACCGCTACTTCGGCATAGGTCGTGCCCATGAACTGCGCCATCACGAACGCCGTGGCGCCCATGACCGGCGGCGCCAGCACCGCGCCGGTGGAGGCGCACGCCTCGATGGCGCCGGAATAGGATGGGCTGAAGCCGGTCTTCTTCATGGTCGGGATGGTCATCGTGCCGGCGGTCAGCACGTTGCTGACGATGCTGCCCGACATCATGCCGAGCAGGCCTGAGGCGAAGATGCAAACCTTGGCGGCGCCGCCGCGGAAGGTGCCGCACAGGGCGAAGGCGATGTTGATGAAGAACTTGCCGGCGCCCGTCATCATCAGCGCCGTGCCGAAAACCAGGAAGCCGATGACGACGTCGGCGAAGGCCTGGATCGGGATGCCGAGCAGGCTCTCGGTCGACAGCATGTGATAGGCGGTTGTCTGCTCGAGCGTCGATTGGTTGCCTCTAAGCGGCCCCAGCCAGCTTGCGCCGGCGAACAGCGGGTAGACAGTGAAGGGAAAGACGCTCAGCAGGAGGCTCCAGCCGCCGGTGCGGCGCAGAGCCTCCATCAGCACGAACCACATGACGTAGCCAGCCCAGATGATCGATTGGGGTGGCTCGCCGAATTCCCAGCCGAGCTCGGCGGCCTTGCGGATGTTGATCATCAGATAGGCCGATGCGATGGCGGTTGCGGCGAACAGGGCCAAGTCGTACCAGGCGATGCGCTCGACCGATGCCTTCTCACCCGCCGGGAAGATCAGGAAGGTGAAGGGCAACATGCAGAGGACCAGGAGATAGAAGTACTCCGTGTTGAGCGGCGTGAATCCGACGAAGAAGCGCAGCGAGAACTGCTGGTTGATGCAGAGGAAGATCGTCACGGCCGTAAGCGCGACCAGCGCCCATCGCCAGACGCCGGCGAGCGAGCGCGTGCGCATGGTCTCGGCTTCGGCTGGTCCGACCTGATGGGGGTCGTCGAAGACGACCTTGGCGTTGGCGGCGTCAGCCATTTCGTTTCCCTCTGCGGCGCGGGCTTCAGTTGAAGACGACGTCCAAGCCCGCCTTCTCCAGGGCGGCCTTGCGCTTTTCCATCCAGGCCTTGCGGAATGCGTCCTTGTCGTCGGGCGGATTGGACTTCAGAAACTCGCTCCAGGTCGCCACCAGCAGGTTCTGCCGAGCGACCAGCGCATCGTTGTGCTTCTGCGCGTCGGCGGTCCACACACCGGCCTCCTTCAGCGCCTTGATCGCGCCGTCGTGGAACGGCACCACCCATTGCAGCTTCTGGCGCTTGAGCTCGAGGCCCGCGGCACCGGGTGCGCCGTCCTTGTAGACGTCGTAGTCGACGATCATCGACTTGGTGATGTTGTAGACGAGATCACTGGCCAGCGTGTCGTAGGCCATGAAGATCGGATACGGGAATGCCGCCATCTCCGCCGGTGCCTGGGGCGAGAGACCGGAGCAGCCGCAGGTCACCATGTGCGGCGCGATGAAGGGGCTGATCTTGCGCAGGCGAGCCCAAGCTTCGGCGTCGTCATGCTGCGTGCGCATCCAGACGAGACCGCGCGGCGAGGTGTCGACTTCCCTCGGTTGCGCCGAGATGGTGGATGCAAAGGCGGCATCGGCCTCGTTGTTCAGGACGCCTTTCCACATGGCGCCGTAGCTGGCGAACTCGACGAGCTTGACGTCGCTCGCCGTGAGGCCGCCGAACGCCAGCATGCCCAACGCATTCTGGTTGAGCGCCGGCGAGCCCACGACCATGCCGACGCGCTTGCCGCGCAGGTCCTTCAGCTCCTTCACGCCGGTGTCCTTGGCGACACCGAGCGCCGCCCCGTTGCAATCGTTCGAGGCCAGGAGCAGGCGCAGCTTCTGCGGGCCCCATTCGCGCAAGCCGAACTCGAAGACCGCTTCCTGGGCGAAGTAGGTGCCGGTGCCGTTGGCCGAGACCTGGGCACGACCGGCCTTCACGGGTGCCAGGCGAGCAACGTCATTGCCGGCGGGCAGCACCCGGAGGTCGGTACCGTGCTTGTCCTTGAAGGCCTTGCCGACCGCGACGGCGATGTTGAACCCGGACGAGCCCGTATCGTAAGCCGTGAAGGTGAGCGTCGACGGCAGCTTGATGTCCTCGGCTGCTGCCGACGTTGCGGCCAGGAGAAACGCGGTAAGCGGTACCCAACGCATGACGGCAGCACCCATGGCGGCCTCCTTCGCTGGTTGCGGCGAGCCCTCTCTAATCGAAGATGATGTTCATGCCGGCCTTGCCGAGCGCGGCGGCACGCGCCTTCAGCCAGCCTTCGGCAAACGCCTTGTCGTCCGACGGCGCACTGCCGACAAAGGCCTTCCAGGCGTCGATCATGACCTGCTGGCGCTTGATCAGCCCGTCATTGTGCTTCTGCGCCGCGTCGGTCCACACGCCCTTCTCCTTGAAGGCGCGAATCGCGCCGTCGTGATAGGGCACCACCCACTGGAAGTTCTGCAGCGACAGCGCCATGCCGTCGGCGCCCGGCGCGCCGTCCTTGTAGCCGTTGTAGGTATCGATCATGCCCTTGCTGATGGCGTAGATCGTGTCGGCGGCGCGGTCGGCGTAAGTCATGAAGATGGGATAGGCGTAGCTTGCCATCGTGACCGGCGCCTGCGGCGACAGCCCGCCCGAGCCGCACGTTGCCTTCACCGGCACGAAGTAAGGCGCCTTCTTGTGCACGCGTGCCCAGCCTTCCTTGTCGTCGGCCGGCATCGGCGGCCAGACGATGCCGCGCGGCGAGGTGTCGGCTTCCTTCGATTGTCCCGAGATGGTCGAGCTCAGCGCGACGTCGGCCTCGTTGTTGATGATGCCCTTCCACATCGCATTGTTCGATGAGAACTGGACCAGCGTGACGTCCTTCTCCGTCAACCCGGCGAAGGCGATCAGCGCCAGCACGCCCTGGGTGAGGGCCGGCGAGCCCACGACCACGCCAACGCGCTTGCCCTTGACGTCCTTCACCTCCTTGACGCCGGTATCTTTGGCAACGGCGAGGCCCAAGCCATTGCAGGCGATCGCCGACATCATCAGCCGCGCGGGCTGCGGCCCCCAGCTCTTGGCACCGAACTCGAAGACGCCCTCCTGGGCGAAGTAGGTGCCGATGCCCATCTGCGAGATGACGGCCCGGTTGGCCTTGAGCGGTGCCAGCCGGCCGGTGTCGTTGCCGGAGGGCAGGATGCGCACATCAGCGCCGTAGGCCTGCTTGAATTGCTGGCCGATGGCGACGGCGATGTTGAAGCCGGAGGAACCGGTATCGTAGGCGGTCCAGGCCATTTCCTTGGGAACAGCTCCCTTGGAGCTGGCCCCCTGGGAGCTGGCCCCCTGGGAGCTGGCCCCCTGGGAGCTGGTTTGCGCGAAGGCCGAACCGCACGCGAACAACGCGACCACGGCGCCCGCAACAACGGAGCGTCTCAACATCGATCCTCCCTGCGTGGCACCTTGTTTCCGGCGCTCAACGCCGGTTCATGTTGCCAAGCCGGGAGACGGGGTTCAATCGAAGAAGGTTACGCCGCGGCCCGTTGATTGGCCTTCTGCTTGGCGGCTTTGAGCGTTCCGCCACGCATGACATGGCCGGGCAGGGGCCTGCCGACGATCTCCTCGGCGAGCCTGGCCACCTCGATCAGGCGATCGATGTCGAGCCCGGTCTCGATGCCCATCTCCTCGCACAGGAAGGCGAAGTCCTCGGTGCAGATATTCCCGGCCGCGCCGTCTGTCGCAGCGAAGGGGCAACCGCCCAGCCCGGCAACCGAGGCGTCGAACTTGGTCACCCCCATCCGCAGGCCGGCATAGGCGCTGGCAAGGCCGGTGCCGCGCGTGTCGTGCAGGTGCAGGGCGATCTCGAGCTCAGGCCATTGGGAGCGGATGGCGCCGATCAGCCGCTCGACCGAAAGCGGCGTCGCCCAGCCCATGGCGTCGGTGAGCTTGATGCCTTTGAGCGTGAAACCCGCCATCTCGGCCTCGTCGAGCACCGACTGCACGCGCTGCAGGATCAGATCGGTCGAGAGCTCGCCTTCGTAGTTGCAGCCGAAGGCGCCCAGCACGATGCCCCATTCGACGGGCATGCCGCGCTCCTTGAATGTCGCGAGCGACATCCGCTGCTCGACCAAGGCGTCCGGCACCGACTTGCCGATGTTCTTGCGCGAGAAGGTGTCCGAGGCGGTGATGCGCACTCCGCCATCGACGTGCAGGGGGCCGCGCAGCGCGCGCTCGAGACCCTGCTGGTTCAGCCACAGCGCGCTGTACTCGATGCCGGGCTTGCGATGGATGGCTGCCGCCACCTGCTCGGCGTCGGCCATGGTCGGCACGCGCTTGGGGTTGACATAGGAGACGCAGGCGATGCGTCCGAGCCCGGTCTCCGCCAGCGCCTCGATCAGGCGCACCTTGTCGGCGACCGGGATCATCTTCTTCTCCGACTGGAAACCCTCGCGAGGGCCTTCCTCGTCGATCACCACACGCCTGGGCAGGTCGGACATCGTGGACTCCTCCGGTGTGTCAACCCTCTTCCTGGAAGGCTTCCTCGCGCGCCTTCTTGATGCTGGGCAAGGCCATCAGGACCAGCAGGATCGCGGTGGCGATCAGGAGGCCGAGGCTGATCGGCCGCTCGACGAACACCATCGGATCGCCGCGCGACAGAAGCATGGCCCGCCGGAAGTACTCCTCCATCTGTGGACCGAGCACCAGGCCCAGCAGGAAGGGCGCACCCTCGCAGCCCAGCCGCACGAACACGTAGCCCAGCACACCGAAGATGGCGACCTGCATGACGTGGAACGTGCTGTTCTGCAGGCTGTACGCGCCGATGCAGCAGAACAGCAGGATCGCCGGCGCCAGGAATCGGTAGGGCACGGTGAGCAGCTTCACCCACATGCCGATCATCGGCAGGTTGATGATGACCAGCATGGCGTTGCCGATCCACATCGACACGATCATGCCCCAGAACAGGTCCGGCTTCTTGGTCATGACCTCGGGGCCGGGCTGGATGCCCTGGATGATCATGGCGCCGACCATCAGCGCCATCACCGCGTTGGACGGGATGCCCAACGTCAACATCGGGATGAACGATGTCTGGGCAGCCGCGTTGTTGGCCGATTCCGGCGCCGCCACGCCTTCCACGGCGCCCTTGCCGAATTGGCCGGGGTTCTTGGAGATCTTCTTCTCGAGCGTATAGGAGGAGAAGGCGCCCAGGGTCGGACCGCCGCCCGGCAGCACGCCCAGCAACGAGCCCAGTGCGGTGCCGCGAATCGCAGCGGGGATCGCGCGTCTCAGCTCCTCCCGTGTCGGCCATAACGAGCCGACCTTGATGACGCCGCCCGATCGTTCGAGATGTCGTTCGAGATTGACGACGATCTCGGCAATGCCGAACAGGCCCATGGCGATCGGCGCGAAATCGATGCCGTCGCTGAGCTCGGGAATGTCGAAGGTGAAGCGTTGGGCGCCGGTGTTGACGTCGGTGCCGACCAGGCCGAACAGCAGGCCGAGGAAGACCATGGCGATGGCCTTCATGACCGATCCGCTGGCCAGCACGACGGCGGCAACCAGGCCCAGCGCCATCAGCGAGCAGTAGTCGGCCGGGCCGAACTTCTGCGCCATGCGCGTGAGCGGCTCGGCGAACACCACGATGATGATGGTGCCCACCGTGCCGGCGAAGAAGGAGCCGACCGCCGAGATCGAGAGAGCCGCGCCAGCGCGGCCACGGCGCGCCATCTGGTAGCCGTCGAGACAGGTCACGACCGACGAAGCTTCGCCCGGCAGGTTGACCAGGATCGAGGTCGTCGAGCCGCCGTAGGCCGCGCCGTAGTAGATGCCGGCCAGCATGATCAGCGAGGCCGTCGGCGGCAGGTGGAAGGTGATCGGCAGCAGCATCGCGATCGTCGCCACGGGACCGATGCCGGGCAGCACGCCGATCAGGGTGCCGACCATGCAGCCGACAAGAGCGTAGAGGAGGTTCTGCAGGCTGACGGCGACGCTGAGGCCGAGCAGCAGGTTGTTCAGGAGATCCATCTCACCAAACTCCCTGGATGATGGAGATGTTCATCCCGAGTCCAATCTTGAAGACGATGGTGCAGAGGATCGCCAGCACGATCATGTTGCCGATCACTTCCGTCAGCTTGAATTCTTCGCCGCCCAACGAGGCGATCAGGACGAGGACGACCAGCGCCGGCAGCAAGCCTGCACGCTCGAACAGCAGGGCGAACAGGACGATGCCGAGGGTCACCATCGTGATCGGCTTCCACTTGGGCCGTTCTACGATTTCACCTCCGGCATACAGGGCCACGACGCAGATCAGCCCACCCAGTCCCAGCAGGATGAAGGACAGCATGCGCGGCACATAGCCCGGGCCCATGCGAACCGGCGTTCCCACGGCCAGCTTCTGGCCGAAGTAAAGGGCTGCCAGTCCGAAGGCGATAAACATCAGCCCGGACAAAAAGTCCTTGCTCAGGAAACGAGTCAACGACGCCTCCCCGATACGCGAAGCGCTAACGATGTGTTGTTTGGGCCCGAACCCCCGGGCCGGCACAAGCTTACATAAACACACTTCCGCCGTTTTGCCCAACCACCAATTAAGCTTCCAACTAGGCTCTTAGTAGCAGACGCAGTGCGATTGCAGCCAGGCAGAGTGCGAACAAGCGCCGTAGCAGTGAGACTGGCGCTCGCGCCGACCAGCGTGCGGCCACAGGCGCGACAAAGAGCGCGGGCAGCGACAACGCCGCCACGCAAAACAACGAGACATCACCCAGCGCATCGAAAGGTCGACCCGGCCCGACGAGATCATGGGGGCTGCGATCATGCGCCAGAAAAAATGCAGTAGCCGGAAGGGAAATCACCAGGTTGAACAGCGCCCCGGCGCCAATCGCGCGCTTGAGAGGAAAGGAGAACAGCGACAGGACCGGGCTGCTGAGCGTGCCGCCGCCGACGCCCACGGCGGAGGCCAGCGCGCCGACAACGGCAGGTGGCAGCTGGCTGAGTGGGCCGGTCAAGGGGCTGAGGACGAGCCGGTCGCCCATCGCCAGCTTTACGGCAAGCGTCGCGGCCACGACGGCGAAAAGGCCGGTCAACGCCTTGGCGGGCGCCAAGGGCTCCAATGCCAGGCCAACGATGGTGCCGACCAGGAGGGCCGGCAACCACGCCCGGACCAGCGATCCGTCGATGGTGCCGGCGCGCCAGTGGGCAAGCACGGCCGTCAGCGAAGCGACCAGGATGCTGGCTTGCGCCGTGCCGACGGCGAGAGCGACGGCCGTGGCCTCGTCGAGATCCAGGAAGGTGAAGATTTCGAGCAGGACAGGAACGGCGAGCACCCCGCCACCAATCCCGAGGAGGCCTGCCAGCACCCCGATCAGCACGCCGGTTGTGAGCAGGATGGCCCATATTCCAAGTGGATAGGCGCTGAGGACGGACACCAAGACTCCCCTTTGGTCGATGTTGCACAGGCTTGTGGGGGCGAGCAAACTCCCGGCCAATGTAAACGATCATTCAGGGGCTTTCGGTGGCACGGCGAGGAGCGGACTACATCGGCACGATGGAGGTGCAGGCCAAGCATCGTTTCGACGAGCGGCTGCTTGAACGCTTCATGGCGGCGCATGTCGAAGGATTTGCACCACCTGTGAAAGTCGAGCAGTTCAAGGGTGGCCAGTCCAATCCGACCTATCGCCTGACCGACGGCACAGGCCGCCGCTATGTCCTGCGCCGCAAGCCGCCGGGCAAGCTGTTGCCTTCGGCGCATGCGGTCGACCGCGAGTTCCGCGTGATCTCCGCGCTCAACAAGACCGACGTTCCGACGCCGCGGGCCTATGCGCTGTGCGAGGACGCCAATGTGGTCGGCACGGTCTTCTACATCATGGAATATTGCGACGGCCGCGTGCTCTGGGACCCCCTGTTGCCGGAGGTGCCAAAGGAAGGCCGGCGCGCGATCTACGAGGCCAAGTTCGAGACGCTCGCCCGGCTGCACGGCGTGGACTACGTCGCCCTGGGCTTGGCGGACTTCGGTCGTCCCGGCAGCTATGTGGCGCGCCAGATCTCGCGTTGGGGCAAGCAGTACAAAGCGTCCGAGACCGAGAAGATCGACTCGATGGACCGCCTGTTCGAGTGGTTGCCGGCGCATCTGCCGGCCAATGACGAGACCGTGCTGGTCCACGGCGATTACCGGCTGGACAACATGGTCTTCCATCCCAGCGAGCCTCGCGTGCTGGGCATCATCGATTGGGAGATCTCGACCCTGGGCGATCCATTGGCCGAGCTCTCCTATCTGTGCATGCTTTGGCGCACGCCGAAGGATTGGGGCGGCCTGCAAGGCCATGATCTCGCCGCACTGGGCCTCCCCACTGAGCGCGAGATGATGACCTACTACTGCACGTTGTCGAAGCGGCCCGTCCCCGACACGGCCCTCTGGGAATTCTACATGGCCTACAATCTTTTCCGGGTGTCGTGCATCCGGCAGGGCGTCTATGCCCGCGCCCTCGACGGCACGGCCTCCAATCTGCGCGCCGCCGAGTCCGGCAAGCTGGTGCGTCCGGCTGCCGATCTGGCTTGGCAGATCGTCGCCGGCATGGCAGGGGACGCACGATGAGCAAACGCAAGCCTGCGAGGGTGGAGGCCGCTGCCGCGACGATCGTCGCCGAGCGTGAGCCTCGCGCACCCGTCGAAGCCATTCGCGCCGCAGCCTTCGCCCAGTTCGCCGAACGCGGCTACCCGGTCGTGACAGTACGGGACATCATGAAGGCGTGCGGCCTGACGCAGGGCGCGCTCTACAACCATTTCAAGTCGAAGGACGAGCTGCTGCACGACATCATCACCTCGACGCAAGGTGAATTGGAGCGGATCTGCAAGCAGGCCGTGGCCGAAGCCGGTGACGATCCGAGCGCCCAGCTCGCCGCCTTCGTGCGCGTCTACGTCGTGCGTCATTGCCGACTCCGCGTCGAGGCCCTGGTCGCCAATCGCGAGATCAGCTGGCTCGGGCCCGACCGCGTCGCCGACATCCGCCGCAGCCGACGGGCCATTCGCGATATCCTGGTCGGCATCCTGACGAGAGGCGTCGACCGCAGCGTGTTCGATCCGCCGCAGATCGATGGCCGACACGACCTCAAGGCGATCGCCATGGCGCTGCTCGACCAGTGCACGCACGTGTCGATGTGGTATCAGCCGGGCGGCGAGCTCAGTGAAGAGCAGATGGCCAAGCTCTATGCCGACATGACGTTGCGTGCCGTCGGAGCCAAGCCGCAGTGAACGGACGCCCCTCAAATTCCTCTCCCCCGCTAGGGGGAGAGGCGAGGAGAGGGGGCTGCGCACGTCGATTCCCCCTCTCCCAACCTCTCCCCCTAGC
>Ga0081455_10001729_pt1 | contig 26444 bp, 22 predicted proteins | sample TabmetS3T2R1_FD_70207 | JGI IMG/M metagenome (GOLD analysis project Ga0081455, IMG submission 70207) | Tabebuia heterophylla rhizosphere microbial communities from the University of Puerto Rico - S3T2R1 | ecosystem: Host-associated > Plants > Roots > Rhizosphere ...
TTTGAAGGCGAGGCCCGCCACCACGAAGACAAGGCCGATCACCGTGCCGAGCTCGGCGGCCTTGCCGTCGATCAGGGCTCGCGAGATCTGCACGAACGCGGTGCCGCCGCAGAAACCGTAGATCAACGAGGCGCCAAAAAGCAGCATGCCCGACGCCACCGACCCAAGAACGAAGTATTTCACACCCGCCTCAGTCGAGCGCACCGTGTCGCGCTGGAAGGCTGCGATCACGTAAAGCGCCAGCGACTGGAGCTCCAGGCCAACGTAGAGCGACATCAGGTCGTTGGCCGAAATCATCAGCATCATGCCGAGCGCTGAGAGCGCCACCAGCAACGGATATTCGAAACGCCAGGTCTGTACGCGCTCGAAATAGACCCGCGACATGGGAATGGCGATCGCCGCGCCGACCAACATCAAGACCTTCATCGTTCCGGTCAGGCGATCGACGACGAACAGCGAGGCAAAAGCCGTCCCCTCGCGGTAAGGCACGAAAATCAGGACGGCGGTGACCAGCAACGCAACCGTGGTCGCCACGGCCACGAACGACGCCGATCCCTCGCCACGCAGCACGCCATAGATCAGCAGCAGCGCGGTTGCTGCTGCCAGGAAAATCTCCGGCCGGGCCAGTGTCCAGGATTCGAGACCGATAGGCATTGTCGTTACTCCCCGCCACTCACGGCTTCGCCGATGCCGTGTGCGCGAGCTTGATGGCCGCGTTGTAGTCGCCGATCAATTTGTCGACGGCCGGCGCCATCGGATCGAGGAAGGAGGCAGGATAGATGCCCATCCACAGCGTGATCAGGACCAGCGGCAGGAACACCGCGACCTCGCGCCGGTTCATGTCCAGGATAGCCTTCAGCGAGTCCTTGGTGAGCTCGCCGAAGATGATCTTGCGATAGAGCCAGAGCGCATAGGCCGCACCGGTGATCAGAGCCGTCGCCGCCAGGAAGGCGACCCAAGTGTTGGCCTTGAAGGTGCCGACCAGGACCAGGAACTCGCCGACGAAGCCGGACAGTCCCGGCAGGCCCACACTCGCGAGGGTAAAGAACATGAAGACGAAGGCGTAGCGCGGCATGCGATGCACGAGACCGCCGTAAGCCGCGATCTCGCGCGTGTGCATGCGATCGTAGACCACACCGACGCAGAGGAAGAGCGCCGCCGAGACAATGCCGTGGCTCAGCATCTGGAAGATCGAGCCCTGCACCGCCTGCATGTTCATGACATAGATGCCGATCGTCACGAAGCCCATGTGGGCCACCGACGAGTAGGCAATCAGCTTTTTCATATCCTCCTGCACCAACGCGACCAGCGAGGTGTAGATGACGGCCACGACGCTCAGCCCGAAGATCAGAGGCGCGAAGTACTGCGTCGCCTCGGGGAACAGCGGCACCGAGAAGCGGATGAAGCCGTAACCGCCCATCTTCAGGAGCACGCCAGCCAGGATGACGGATCCCGCGGTCGGCGCCTCGACGTGCGCGTCAGGCAGCCAGGTATGGACCGGCCACATCGGCACCTTGACTGCGAAGGAGGCAAAGAATGCCAGCCACAGCCAGAACTGCCAGCGGAACGGCAGGTTGAGCTTCTCGAAGGCCGTGGGCAGGTCACTGGTGCCGAGCTGCCAGTAGATGGCGATGATCGCCAACAGCATCAGCACCGAGCCCAGCAACGTATAGAGAAAGAACTTGAAGGCGGCGTAGACGCGCCGCTGGCCACCCCAGACGCCGATGATCAGGAACATCGGAATCAGCACGCCCTCGAAGAAGACGTAGAACAGGGCAAGATCGAGAGCGCAGAACATGCCGACCATGAAGGTCTCGAGCACGAGGAACGCGATCATGTACTCCCTGACGCGCACCTTGATCGCATCCCAGCTCGCCAGTACGCAGATCGGCGTAAGCAGCGTCGACAGCAGCACGAAGAACAGCGAGATGCCATCGATCCCCATGTGGTAGCCGATGTTGAGCGACGGAATCCAGGCGAGCTTCTCCTCGAACTGGAAGCCGGGCTTTGCGATATCGAACTGAGTCCACAGGGTCAGCGAAAGAAGGAAGGTCACCAGCGACGTGATCAGCGCCGCGCTGCGGCAGTTGCGGTCGACCGCCTCCTTGGGGCCGTTGACGACCATACAGAACAACGCACCCGCCAAAGGCAGGAAGGTCACAAGCGACAGGATCGGCCAGCTCGACATCGCGCCTACCTCGGCCAGCTGAAGTAGGTCACCGCCGCCGCCACTCCGACCAACATGGCAAATGCGTAGTGATAGAGGTATCCGCTCTGGAAGCGGCTAAGAGCGGCAGCCATGTCGCGCGAACGGGCGGCGAGGCCGTCGGGCCCGAGACCGTCAATCACCGATCCATCACCTTTCTTCCAGAAAGCGCGACCGATCGAAAGCACCGGCTGCACGAAGATGGCATCGTAGATCTCGTCGAAGTACCACTTGTTGTAGAACAGCCGATGCAGGGCGCCGAACGTCGCGACAGTCTTGCCCGGCAGATCCGGCCGTACGATGTAGTAGATGTAGCTGAGAGCGATACCGCTCAATCCCATCAACAACGGCAGGAGCGAGCTCCACGTCGGCACCCCGTGCATGTGGTGCAAGATCTCCTCGGTCGCCTTGGGCGCAATGGCGTGGGCCCAGAACGACTCCCAGTCGCTCCCCACGAACCAGGGATAGGCAACAAAGCCGGCCGCCAACGCACCCAGCGCCAGCACGTAGAGCGGGATCAGCATCACTCCGGGCGATTCATGTGCGTGATCCCAGGTGTGATGGTCGCCGCGATACTTGCCGTAGAAAGTCATGAACATCAGACGAGTCGAATAGAACGCTGTCATGAGGGCGCCGACGACACCCAACCAGTAAGCGATATAACCGACCTCGGTTCCTGCTCCGTAAGCGGCTTCGAGGATCGAATCCTTCGAATAGAAGCCCGCAAAGCCAATACCATGGCCCAGGATAAACGGCACACCGATACCAGAAAGTGAAAGCGTGCCGATCCACATCAGCCAGAAAGTCTGCGGCGCTTTCTCCTTAACGCCGCCCATTTTGCGCATGTCCTGCTCGTGATGGAGGCAATTGATGACCGAGCCCGATCCCAGGAACAGGAGTGCCTTGAAGAAGGCGTGCGTCATGAGGTGAAACATGGCCGCCGAATAGGCGCCGACGCCTGCGGCGAAGAACATGTAGCCAAGCTGGCTGCAGGTCGAATAGGCGACCACCCGTTTGATGTCGAACTGGGTGAGGCCGATCGTTGCGGCGAAGAACGCCGTTGCAGCACCAATCAGGGTCACTACTTGCGACGCCACCGGCGCCAGCTCGAACAGCGGCGAAAGGCGGCACACCATGAAAACGCCGGCGGTCACCATGGTCGCGGCGTGGATCAGGGCCGAGACCGGTGTCGGGCCTTCCATCGCGTCAGGCAGCCAGGTGTGCAGGCCGAGCTGGGCCGACTTGCCCATGGCGCCGATGAACAGAAGGATGCAGGCCGTTTCCAGCGCCGGCAGGTCCATGCCGATAAACTGGATGCGCATCTGCGCCATCTCGGGACCCTTGGCGAAGATCTCGTGGAAACCGATCGAGCCCGACAGCATCCAGACTGCCGCAATGCCCAAGGCGAAGCCGAAGTCGCCAACGCGGTTCACGATGAAAGCCTTCATCGCCGCCGCATTGGCCGAGGGACGGTCGTACCAGAAGCCGATCAGCAGGTAAGAGGCGAGCCCCACCCCTTCCCAGCCGAAGAAGAGCTGCACCAGATTGTCCGCCGTCACCAGCATCAGCATGAAGAAGGTGAACAGGCTGAGATACGACATGAAGCGCGGGATCGACGGGTCTTCGGCCATGTAGCCGATCGAATAGACATGCACCATCGATGACACGCCTGTCACGACGATCAGCATCACGGCAGTCAGCGTATCGACACGCAACGACCAGGAGACGTCGAACGTCCCCGAGCTGATCCAGTCGAACAGCTTCACGACCAGCATCTTGCCGTCTTCCGGTCCAAAGCCGATGCGAACGAAGACGAAGATCGACAAAGCGGCCGCGATCAGGAGCGCGGCGCAGGTGACCAGCTGCGCCGGTCGGTCACCGATCACGCGACAAAAAAGCCCAGCGAGCGCGGCCGCAACCAAAGGCAGGAAGACGATGAGCTTGATGGCAAGATCCATGATGCGTTCCCCGCCCCTAGCCCTTCATCGCGTTGATGTCTTCGACCTCGACGGTGCCGCGAATGCGGAAATAGACGACGAGGATCGCAAGACCGATCGCGGCCTCGGCGGCGGCCACGGTAAGCACGAGCATGGCGAAGACCTGGCCAACGACATTGCCCTGGAATGCCGAGAAGGCCACGAGGTTGATGTTGACGGCGAGTAGCATCAGCTCGACGCACATCAAGATGATGATCACGTTCTTGCGGTTGAGGAAGATACCCAGCACGCCGAAGGTAAAGAGCACCGCGGCCACAAACAGATAGTGTCCGAGCCCGATTGTCATGACACGCCTCCCCGGGTCGGCACCTTGACCACGGTGACGGCCTGCTCCTTGGGCCGGAAGAGCTGCTCGCTGATGCGCTGACGACGCACGCCCGGCCGGCGGCGCAAGGTGAGCACGATGGCACCGATCATTGCCACCAGCAGAACCGCGCCTGCCGCCTGGAAAAGGTAAAAATATTGCGTGTAGAGCACCTGGCCGATCGCCCGGGTGTTCTCCATCGCACCGACGCTGACACCGGCCTTGTCGAGCGAAGTGATGGTCGTCGAGCCGCTGCCGAACACGCCGAGAGCAAACAGGATCTCGCCCAGCAGGACCAGTCCGATCAACGCTCCGATCGGGAAGTACTTCAGGAAGCCTTCGCGCAGCGCCGTGACCTTGATGTCGAGCATCATGACGACGAACAGGAACAGCACCGCGACCGCGCCGACATAGACGATGATCAGGATCATCGCGATGAACTCGGCGCCGAGCAGCAGAAACAACGCCGCCGCATTGAAGAAGGCGAGGATCAGGAACAGCACCGAGTAGATCGGATTGCGCGACACGACCACCATGGCGCCGGAGGCCATGGTGACAAACGCAAAGACGTAAAAGGCGATCGCCTGCAATATCATCTTGTCTCCCCCGGTCCCGGCCTAGCGATAGGCCGCGTCGGCTTGGAGATTTGCCGCGATCTCGTTCTCCCAGCGATCACCGTTCGCGAGCAGCTTCTCCTTGTTGTACATCAGCTCCTCGCGCGTCTCGGTCGAGAACTCGAAGTTCGGTCCCTCGACGATCGCATCGACAGGGCAAGCCTCCTGGCAGAGACCGCAGTAGATGCACTTGGTCATGTCGATGTCGTAGCGCGTGGTGCGGCGGCTGCCGTCGTCCCGCGGCTCGGCTTCGATGGTGATTGCCTGGGCCGGACAAATGGCCTCGCAGAGCTTGCACGCTATGCACCGCTCCTCGCCGTTGGGATAGCGCCGCAACGCATGCTCGCCGCGAAAGCGCGGCCCGAGCGGACCCTTCTCATAGGGATAGTTCACGGTCACCTTGGGTTTGAACATGTACTTCAAGGTGAGCAGGAAACCCGAGACCACCTCCGACAGGAGGAAAGTGCGGGCAGTGCGATCGAGAGAAGCCATCAGCGATCTCCCTATTTTCCGGGGACCCAGCCGCCGAACTGCAGTACGGCGGCGGTGAGGACGAGCCATCCCAGCGAGACCGGCAGGAACACCTTCCAACCCAGGCGCATGAGCTGGTCATAGCGATAACGCGGCAACGTGCCCTTGCTCCAGCTGAAGACGAACAACAGGAATGCGATCTTGAGGGCGAACCAGACGAGGCCCGGGATCCAGGTGAAGGGTGCGTAAGGAATGGGCGACATCCAGCCGCCGAGGAACAGCACCGCGCCCATCGCCGACAACAGGATCATGTTGGCGTATTCACCGAGGAAGAACAGGGCGAAGGGCATGGACGAATATTCTGTCTGGAATCCCTGAACCAGTTCTGCTTCCGACATCGGCAGGTCGAACGGCGTGCGATTCGTCTCCGCCAGTGCCGAGACGAAGAAGATGACGAACATCGGCAGGAGGGGCAGCCAGAACCAGTTCCAGAACCAACCTGACTGTGCCAGGACGACCTTCGTCAGATTGAGCGAGCCGACGCAAAGCAGCACCGTCACCAGGACAAAGCCGATCGAGACCTCGTAGGACACCATCTGGGCAGCAGACCGCAGCGCGCCCAGGAAGGCGTACTTGGAGTTCGACGCCCAGCCGGCGATGATGATGCCGTAGACGCCCAGTGACGAGATGGCGAAGAGATAGAGGATGCCGACATTGATGTTGGCGATCACCCAGCCGTCGTTGAACGGTACCACCGCCCAGGCGATCAACGCCGTCATGAAGGTGATCATGGGCGCGATCAGGAACAGGACGGTATTGGCGCTGGACGGAACGATGGTTTCCTTCAGCACCAGCTTCAGCCCATCCGCCATAGGTTGCAGCAGGCCGAAGGGACCGACGACATTCGGGCCGCGGCGAAGCTGGATAGAGGCCCAGATCTTGCGGTCGGCGTAGGTCATGTAGGCCACTGCCAACAGCAGCGGGACGGTCACCAGCAGGCACTCCGCCAGGATGACGATCGCCTGGCCGAGCCAATTGATGGTGAAGAAGTGGGCCAGATCGGCGTACATGCCCTACTCCGCCGCCAGAAGCTGCTGCCGCGAGGCCATGCATTCGGCCATGGTCCGCGAGGCGCGGCTGATCGGGCAGGTCATGTAGTAGTTGGTGATCGGTGAGGCGAAGGCGGCATCGTTGATCGACCCTGCCTTGCCGAACGGCCCCCAGCTACCCGCTGCCTGCTGGTCGAGGGCCGCAAAGCTCCGGTTCACCGCGACCAGTCGCGACCGAACCTGATCGAGCGTATCGTAAGGCAAGGTCTTGCCCAGCCGCTCGGACAGTGCGCGCAGGATCGCCCAGTCCTCGCGTGCCTCCCCTGGCGGGAAGTTGGCCCGGCGACCAAGCTGGACCCGACCTTCGGTGTTTACGTATGTGCCCGGCTTTTCGGTGTAGGCCGCGCCCGGCAGGATCACGTCAGCCCGGTGGGCACCGGCATCGCCGTGGTGGCCTTGGTAGATCACGAAAGCCTTGCCAAGCTTCTGGGTGTCGATCTCGTCGGCGGCCAGAAGATAGACAACTTCAATCTCCTTGGCCTGCGCACCTTCCAGGATGCCGGCAACGTCTCGACCACCCTCAACCGGGACCAAGCCGAGGTCGAGACCGCCCACGCGCGCCGCCGCTGTATGAAGGACGGCAAAGCCGTTCCAATCCTCGCGCACTGCATTGGCTTTCTCGGCGAGCTCGCGCGCGAGCGCCAGCACCGCGGCGCCATCCTCGCGCGAAAGCGCACCCATACCGACGATGATCAACGGATTCTTCGCGGCCTTGAGCTTCTCAAAGAAGCCAAGCTTGCCGTCGGCCAGCTCGCGCAGCGTCGCAGGACCCGCGCCCAACCGCTCGGTTGGATAAGTCAGATCGGCCACGGGGCCGATGCTCGCGATATGGCAGCGGCCCGTGAGGTATCGCTTGCGGATCCGGGCATTCAGCACCGGTGATTCGAACCTTGGATTGGTGCCGATCAGCAGGATGGCGTCGGCCTGGTCGATGCCGTGGATGCCAGGATTGAAGATGTAGCCGGTACGCACTCCGGCTTCGAGCCGGGCGCCATCCTGGCGACAGTCGACATTGGGCGATCCCAATGCTGCCATCAGGTCCTTAAGTGCGACCATCGCTTCGGCGTCACATTGGTCGCCTACGATCGCGGCGATCTTTTTGCCGTCCACGCCTTCCAGCTTGCTTGCGATCGCCGCAAAAGCCTCGGCCCAGGTCGCCGGAGCGAGCTTGCCCGCCTTGCGGACGTAGGGTCGATCGAGACGCTGGTAGCGCAGGCCGTCGACGGCATGACGAGTCTTGTCGCCGATCCACTCCTCGTTGATGCTGTCATTGAGACGAGGCAGGACACGCATCACGGTGGCGCCGCGCGTGTCGACGCGAATATTGGCGCCAAGCGCGTCGAGCACGTCCACTGTCTCTGTCTTGTGCAGCTCCCACGAACGGGCCTCGAAAGCGTAGGGCTTCGATGTAAGCGCGCCAACGGGGCAGAGATCGACCAGATTTCCCGACAGCTCGCTGCTCAGCGCATGCTCGACGTAAGTCGTGACTTCCATGCTCTCGCCGCGGCCGGTCGCACCGAGCTCCTCCACGCCCGCCACCTCAGTGGCAAAGCGGATGCAGCGCGTACAGTGGATGCAGCGGTTCATCGAAGTCTTGACCAGCGGGCCGAGTTCCTTGTCCGGCACCGCGCGCTTGTTCTCGTGGTAACGGCTGCGGTCGAAGCCGAAGGCCATCGCCTGATCCTGCAGATCGCACTCCCCGCCCTGGTCGCAGATCGGGCAGTCGAGCGGATGGTTGATCAGCAGGAATTCCATCACGCCGTTGCGCGCCTTCTTGACCATCGGCGTGTTGGTCTTGATGACCATGCCTTCGGCGGCCGGCATGGCGCAGGAGGCGATGGGCTTGGGCGCCTTCTCCTGCTCAACCAGGCACATGCGGCAGTTGCCGGCGATCGAGAGCCGCTCGTGGTAGCAGAAGCGTGGGATTTCGACGCCGGCCATCTCGCAGGCCTGCAGGACCGTGATGCCGGCAGGCACCTCGATCTCGACGCCGTCTATCTTCAACTTGGGCATTGCGTACTCCTGCCCTACTCGGCTGCGAGTGGCCGGGTGCGCGCACGGATGCGGCGCTCCATCTCCGGCCTGAAGTGGCGAATGAGGCCCTGGATCGGCCAGGCGGCGGCATCGCCAAGAGCGCAGATCGTGTGGCCCTCGACCTGCTTGGTGACATCCTCCAGCGCGTCGATCTCCTCAATGCGCGCGTCGCCCACGACCATGCGCCCCATGACGCGCCACATCCAGCCGGTGCCTTCGCGGCAGGGTGTGCACTGGCCGCAGCTCTCGTGCTTGTAGAAATACGACAACCGCGCGATCGCCTTCACGATGTCGGTCGACTTGTCCATCACGATCACGGCCGCGGTGCCGAGGCCGGATTTCTGATCGCGAAGCGCATCGAAATCCATCAGCACCGTGTCGCAGATCTCCTTGGGTAGAAGCGGAACGGAGGCTCCGCCCGGGATGACCGCCAGGAGATTGTCCCAGCCGCCGCGCACGCCACCGGCATGCGTGTCGATCAGCTCGCGCAGGGGGATGCTCATCGCTTCCTCGACATTGCACGGCTTGTTCACATGGCCAGAAATGCAGAAGAGCTTGGTGCCGGCATTGTTCGGGCGGCCGAAGCTCGAGAACCAAGCCGCACCGCGGCGCAGGATGGTTGGCGCAACGGCGATCGACTCGACGTTGTTCACGGTCGTGGGGCAGCCATAGAGCCCGGCGCCGGCCGGGAATGGCGGCTTCAACCGCGGCATGCCCTTCTTGCCCTCGAGGCTTTCGAGCAGCGCCGTCTCCTCGCCGCAAATATAGGCGCCCGCGCCGCGATGAACGTAGAGATCGAAGTCCCAGCCGGAGCCACAAGCATTCTTGCCGAGCAGGCCCGCGTCGTAGGCTTCCTGGATGGCGGCCTTGAGATGCTCCGCTTCGGTGTAGAACTCGCCGCGCACATAGATGTAGCCGGCATGCGCCCGCATGGCGAAGCCCGCCACCAGACAGCCCTCGACCAGGAGATGCGGATCGTGACGCATGATGTCACGGTCCTTGCAGGTCCCGGGCTCCGACTCGTCGGCATTCACCACCAGATAATGCGGCCGGTCCTTCACTTCCTTCGGCATGAAAGACCACTTCAGCCCCGTCGGGAAACCCGCACCGCCGCGGCCGCGCAGGCCCGACTTCTTCATCTCGTCGACGATTGCATCGGGACCACGATCGAGGATCGCCTTGGTGTTGTCCCAGGCGCCACGAGCGCGGGCGCCGGCCAGCCGCCAGTCATGGAAGCCGTAGAGATTGGTGAAGATGCGATCCTTGTCGGCAAGCATGCTCACACACCCTTCAATGTCGTCGGACCGCCGGCCGGCGCTGACGTCTGGCGATCGATCTGCGGGCCGGGCTTGGGCGTTTCACCGCGGCGGAAGGCCTCCAGCAGCTTGCGCGTCGAGGCTTCGTCGAGGTCCTCGTAGAAATCATCGTTGATCTGCACGACAGGCGCGTTAACGCAGCCGCCCAAACATTCCACTTCCTGAACGCTGAACGTCTCGCCGTCCGCCGCTTCGCGACACGCCTTCATCACGTCATCCGAGCCGCGCAGCCAACACGGCGTCGTGGTGCAGACTTGCAGGAGATACTTCCCCTTCGGCTTGAGCTGGAACATCGTATAGAAGGTCGCGATCTCGTAGACGCGGATCGGCGCCATATCGAGCAGCTTCGCCACCGCGTCCATCGCTGCCCGAGGCAGCCAGCCCTGCTGACGCTGAGCGAGGTCGAGTACACCGATCACTGCGCTCGCCTGGCGGTCGGGCGGATATTGCCCGATCAAGGCCTTCGCCTTCTCCAGATACTCCGGCGTAAAGGCAAACGACGCGACCTGCGGGACGTCCTTCGGATCGGCGGTGATCATCGCCATCTCACATCACTCCTAGCGGTCGATCTCGCCGAACACGATGTCGAGCGAGCCGATATTCGCTGACATGTCGGCGAGCTGGTGGCCGCGGGTCATCATGTCGAGCGCCTGCAAATGCGGAAAACCCGGTGCGCGGATCTTGCAGCGGTAAGGCTTGTTGGTGCCGTCCGACACCAGATAGACGCCAAACTCACCCTTGGGCGCTTCAACGGCGGTGTAGGTCTCGCCCGCCGGCACCTTGTAGCCCTCGGTGTAGAGCTTGAAGTGATGGATCAGCGCCTCCATCGAGCCCTTCATCTCGGCGCGGCGCGGTGGCGCGATCTTGCGATCATCGATGCGGACTGGTCCCTTGACGGTACGCAACGCCTTGACGCACTGCTCCATGATGCGCGCGCTTTGATACATCTCCTCGATCCGCACGAGGTAACGCGCGAAGCAGTCGCCGACCTTGCCGATCGGGATGTCGAAATCCATGCGATCGTAAACGTCGTAAGGCTGAGCCTTGCGCAGATCCCACGGGATACCTGCTGCGCGGATCATCGGCCCAGAGAATCCCCAATCGAGAGCCTGCTGTTTGGATGTGACACCGATATCGACAGTGCGCTGACGGAAAATGCGGTTGTCGTTCAGAAGCTTCTCTATGTCCTTCAGGAACGGATGGAACTGCTTCAGCCACCCTTCCATGGAATCGAGCATGCCGTCGGGCAGATCCTGATGGACGCCGCCGGGGCGGAAGTAGTTGGCGTGCATGCGCGAGCCGCTCACGCCTTCGTAGTATTCCATCAGGAGCTCGCGCTGCTCGAACCCCCACAGCGGCGGCGTGAGCGCGCCGGTGTCCATCGCGAACGTCGTCACGTTCAGGAGATGGTTCAGGATGCGCGTGATCTCGGCAAACAGGACGCGGATGTACTGCCCGCGCTCCGGCGCCGTGATGCCCAGAAGCTTCTCGACCGCGAGCGCAAAGGCATGTTCCTGGCTCATCGGCGAGACGTAATCGAGACGATCGAAGTACGGCACCGCCTGGAGGTAGGTCTTGTACTCGATCAGCTTCTCGGTGCCGCGATGGAGCAGGCCAATGTGCGGATCGCAGCGTTCGACGATCTCGCCATCCATTTCGACGACCAGCCGCAGTACGCCGTGCGCCGCCGGATGCTGCGGCCCGAAGTTCATGGTCAGCGTTTTGATTTCGACGTCGGACATGTCAGCTCGTCTTGGTCGCTTTCTCGTCGCCGGGCAGGATTCGCTCGATGCCGCCTTCCCAGGGACTCAGGAAGTCGAACCGCCGAAACTCCTGGGCAAGCTTGACCGGCTCGTAGATCACACGCTTCTGCACGTCGTCCCAGCGCATCTCGACGAACCCGGTCAGCGGAAAGTCCTTGCGCAGCGGATGCCCTTCGAAGCCGTAGTCGGTCAGGATGCGCCGCAGGTCTGGATGGTCGGCGAACCAAACGCCGTAGAGATCGTAGGTCTCGCGCTCGAACCATGTCGCTGAGCTGAACACTGCGGCCGCTGACGGCACCGGCGTCGCTTCATCCGTCGCGACCTTCACCCGAACGCGCTGATTGTTCGCAAGGCTCAACAGATTATAGACGACGTCGAAGCGCTTCTCCCGTTCGGGCCAGTCAACACCGCAGACATCGGCAAGCTGGGCAAACAGGCAACGCGAATCGTTCTTCAGGAAGGTCAGAAGCGCAATCAGCTTGTCCGGTGTCGTCTCGAGCATCAGCTCGCCCAGACGAACCATCATGCCTGTCGTCGCGCCGCTCTTCTGCGCAATATAGTCGCCAAGCTCTTCCATCCGCTGCCTCCTACCGGACCAGCGTCCCGGTGCGGCGGATCTTCTTCTGGAGCTGCAACACACCGTAAAGCAGCGCCTCGGCAGTCGGCGGACAGCCTGGCACATAGACATCGACCGGCACGATGCGGTCGCAGCCGCGCACGACGGAGTAGCTATAATGATAGTAGCCGCCGCCGTTGGCGCAGGAACCCATGGAGATCACGTAGCGTGGCTCGGCCATCTGGTCGTAGACCTTGCGAAGCGCCGGCGCCATTTTGTTGCAGAGCGTGCCTGCCACGATCATTACGTCTGCCGAACGCGGGCTCGGCATCGGCGCGACGCCGAACCGGTCGAGATCGTAACGGCTCATCCAGCAGTGGATCATTTCCACGCCGCAGCAGGCCAAGCCAAAGGTGAGCCCCCACATCGAACTCGTGCGAGCCCAGGAGACCAGCTTGTCGAGCTGCGACACGACAAAGCCCTTGTCGGCCAGCTCGTCATTCAGCGCACGCGACAGCGCCGCTTCGGCAGCGGGATTGGATTTCGCGGGCGTGATCACTCCCATTCCAACGCTCCCTTACGCCATTCGTAGATGAAGCCGACGGTGAGAACAGCCAGGAACAGCATCATCGACCAGAAGCCAAAAACACCGATATCGCCCAACGCTACCGCCCACGGAAACAAGAAGGCCACTTCTAGATCGAAGATGATGAAGAGGATGGCCACGAGATAGAAACGCACGTCAAACCGCCCTCGGGCATCATCGAAGGGCGCAAAGCCGCACTCGAAGGGCGACAATTTCTCCGAGTTCGGATTCTGGCGGGCGATCAGGTAGGAGCCGCCAAGCATGGCCAACACCAGGGCGAAAGCGAGGCCAAGGAAGATCAGGATCGGAAGGTATTCTCTCAGAAGAGCTTCCATCGCCACCCCTTCCGTCCGTTGGACCACCAGCGTTGGGGCTGGCGCGAGCGACGGGACTCGAACCCGCGACCTCCGGCGTGACAGGCCGGCGTTCTAACCAACTGAACTACGCCCGCAAAAGCCCCAAACGGCGCGCGGAGAGATAAAGGACCCCCTATGGGGTGTCAAGCTAACCGCATCCGCGAGATAGCGTGTAAATGCCGGGAATATTTGAACTTTCCGCGAAACGCGAAATGCCTGCGTGAATATGTGCAGTGGTGGGCGATGACGGACTCGAACCGCCGACATCCTCCGTGTAAAGGAGGCGCTCTACCAACTGAGCTAATCGCCCGATGCGCTCTTCGTAGCACAGCGGAGCGCGAACAGCGCTCGCTTATTGCCCAGTCGATTGCCCGCTTAGTTGGCCTCTTAGTTGATCGCGTCCTTCAGGGCCTTGCTTGCCTTGAAGCGTGGCACGGTCGCCGCCGGGATCTTGATCTTCTCGCCCGTCTGGGGATTGCGCCCCTCACCTGCCTTACGACGGGAAACCTGGAAGGTCCCAAACCCGACCAACAGAACCTTCTCCTTCTTCTTCAAGGATTTGGTGATGACGGTGAGGATCGAGTCGACGGCATTTGCGGCGTCGGTCTTGGACAGGTTGGTCGAAGCGGCAACGGCAGCAATCAAGTCATGCTTATTCACAGGCGACCCTCTGAAATCCGGCAGCGTCGACTCTAAGGGCGGCGCGAAAACGGCGTCAATGGGAATACCATATTTTGTAGCGGCACCGCAATTTTGACCGCAGATAATGGGGCAAACGCAACGAGGCCCCGGTTACCCGGGGCCTCGGCTTTGGATTGAATGCTGGCGGAAAAGGTCAGTGGGCGACGATTGCCTCAGCCCCTTCCGCAGGCTTCTTCGCGACGGGCTCGAGATCATCCGGCCACTCGATCGGCACCAGCGGCCTTGCCAGCGCCCGGGCCAGCACCTCGTCGACCGTGGAGACCGGGACCAGTTCCAGGCCCTTCTTCACGTTGTCGGGAATTTCCGGCAGGTCGCGCTCATTCTCCTTCGGAATGAGCACGGTCTTGAGACCGCCGCGCAGTGCGGCCAGCAACTTCTCCTTGAGGCCCCCGATCGGCAGGACCCGGCCGCGCAGGCTGATCTCGCCGGTCATGGCCACTTCCTTGCGGACCGGATTGCCGGTCAGCGCCGAGACGATCGAGGTGATCATGGCGACGCCGGCAGATGGACCATCCTTGGGCGTCGCACCTTCCGGCACGTGCACATGGATGTCGCGCTTCTCGAACATGGCCTGTTTGATGCCGAACGCCGCCGCGCGGGAGCGGACATAGGCGTTCGCCGCCTGCACCGACTCCTGCATGACATCGCCCAGTTTGCCGGTCACGGTGACGCGACCGCGGCCGGGCACCAGCACGGCTTCGACCTGCAGGAGTTCGCCGCCGACCTCGGTCCAGGCAAGCCCTGTGGTGATGCCTACAAGATCCTCAAGCTCCGCCTCGCCGTAACGGAAGCGGCGGACGCCCGCGTACTTGTCGAGGTTCTTGGCCGTGACCTTTACCTTGGACGTCCCCTTCATGAGGATTTCCTTGGTGGCCTTGCGGGCCAGGTTCGCGATCTCGCGCTCCAGGTTACGCACGCCCGCCTCGCGCGTGTAGTAGCGCACGAGGTCACGCACGGCGTCATCGTGGATGTCGAGCTCGTTGTCCTTCAGCCCGTTCGCCTCAACCTGTTTGGGGATCAAGTGCTTACGGGCGATCGCCACCTTCTCGTCCTCGGTGTAGCCCGCGAGACGGATGATCTCCATGCGGTCCAGCAGCGGTTGCGCCATGCGCATCGAGTTGGCCGTGGTGATGAACATTACATTCGACAGATCGTAGTCGATCTCGAGGTAATGATCGTTGAAGGTCGCGTTCTGCTCGGGGTCGAGGACCTCTAGCAGAGCCGACGAGGGATCGCCGCGGAAGTCGGCGCCCAGCTTGTCGATCTCGTCGAGCAGGAAGAGCGGGTTCGACGACTTCGCCTTCTTCATGCTCTGCACGACCTTGCCCGGCAACGAGCCGATATAGGTCCGGCGATGGCCGCGGATCTCGGCTTCATCGCGCACGCCGCCCAGCGACATGCGCACAAAGTTGCGCCCGGTCGCCTTGGCGATCGACTTGCCAAGCGAGGTCTTGCCCACGCCCGGGGGACCGACCAGGCACAGGATCGGGCCCTTCATCTTGTCGACCCGCTGCTGCACGGCAAGGTATTCGAGGATGCGCTCCTTCACCTTCTCCAGGCCGTGGTGGTCGGCGTTGAGCACGTCCTCGGCGTACTTCAGATCCTTGATGATCTTGGTCGGCTTGCGCCACGGAATGGACAGCAGCCAGTCGAGGTAGTTGCGCACCACCGTCGCCTCGGCCGACATCGGGCTCATCGTGCGCAGCTTCTTCAGCTCGCCGTTGGCCTTTTCGCGTGCCTCCTTGCTGAGGCGCGTCTTCTTGATGCGCTTCTCCAGCTCGGAGATCTCGTCGCGACCGTCTTCGGTCTCGCCAAGCTCCTTCTGGATCGCCTTCATCTGCTCGTTGAGATAGTACTCGCGTTGCGTCTTCTCCATCTGACGCTTCACGCGATTGCGGATCTTCTTCTCGACCTGCAGGACGCCGATCTCGCCTTCCATGAGGCCGAGAATCCGCTCCAGCCGCTTCGACACCGAGTCGAGCTCCAGGAGCTGCTGCTTGTCGGCGACCTTCAGCGCCAGATGCGCCGAGATCGTGTCGGCAAGCTTGGCCGGCTCCTCGATCTTGTTGATCGAGACGACGACTTCCGGCGGCACCTTCTTGTTGAGCTTCACATAGTTCTCGAATTCCGAGACCACGGTGCGTGCGGCGGCCTGCAACTCGGCCGGATCGCCAGAGGCCTCCTCCATCTCGACGGCACGCGCTTCGAAGAAGTCGGCGCGGTCGGTGTAGCCTGCGATGCGCACTCGCCTGCCGCCCTCGACCAGCACCTTAACGGTGTCGTCAGGGAGCTTGAGAAGCTGCAGCACCGTGCCAAGCGTGCCGATATCGTAGATGTCGTCGGGACCGGGGTCGTCCTGGGTGGCGTTCTTCTGGGCGATCAGCAGGATTTGCTTGTCGTCCTTCATCACCTCTTCGAGCGCCTTCACACTCTTCTCGCGGCCAACGAAAAGAGGAACGATCATGCCCGGGAACACGACGATGTCGCGCAAGGGCAGGACGGGATAGACGGAGCCTTGTTGAGTGGTGGGGGCGTTCATAATGCCTCGCTACATATGCTGTTAGAGCTGTCGCGCACCCCGGCCGCAATCCCCAAGAGACGGGCGACTGGCGACAGAAAGCAACGCACACTCAGATGCAAAGATTGGCTCGAACGGAAGGCCGTTCAAGACCTCGGAACGGGAGTACCGACGGCAGGAAATGCCATCAGCGTAGCAAATTTCAAGCCGGCGCGGCAGCGATGCCTTCCTTGCGCTCGCCGTGCACGTATAGCGGCTGGGCGCGCCCTTCGATGACTTCACGATTGATCACGACTTCATCCACGCCATCGAGAGAAGGCAAGTCATACATTGTATCAAGCAGCACGGTCTCCATGATCGACCGCAGGCCGCGCGCACCGGTCTTGCGCAGGATCGCCTTCTGGGCGACCGCCCGCAGCGCATCGTCGGAGAACTTCAGTTTCACGTTCTCCATGTCGAACAGGCGCTGGTACTGCTTGAGCAGCGCGTTCTTCGGACGGGTCAGAATCTCGATCAGCGCGCTCTCGTCCAAATCCTCGAGCGTCGCGACCACCGGCAGACGGCCTACGAACTCCGGGATCAGCCCGTACTTCAGAAGATCCTCAGGCTCCAGGTCGCGCAACACCTCGCCGGTGCGCCGGTCGTCGGGGCCTCGCACCTCGGCGCCAAAGCCAATCGAGGTGCCCTGCCGGCGCTGGGAGATGATCTTGTCGAGGCCCGAGAAGGCACCGCCACAGATGAACAGGATATTGGTCGTATCGACCTGCAGGAATTCCTGCTGTGGATGCTTGCGCCCGCCCTGCGGCGGCACCGACGCAATGGTGCCTTCCATGATCTTGAGCAGTGCCTGCTGTACGCCCTCACCCGACACGTCGCGCGTGATCGAGGGGTTGTCGGACTTGCGGCTAATCTTGTCGACTTCGTCGATATAGACGATGCCGCGCTGCGCCCGCTCGACATTGTAGTCGGCCGCCTGCAGCAGCTTCAGGATGATGTTCTCGACGTCCTCGCCGACATAGCCCGCTTCGGTAAGCGTCGTGGCGTCGGCCATGGTGAAGGGAACGTCCAGCATGCGGGCCAGGGTCTGCGCCAGCAGGGTTTTCCCGCAGCCGGTCGGACCGATCAGCATGATGTTCGATTTGGCGATCTCGACTTCGTTCGCCTTGCCGCCATGGCTTAGCCGCTTGTAGTGATTGTGCACTGCAACGGCCAGGATGCGCTTGGCTTGATCTTGCCCGATGACGTAGTCATCGAGGATCTGGCGAATTTCCTTCGGGGACGGCACGCCGTCCTTGGACTTCACCAGGGTGGTCTTGCTCTCCTCCCGGATGATGTCCATGCAAAGCTCGACGCATTCATCACAGATGAACACGGTCGGGCCGGCAATGAGCTTACGGACCTCATGCTGGCTCTTGCCGCAGAAGCTGCAGTAGAGGGTATTGCGGGAATCGCCCCCGGACTTGGCGGCTGGCATGTCAGTAACGCACCTCCGCTTGGGGGGCTCGCAGCCGGCGAGCCCGCACACAAGACTATGTTAAACGCGCCTCCCAGAGAGCGACAACCCCAAAATATGGTGTGTCGACCTGCGAATAGGAAGCAATTGGTCGCGGTAGCTCAGGAAGCCGCCGCTTGGATCGTCGGCACGGGCCGATTTTCCAGGACATCATCGATAAGGCCGAATTCCTTGGCTTCCGGCGGGGAGAAGAACTTGTCGCGCTCCATCGCTCGCTCGATTTCCTCGATCGTCCGGCCTGTATGTTGAACGTACATCTGGTTAAGACGTGCCCGAGTTTGCAGGATTTCCTTGGCATGGATCTCGATATCGGTCGCCTGTCCCTGTGCGCCGCCCGAGGGCTGGTGGATCATGATCCGGGCATTAGGCAGGGAAAAGCGCTTGCCCTTGGCGCCGGCCATCAAAAGCAAGGATCCTGCCGATGCCGCCTGGCCGTAGACCAGAGTCGAAATCTGTGGCCGGACATACTGCATGGTGTCGTATATCCCCAGCCCTGAGCTCACCACACCGCCTGGCGAATTTATATAGAAGGAGATGTCCTTGGTCGGGTTCTCGGCTTCCAAATAGAGCAACTGTGCGCAGACCAAGCCCGCGACATTGTCCTCGATCGGCCCGTTCAGGAAAATGATGCGTTCCTTGAGCAGCCTCGACCAGATGTCGTACCCGCGCTCACCCCGCGCCGATTGCTCCACAACCATCGGCACGTAGTAATTGTTGTAGACTTCCAGCGGATCACGCTCGCGGCCCATCGCCGAAACTCCTTGCAGACTGAGGACTAAAGGTGGCAGCGCTGAAGGCCCGGTTCAAGGCCAGCGGCGCTGATCAATTGGTGGCAGGCTCAGCCGGCTGCTCCTCGGTTTCGCGGGCAGCCTTCATCAGTTCCTCCGGGGTAACCGTCTTTTCAGTCACCTTGGCAAGCTCAAGGATGAAATCGACGGTTTTTTCCTCGAAAATCGGTGCTCGCAGCTGCTCCTTGAGCTCGGCGTTCTTGCCATAGAACTCCAGCACCTGCCGTTCCTGACCGGGGTAGCGCATCGCCTCGCGCATCACCGCCTGATTGAGTTCCTCAGGTGTGACCTCGATGCTGTTGGAGCGGCCGACGTCGGCCAGCAACAGGCCAAGCCGTACCCTGCGCTCGGCGATGTCCTGGTAGTCCTTGCGCAGCTTTTCCTCATCGTCCTCGAGCTTTTCGCCGTTCTTCTTGGCCTGCTCGATGCGCTGCCAGATCGAATTGAACTCCCCTTCCACAAGACCCTCGGGGACGGCGAACTTGTGGGTCTCCGCAAGCTTGTCGAGAAGCTGGCGCTTGATCATGGAGCGCGAAATCTGGGCGTAGTCCTGCCCGATCCGATCGCTCACGGCCTTGCGCATGGCGTCAAGGGTCTCGAAGTTGTTCTTCTTTGCCAGCTCGTCATCGAGCGGTGCTTCGACGAATTCGAGGATCTCCTTCACGGTGCACTTGAAGACGGCATCCTTACCCGCCAGCTCCTTGGCGCCGTATTCAGCCGGGAAGGTCACCTTGACATCGACTGGCTTGCCGACTTCGGCGCCCACGAGCTGATCCTCAAATCCGGGGATGAACGAGCCCGACCCCAGTTCCAGCACGTAGTCATCAGCCTTGCCGCCCGGGAACTCGACCTCGTCGATGGACCCAACGAAGTCGATCTTGATCGCGTCGCCCTTCTGCGCCGGACGGGGTGGATCGACCGGCTTCTGCTCGCGATTCGCCTTGGCGATCCGCTGCAACGCCTCGTCGACATCCTTCTCCGGGATCTCAGCCTTCAACCGCTCGAGCTCGATGTCGGAGAAATCGAGCTTGCCGATCTCCGGCAGCACCTCGATGGCGACCTCGAACTCGACGTCCTTGCCCTCGGCCAATTCCTTGAGATCGACCTTGGGCTGCAAGGCCGGGCGCAGGCCGCGATCCTCGATCGCTTTGGCCGTGCTCTGATTGACCGCCTGCTCCAGCGCCTCACCATAGAGCGCCTGGCCGTATTGCTTCTTCAGGAGGCCAACCGGCACCTTGCCCGGACGAAAGCCCGGCATTTGTGCCGTCCGCGACAGCTCCGCCAGCCGTTCATCGACCTTGGCTGAAAGGTCGCCCGCAGGGACGACGATCTTGAATTGCCGCTTCAGGCCTTCGGTCGAGAGTTCCGTGACTTGCATAATCCCACTTCCGTCATTTCCGTTTGGTGCGGGCGGAGGGACTTGAACCCCCACGCCTTGCGGCACGAGAACCTAAATCTCGCGTGTCTACCAATTTCACCACGCCCGCCCGACCTAGCCCCGCGCCCCGCCGGGGCGGGCCAATGCCGCAAGGGCCGAATCGCGCGCCTCTTAGCCCGCGCTTGCCGGACGGTCAATTCATCGCCGCGCCAAGGGCTTCCGGCAAGCAGTGGATCAGGTCTTCGGCGATGAGGCCGGGTCTGCCGAACCGATAGCTGCATTCGCCGTGGATCCATGCGGCTGCAGCCCCTGCCGCCAATGGTGCAAGGCCCTGCGCCATCAAGCCGGCCGCGATCCCGGCCAGAACGTCGCCAGATCCCGCAGTCGCCAGGGCGCTCGACGCGTGGACGTTGATCACCGCCCTGCCGTCCGGTGTGGCGATCACGGTATCGGGCCCCTTGAGCAGGACTGTGGCACCACTGCGCTTGGCCGCGGCGCGGGTACGGTCGACCTTGCCCGGGGTGCCGGCCAGGTCGGGGAAGAGCTGGCCGAATTCCCCCGCGTGGGGCGTCATCAGCACCGGCCCCGAGACGGCTGCAAACAAGGTATCGGGCCTGTCAGCAAAGACCGTCAGCGCATCGGCATCGAGGACGGCGGCGCGCCCCAGCGCGAGAGCCGACAACACGGCATGGCGAGTCCGCTCGTTTCTTCCCGAGCCGGGCCCTACCAGCACGGCGTTGCGCCGCCGATCCGCCAGAAGCTGCGCGAAACCGTCGTCACCATCGCAATCGACCACCAGATTTCCAGGCTCAGCACCTCGGTAGATCGCCGCGGCTGTCGTGGGAGCGGCGATAGTGACGAGGCCCGCACCAGCCCGGCGTGCCGCCAGGGCAGCCATTCGGGCCGCACCGGTGGAATTCCCCCCGCCCAGGATCGTGAGATGGCCGCGCAGGTATTTGTGGTCGCCCAGATCATGGCGCCGCAGCAGAGGCGACCACAGCGTAGGCCCGTTTTTCCACAGCGCCGGCTGGATCTCATCGAGGACGGCCGCAGGAATGCCGATGTCTGCGACGCGAATCTCGCCACAGAGCCGGCGCCCTTCCAATGAGTAGTGCCCTGGCTTGGCCCGGAAGAACGTCACGGTGAGGTCGGCCTCGACCGATTGTCCCAGCACCTCGCCGGTGTCCCCGTGCAATCCACTGGGAACGTCGACTGCGACGACCGACAAGCCCAAAGCCCCCGCCCGTGCCAGCAGCTGCGCGGCGATCCCATCGACCGGACGACGAAGACCCGCTCCAAACAGCGCGTCGATCACCAGGGGACAGTTTTCCAGCAGGCCAACCGAAAGTTCGTCGACGGGCCTGGTCCACAGTCGGGCGGCCTCTGCCGCGGCGCCCTTCAGCGAATCGCGCGCTCCCAGATGCGCCAAGCGAACGGGCCAACCGGCTGCATCCAGGTGTCGAGCGGCCACGAAGCCGTCGCCACCGTTGTTGCCGGGCCCGCAAAGGACGACGACAGGCTGGCGCGGGTAGCGCTCAAGGACAGCAGTGGCGACGGCACCGCCTGCAGCCTCCATGAGAGTGCTCACCGGCGTGCCGGCTGCTGCGTCCGCAATAGCCATCTGAGTGCAACTCAGAAGGGCCAGCTCGCCTTGAGGGACGATGTCTCGCGAAGATGGTGTCGGGTCAGGCATGGCAGGCGGGCGGTTGGGGCGACCGACCGGATTTGAACCGGCGACATCCAGAATCACAATCTGGCGCTCTAACCAACTGAGCTACGGTCGCCACCGTCCCTCGCTTCAGGCGAAGCGCGCGCTTTCCTACGCTCAGGCGATGGGAGCGTCAAGAAACCGGCGTCGGCGGCAGCAACCGGTCGATCGCCCGGATCCAGACCTTGCACGCCTGCTCATGTGACAGGCCGAACATGTCGATCATCCGGGCCCAGCTTTCAAAATCCATCAACGCCTCAAGTGCGATCAGAGTCTTGACGCGGTCGGACTCGGCAAGCGTTCCCAATTCGGGCTTGAACATCAGCTCGATGCGCATCAGCACAAGCTGACGGATCATCTTGATGCGTTGCTGAAGCTCCGGTGAGTCGTTGCTATTGGCTTTGAGCACGCGCCAGAACGGCAGCCATCGCTCGCAGCCTCGCGCGCGGGTTTCGACCTGGGAACGGATGCGGGTCGGGCGGTCGGCGGTGATGTCGCGCGGCGCCCCCAGCGCCTTGGCCTCGCCGATCGCGAAATCGGTCGCCGCGATCCGGATCGCCAGGAGGTCGGGAAACCGCTCGAAGATCGACCTCACGGAATAACCAGCCCGCTCGGCGATCTGCACCGCCGTCGGCATCTGGTTGTTCTCCCGCACCAGGGCCATGTAGGCCTCGACAATCAGCCGCTTCGTGCGCTCGCTGCGCAAGTGACGTCCATCGACGCGAGCCGGCTTGCGCGCCCGAGGCAAGTTGGACGCGGCCGCAGGAGGGTCTTCCATCGAAGACCGCTCAGGTTGATCGGTAACCTCAGTCATGGGGTCAGGGCCGCGGTCTGGACCGGTGTCGGCGGTAACAGCCGGTCGATCGCATACAGCCAGACCGCGCTCGCCTCCTCGAAGGGCAATCCATGCTGCTCGCGCATGCGTGCCCAATTTTCGATGTCGGTCAGAGCTTCGAGCGCGATCAGGAGATCGCGCTTTTCATCGGCCGAGAGAACCGACAGCTCAGGCTTGTACATAAGCTCGAGCCTCGACATCGTGAACTCGCGTGCCCGGTGAACGCGAGCCTTGAGCTCATCCGACTCATCCTGGGAATTCATCAGCACCCGCCACAGCGAGATGCCTCGCTCGCAGGTATGAGCGCGCGTGTCGACCTGCGACTGCAACCTCGTCTGCCGGTCAGGGTTATCCGCATGCCGCGCCGGCGCCAGTGCCGCCGCTTGGGCAAGTGCATAGTCGGCGGCCGCGACACGCAAAGCGTTGAGGTCGGGAAATCGCTCGAATACCGAGCGCACGGAATAGCCGGCCCGCTCGGCGATCTGGATAGCGGTCGGCACCTTGGGATCCTCGCGAACGAGCGCCAGGAATGCCTCGATGATGAGCTGCTTGGTCCGCTCGCTGCGCAGGCGGCGACCGTCGATCCGGGGAGGCTTAGGCGCAGATGGCAACGGCACGTTTTCCACCGGACTGACACAGGGGTCGCACCCGACGGTTAACTCCTGCCGCTAAGGTACAAGAAAGCGCGGAAGAATTTGGCAATACGAGTGCAGTAATACTATGCCGCAATGTGACGCCAGCGTCGCCTAGATTCCTGTAATATTCGCTACACATTCCCCTGCCGCCTGAAATATTTGCTCAGCCGTTCAATTGCTGCATCTAACGTACTGTCATTCTTGCAAAAACAAAACCGAATGAAGTGCCGGGGGGCGACGGCAGGATCGTCATAAAAGGCGCTCACGGGCACCGCGGTCACCCCTGCCTCGGACGTGATGTGACGGCAGAAGTCGTCATCCGTCCCATTGAAGCCCAGCGGTCGGAAATCGGTCGTGACGAAATAGGTGCCCTGCGAGGGCAGGACGTCGAAACCGATCTGCGCCAAACCGTTAGCCAGGCGATCGCGTTTGCGCTGCATCTCGCTCGAGAGGGAATCGAAATAGTCGTCCCCCAAGCGAAGGCCGGTGGCGGCGCCCCACTGGAGATTTGGCGGCGTTGTGAAGGTCATGAACTGATGCGTCTTGGCAATCGCCTTCAGCATGTCAGGCGCCGCGGTCACGTAGCCCACCTTCCAGCCGGTCACGCTAAAACTCTTTCCGGCAGAACCGATCCGGGCCGTGCGGTCGCGCATGCCTGGCAAGTTCATGATCGAAAGATGCCGGCAGTGATCGAAGACGATGTGCTCGTAGACCTCGTCGCAAACGGCGTAGACGTCGTGCTTCAGGCAAAGATCGGCGATGAAGCGCAGTTCTTCACGGTCGAAGACCTTGGAGCAAGGATTCATCGGCGTGTTGAACAGGATGAGCTTGGTCCGCTTGTTGAATGCTGCCGCAAGTTCCTCTCGCGGCAGCCGCCATTCCGGTGGCTGAAGGCGCACCAGTCGAGGAACTCCTCCGGCTCGGCGCACGATCGGCAGGTAGGAATCATAGAGCGGCTCGATCAGAACGACCTCGTCGCCGGGCTCGATCAACCCAAAGAGGCAGTCGCCCAATGCCTCGGTGGCGCCCGAGGTGACCAGCACCTCCTTCTGCCAATCGACATCGAGGCCCTGGAAGCGCCGCGCATGCTCGGCTACCGCCTGCCGTAGTTCAGGGATGCCCATCATCGGAGGGTACTGGTTATGGCCATTCAGCAGATATTCCGCCGCGGCGCGGCGCACGGCTTCAGGCCCCTTGTCGTCGGGGAACCCCTGTCCGAGGTTGACCGACTGATGCTCACGGGCGAGCGCCGACATGACTTCAAACACGGTCGTCCCGAGGCCTGACAAGGTAGCGTTTGCGGACTTCATCGACCTTCTCGTGACACAAAGACGGGCAGTTTTCTGAACATCATTTGATCAGTCAGCCTATTTCCCGATCAAGTCGGCCATGTTGCCCTACCCCGCTCTGTGGAAAACTTTGGCATAGAAGTTGCTCGATTACCCGGCAGGGCTGCCGAGGCGACAGCGCCGGTGTCTCCGCGTGGAGTATTGCAAGCCAATGAAGAAGATCGAAGCGATCATCAAGCCCTTCAAGCTCGACGAGGTAAAGGACGCCCTCAATCAGGTCGGTCTCAAGGGGATCACGGTTCTGGAAGCCAAGGGCTTCGGCCGTCAAAAGGGCCATACCGAACTCTATCGCGGCGCCGAGTATGTCGTCGACTTCCTGCCCAAGGTGAAGGTCGAACTGATCGTCGAAGACGATCTCGTCGAGAAGGCGGTCGAGGCGATCCGCGCCGCCGCCTACACCGGCCGCATCGGCGACGGCAAGATCTTCGTGTCACAGATTGACGAAGCTATCCGAATTCGTACTGGCGAGCGCGGTGACGCCGCCGTATGAGAAACGGCCCTTGGGGGGCCGGACGTCAACCAACGGAAAGGGACGAACGACACATGGATGCCAAGCAAGTTCTCGCGTTGATCAAGGAGAAGGACGTGAAGTTCCTGGACTTCCGTTTCACCGATCCTCGCGGCAAGTGGCAGCACACGGCCCGCATGGCCTCGGCCACCGATGAGGGCACGTTCGTCGATGGCGTGATGTTTGACGGCTCCTCGATTGCCGGCTGGAAGGCGATCAACGAGTCCGACATGATCCTTATGCCCGACCTTTCCACGGCGGTGCTCGATCCCTTCACGGCGCAGACCACGCTGATCATCAGCTGCGATGTCGTGGAGCCTTCGACCGGCCAGCTCTATTCGCGCTGCCCACGCTCGACCGCCAAGCGAGCCGAGGCCTTCCTGAAGTCATCCGGCGTTGGGGACACGGCCGTGTTCGGGCCCGAACTCGAGTTCTTCGTGTTCGACGACGTGCGCTTCGATGTCCAGATGCAGGGCAGCTACTTCAAGATCAACTCGAGTGAATCGCCCTGGAACACGGGTGCTGAGTTCGAGGGCGGCAATATGGGCCATCGCCCCGGCGTCAAAGGCGGCTATTTCCCGGTCCAACCGGTCGATTCGATGAACGATCTCCGCGCCGAGATGATGTCGGTGGCGACCGAGATGGGTCTCGTCATGGAAATCCATCACCACGAGGTGGCGCCGAGCCAAAACGAACTTGGCTTCAAGTTCGACACCCTGGTGAAGACCGCTGACAACGTGCAGAAGTACAAGTACTCGCTGCACAATGTTGCGCACAGCTACGGCAAGTCACTGACCTTCATGCCGAAGCCGCTCTATGGCGACAACGGCTCGGGCATGCATACCCACCAGTCGATCTGGAAGGAGAGCAAGCCGCTGTTCGCGGGTTCGGGCTACGCCGACCTCTCCGAGACGGCGCTCTACTACATCGGCGGCATCATCAAGCATGCCAAGGCGCTCAACGCCTTCTGCAACGCCAGCACCAACTCCTACAAACGCGTCATCCCGGGCTTCGAAGCGCCTGTGCTGCTGGCCTACTCCTCGCGCAACCGCTCGGCCTCCTGCCGCATCCCCTATTCGGCCTCGCCGAAGGGCAAGCGCGTCGAGGTGCGGTTCCCCGATCCGTCGGCCAATCCCTACCTCGCCTTCTCGGCGATGCTGATGGCCGGCATCGATGGCATCCAGAACAAGATCCATCC
>Ga0081455_10001730_pt1 | contig 26441 bp, 23 predicted proteins | sample TabmetS3T2R1_FD_70207 | JGI IMG/M metagenome (GOLD analysis project Ga0081455, IMG submission 70207) | Tabebuia heterophylla rhizosphere microbial communities from the University of Puerto Rico - S3T2R1 | ecosystem: Host-associated > Plants > Roots > Rhizosphere ...
CCGCCGTGGCGCTCGCCAACAAGACCGCCCGCATCATCTGGAAGCTCATGACCAGCGGCGAGCGATACGACCGCGGGCGGGCGGCGGCCCATCCCGAGATCGCGGCCGATGCCATCGCCATCGCCGCCTAACCACTTCGGCGTGACCACCTCACGCTGAGGCCGGGGCCTGCTCGAGGAGCCAACAGATGGTGTGACACAAGGCGTTCAAAGACCCGGGACACTCCGTCGGACCGCGCGGCATCCAATGCCACTGGCTCGTTAGGAACCTGGGTTGCGGATACCATCTTGGTGTGCGGTCCCGTGTGGCCGTACGAAAAAACCGGACATACGAACCGCATCGCCCCGGTCACTCATCTAAAAAAACTCTTGCAGACCGGGGGCCGTCCACATACGCGGTCCGGAAGATCACAACGCCGCGAGCTTTTCCATCGAACGCTCGATGGCGCCGTGCAGGTCGGCGGTGAGCTTGGCGCCCATGGCGTCGCGCACCTCCTGCTCGGCGGCGGCCCACAGAGGCAGCGCGCGCTTGAACAGGGCCCGGCCGGCCGCGGTCGCCACCAACTCGTGACGCCGCTTGTCGCCTGACTGGGCGCGCTCGATCAGGCCATCCTTCAGAAGCGGGCCGAGGTTGCGCGTCAGCGTCGTGCGGTCGGTGGCCAGCAGGTCGGACAGCCGGCCGATCGATACCGGACCCTGGGCCGTAACGAACCCGAGCAGCGAGAACTGCGAGATCTTCAGGCCGGTCGGCGCCATATGCTTGCTGTAGATCTGGGTCACGCGCCGCGCCGCGCCGCGGATGCGGAAGCAGGTGCAGTCGAGGGGCGACAGGCGGGGGGCGGACATGGCGGCAGATTAATGCCGGTGCTTGCGATGGCCAAGCACAAACGTGTATATGCACGCAAAACGTGATGACGGAGACGACGATGAGCAGCGTGGTGAGTGAAGCGGGTTACGGCGTGGTGCCGCTTGAGCAGGCCCGCGCCACGGACGGGCTCACCCTGTTCAAGGGCCTGCTGGAGGGCCGTTTTCCGGCGCCGCCGATCAGCAAGGTGCTGGGCTTCCGGGTGTCGGAGGTCGAGCTCGGCCGCGTGGTGTTCGACTACACGCCGATGTTCGACCACTACAATCCGCTGGGCACCGTGCATGGCGGCATCGCGGCTACGCTGCTCGATTCAGTGATGGGCTGCTGCATCCACACCACGCTCAGGGCCGGCGTCGGCTACACCACGGTCGAGATCAAGGTGAACTACGTGCGCGCCATGACAGACAAGACCGGTCCGGTGAAGGCTGAGGGCAAGGTGATCAACGTCGGCTCGCGCATCGGCACCTCGGAAGGCAAGCTCTACGACAGCGCCGGCAAGCTTCTGGCGCACGGCACGACGACCTGCCTGATCTTTCCGATCTGACCGTCGTTGACTGATAATGGGTGGCCATGACCCAGGCCACCGCCGAGCAACGCCTGCTGCGCCTGTCGATCGGCGTGACGATCGTCGTCTCGCTGTTCGGCGTCGTGTTCGGCCTGCTGTCGGGCTCGTTGTCGATCGTGTTCGACGGCGTGTTCGCCGCCATCGATGCCGCCATGTCGGGCCTGGCGCTGTTCGTCTCGCGCCTGGTCAGCCGCGAGAGCGACAACCGGCGCTTCCAGTTCGGCTACTGGCACATCGAGCCCATGGTGCTGGCCTTCAACGGCGGCACGCTGATGCTGCTCTGCTTCTATGCCTTCCTGAACGCGGTCGACAGCTTCCTGAGCGGCGGCCGCCAGCTCGATTTCGACTGGGCGATCCTCTACGCCGTCATCGTCTGCATCGTCTGCTTCGGCATGTTCGCCTACGAATCGCGCGCCAACCGCCGTATCAAGTCGGACTTCGTGCGGCTCGACGCGCAAAGCTGGCTGATGTCGGCGGCAGTCACCTCGGCCCTGCTGGTGGCGTTCGCCCTTGCCTGGTCGCTGCGCAGCACGGCCTGGGCCTACCTCACGCCCTATGCCGACCCGGTCGTGCTCGCCCTACTGACGCTCGCTTTGGTGTTCGTGCCGATCCGCACCGTGCGCAAGGCGCTGCAGGAGATCCTGCTGATCACGCCGCCCGAGCTCGACGCCCACGTGCGCACCATCATGGATCGCGTGATCGCCAAGCATGGCTTCAAGACCTACACCAGCTACGTCGCCAAGGTCGGTCGCGCGCAGTTCATCGAGATCCATATCGCCGTCCCGACCGGCATGCGGCTCGACAACGTGAAGACTGTCGACGCGATCAGGCGCGAAATCGCTGAGGCGATCGGCGGGGAAGGGCCGCAACGCTGGCTCACGATCGACTTCACCGCCGACCCGCGCTGGCTTTAAACTGAATTGATCTTTTGCCGGGCGAAGCCCATCTCCAGAGGCCTGAGGAAGCGTTCAATCCCATGTACACGGCCACAACCCGTGCCATACGCGTCATTGTTACGCCGCAACATCTGCCCGACCAGACGGACCCGGCGAAGTCGCAGTATGTCTGGTCCTATCAAGTCCGCATTGAGAATAGGGGTGATGTCGCCGTGCAGCTGCGCAGCCGCCACTGGAAGATCACCGATGGATTGGGCCGCAAGCAGGAAGTGAAGGGGCCGGGCGTCGTCGGCCAGACGCCGCGACTGCAGCCCGGCGAAGCCTTCGAGTACAGGTCGGGAACGAGCCTGTCGACGCCGTCAGGCTTCATGGGCGGCACGTACCAGATGGTGAGCGAGACGGGTGAGGCTTTCGATATCGAAATTCCGACATTCTCGCTCGACATGCCCGCCGGTCCGCGACAGCTTAACTGATAGGGACATCGGCGGAGCAAAGAGGAGCCACGATGAACAAGCAGTTGAAGAGGAGCGAGCTGGTTTCGCTCGCCACCGGCCTCGAGCGGCCGTCGCGCGAGGAGGCCGAGGCCGCCGTGCGCACCCTGATCCGCTGGGCGGGCGACAATCCCGACCGCGAGGGCCTGATCGGCACGCCCGACCGCGTGGTGCGCGCCTATGAGGAATTCTTCTCGGGCTACGACGACGATCCACGCGAAATGCTGCGGCGGACCTTCGAAGAGGTCGAGGGCTATGACGAGGTCGTGGTGCTACGCGACATTCGCCTCGAATCGCACTGCGAGCATCACATGGTGCCGATCATCGGCAAGGTGCATGTCGGCTACCTGCCGGACAAGCGCGTGGTCGGGATCAGCAAGCTTGCCCGCGTGGTCGATGCCTACGCCCATCGTCTGCAAATCCAGGAGAAGCTCACGGCCCAGATCGCCAACACCCTGCAGGACGTCCTGCAGCCGCGCGGCGTCGCCGTGGTCATCGAGGCGGCACATCAGTGCATGACTACGCGCGGCGTGCACAAATCCGACGTCGCCATGGTGACCAGCCGCATGTTGGGCGCCTTCCGCGACAACGGCGAGACGCGCCGCGAGTTCCTCACTATGATCGGGCGCACATCCGTCTAGAGCATAGTCCGTCCCGCTGGTATCAGCGGGACGGACTATGCCTTTGAACGAGGCGCCTCGAGTAACGCGTTTCCAATCTTATGGAACCGCCATGCGGTTCCATAAGATTGAAAACCGCTCTAGTTGGAGTTTCGTGTGGCCGGTGAGATCGTCGATTCCGTCGAAATGCTGCGGCGCCTGGTGGCGTTCGACACCACCTCACGCAATTCCAACCTGGCGCTGATCGAGTACGTTCAGGACTATCTCAAGGGCCACGGCGTCGCGTCCAAGCTGGTGCCGAGCGACGACGGCACCAAGGCGAACCTGTTCGCCACAGTCGGCCCGATGGCCAAGGACGGCGTGGTGCTGTCGGGCCACACCGACGTGGTGCCGGTCGACGGCCAGCCGTGGGACACCGATCCCTGGACCTTGACCCTGAAGGACGGCAAGTACCACGGCCGCGGCACCTGCGACATGAAGGCGTTCTACGCCATCGCGCTCGCCATGCTGCCGCAGTTCCTCAAGGCGCCGCTCAAGAAGCCGATCCACTTCGCGCTATCCTACGACGAGGAGGTGGGCTGCGTCGGCGCCCATGCACTGGCCGCCCGTATGGCGAGCGAGGTGCCCAAGCCGCGCGCCATCATCATCGGCGAGCCGACCATGATGACGGTGGTCCACGCCCACAAGGGGGCGCAGATCTACATCACCAAGTTCACCGGCTTCGAAGCGCATTCGTCGATGACTCACCTCGGCGTCAGCGCCATCCATTTCGCCGGCGAGTTCGTCCATTACCTCAACAAGGTGCAGGACGAGCTCGATGCGGCGGCACCCAAGAAGAGCGAGTTCATGCCGGCGGCGGCGACCTTCAACGTCGGCACCATCATTGGCGGCACGGCCGGCAACATCCTGGCGCGCGAATGCGAGGTGCTGTGGGGCTACCGCGAGCTGCCCGGCAAGCCGATCGACGGGCTGGGCGAGCGCGCCAAGAAGTGGCTGAAGGAAGAGCTGCTGCCCAAGATGAAGGCCAAGCATCCGGCGGCGAGCATCGAGACGGTGCTGCGCTCCTCGACGCCGGCCTTCTCGCCGGAGGGCAACGACGAGGCCAAGGCGCTAGCGGCGAGCTGGTCGGGCTCGAACATCGTCGGCAGCGTCGTCTACGGTACCGAGGCCGGCATCTTCAAGAAGACGCTCGGCGTGCCGACGGTGGTGTGCGGCCCCGGCGATATCGCCCAGGCGCACCAGCCCAACGAGTTCATCCTGGTGTCGCAGATCGGCGCCTGCGAGGCCTTCATGACGCGCATGGTGGAGTGGGCCTGCCGCACCTGATCGCTGTCGACTGGGGGACGAGCGCGCTGCGCGGGGCGTTGCTCGACGAAGCGGGCCGGGTGCTCGAGGAGAAGAGCTCGCCGCTCGGCATTCTCAATGTTCCCAACGGCGACTTCGCCGGCGTGTTTGCCGAGCAGTTCGCGAGCTGGCTGCAATCCGACGATGCTTCCTGCCTGATCTCCGGCATGGCCGGCAGCCGGCAGGGCTGGGTCGAGGCGCCTTACGTTGCCTGTCCCGCCGGACCCGATGAGCTCGCGAAGCACCTGCACTGGATCGAGCGCGACCGCATCGCCATCGTTCCCGGCCTCAGCGACGAGCACGGCGACGTGCCCGACGTGATGCGCGGTGAGGAGGTGCAGATTTTCGGAGCCATGCACCTGGCCGGCCTGACGGATGGCCTGTTCGTGCTGCCGGGCACGCACAGCAAATGGGCCACGGTGCGCGCCGGCCGGGTGACCGGCTTCCGCACCTTCATGACCGGCGAGGCCTATGGCCTGTTCATCCAGCACTCGATCCTGGCGCGCACACTCGATGCCAACGCGCCGCTCGACGAAATGGCGTTTCGGCGCGGCGTCGAGCGTGCGGCCAACGGCGAGGGTTTGCTGCACAATGCGTTCGGCGTCCGGGCGCTTGGCTTGTTCGGTCGCCTGTCGCCGGCCGAATCGGCGAGCTACCTTTCCGGCCTGCTGATTGGCGAGGAATTGGCGCAGCAGGCTCTACCGCAGGGTGGCGAGGTGATCGTGATCGGCGCGTCGGCGTTGGTCGAGCGTTATGCTCTCGCCCTCGGACAGAAGGGCACCAGGGCGCGCGCGTTCGGCGCGGAAGCGACGTGGGCCGGGTTGAGGGCGCTAAAGTGAATAGAGAGAGGGGGAAACGATGAAGGTCAAGGGTTACGAAATCTTCAAGTGCGACGCCGGCTGGCGCACCTTCTCCTTCCTCAAGCTCACCACCGACTCTGGGCCCATCGGCTGGTCGGAATACAACGAAAGCTTCGGCAGCCCCGGCCTCTCGGGCGTGATCGAGAACCTGATGGCGAGCGTCGTCGGCATGGACCCGATGGACCTCGAGCTGGTCAACGCCGTCCTCGCCACCAAGTCGACCCAGTCGCGCGGCGGCGTGGTGCGCCAGGCGATCGCGGCCATCGAGAACGCACTCTTGGACATCAAGGGCAAGGCGCTGGGCGTGCCGGTCTACCAGCTGCTGGGCGGCAAGCTGCGCGATCGCATTCCCGTCTACTGGTCGCATTGCGGCTCCTACCGCATGCGCAATCCCGACATCTGCGGCACGCCGGCGGTGAAGAGCTACGAGGACTTCACTCGAACCGGCGAGGAGGTGAAGGCCAAGGGCTTCACCTGCTGCAAGACCAACATCGCCATCGAGGTCGACGGCAAGCTGCGCGCCTACCGGCCGGGCTTTGTGGTCGGCAAGGGCTTCCCCGAGCGCAACTGGGACGCCTTCATCGCCCGCTCGGCCGCCAAGACGGTCGAGGCCTTCCGCAAGGGCTGCGGCCCGGATGTCGGCGTGATGCTCGACACCAACTTCCATTTCCGCACCGAAGGGTTCCTTCGCATCGCCGAGGCGGTCGGGCCGGCCAGGCTCACCTGGCTCGAGCTCGACGTGCACGACCCGAAATCGATCGCGCTGATCCGGGGCGAGGCGCCCTGTCCGATCGCCTCAGGCGAGACCCTGCTCGAGCGCCGCGACTTCCGCCCTTATTTCGAGCAATACGCCTTCGACACCGCGATCGTCGATGTGATCTGGAACGGCTTCAACGAATCGCTGAAGATCGCCGCGATGGCCGACGTCTACGAGGTTAACGTGGCGCCGCACAATTTCTATGGCCACCTGGCCAGCGCCATCTCGGCGCACTTCTGCGCCGCCGTGCCCAACTTCCGCATCATGGAGATCGACATCGACGGCGTGCCGTGGCGCGACGACATCGTCGATCACCCGCCGGTGTTCGAGAACGGCGATTATGTCCTGTCCAACCGGCCGGGCTGGGGCGTCGAGCCCAACGAGGCGGCGATCAAGGCGCGGCCGCCCAAGAACTACGTCATTTCATCTTGACGCCGACCACGCGCAACAGGCCGTCGGGCATCGGCTTGAAGCCCTCGACCTTGGCCGTCGTCGCGATCAGGTACTGCGGATGATAGAGGTAGATGATCCAGCCGTTGGCTTGGAATTTCGCCGTCATCTTTTCGTAGATCGCCTTGCGTTGCGCCACGTCGTTGGTGGCGCGCGCCTGGGCGTGTAGCGCGTCGACCTCCTTGTCGCAGTAGTGGCCGGTGTTCAGCGGCGAGCCGCACATCTGGTAGAGCACCGTGTTGCCGTCGGGATCGATGCGTCCGCTCCAGGTGTTCTCATAGAGCTGGAAGTCGCCGTCCTCGGCGGCCTTGAGCGCGGTCGCAACCTCGACCAGGCGGATCTTGAGATCGAAGCCGGCTTCCGCGGCCATTGCCTGGATGACCTCGGCAACCGCCTTGGTGTCGGACGTGTTGTTGACCATGAAGTCGATCGTGAGCGGCGTCGTGACGCCGGCTTCCTTCAGCAGGACCTTGGCCTGGGCGACGTCGCGTTTGGGGATCGGAAATTTTTCCTGATAGTAGGGGCTCAGTGGATTGACCCACTGGTTGCCGGCGACGAACTCGCCATTGTAGACGACCTGATTGATGACCTCGCGGTCGAGGCTGAGCTCGAGGGCGCGGCGCACGCGGGGATCCTTGCCCAGCGGATTGTTGGCCTTGGGCCCGTTGTCGACGTTCACCAGGAGTCCCATCCACCCGAGCGACACCGCCTTGCTGAGCCTGAGCTTGGGATCGTCGCGCACCGCCTTGATGTCGGTGGCGAGCAGCCGCTCCATCATGTCGAGGCCGCCCGACTTCAGGTTGGCGAGCCGCACCGTCGAGTCGACGATCGGCAGGTAGGTGATCTTGTCGATGAAGACCTGGTCCTTGTTCCAGTAGTCGGCGAACTTCTCGACCACGATCTTGTCCTGCGACACGCGCTCGACGAACTTGTAGGCTCCGGCGCAGACCGGATGGAGCGAGAACTTGTCACCCGCGGCTTCGGCCGCCCTGGGCGACACCATCATGCCGGCGCGGTCGGTGAGCTGCGACAGGAGGGGCGAGAACGGCGCCTTGAGATTGAGCTTGATGGTCAGCGGATCGACGACGTCGACCGACTCCACGACGCTGAGTTCAGGGCGGCGGAACGACCCCTTCATGTTGATGTGACGGTCGAGGCTGTACTTGGCGGCCGCGGCGTCGAACGGCTCGCCGTCGTGGAACTTCACGCCGGGCCTGAGCTTGATGGTCATCGTCTTGCCGTCGGGCGAGGTTTCTTGGCTCAGCGCCAGCTGCGGCACGACGTTGGCCTTCTCGTCGATGTCGAAAAGCTTGTCGCAGAGGGCGGCGAAGACGATGCGCGTGGTGTAGAAGCGCGACGTCGTCGGATCGAGGGCATCGGGATCGTCGCCCAGGCCGATGCGCAGATTGGTCTGGGCGAAAGCGCCGCCGGCAGCCAGGCAAAAGGCAAGCACCAGGGCGGCGCGGCGAGCTGTCTGTCTCATCGTCTCTCTTTCTCTCCCTCGGTCGGCGGGATCGTAGCCGTGTTCGGCGGCTATTTCAGCTTCAACCCTATCACCCGCACCAACCCGTCGGGCACCGGCGTGAAGCCTTCCAGGCGGTCGACATGGGCGATCAGCATCTGCGGGTGATAGAGGTAGGTGAGCGAGCCCTCGGCCAGGAACCTGGCGGCGATCTTCTCGTAAATGGCCTTGCGCTCGGCCGGGGCGTTGGCGGCGCGCGCCTGGAGATGCCAGGCGTCGAGCTCCTTGTCGCAGTAGTGGCCGAGATTCTGCGGCGCGCCGCAGGTCTGGTGGACGAACGAATTGCCGTCGGGATCGCTGCGGCCGCTCCACCAGTTCATGTAGAGCTGGAAGTTGCCGTCCTCGCCCTGCTTGATCGCGGTCGCCGACTCGGTGACGCGGATCTTGAGGTCGATACCGGCGTCGGCCGTCATGGCTTGCAGGACCTCGGCAACGGATCGCGTCTCCGGCGTGTTGGTGACCATGAAGTCGATCGCCAGCCGACCGCTGACGCCGGCCTCGCTCAACAGCGCCTTGGCCTTGGCGACGTCGCGCTTGGGGATGGGGAACTTCGCCTGGTAGTAGGGATGCTGCGGGTTGACCCACTGGTTGCCCGGCACGAACTCGCCATTGAACACCACCTGATTGATGACCTCGCGGTCGATCGAGAGCTGCAGGGCGCGGCGCACGCGGGCGTCCTTGCCCAGTGGGTTGTCGGCCTTGGGCCCGTTGGCAAGGTTGGAGAGCAGGCTGGAGTAGCCGAGCGACACCACCTTGCTGAGCTTGAGCTTGGGAGTGTCGCGCACCGACTTGATGTCGGTGGCCAGCACGCGCTCGATCAGGTCGAGGCCGCCGGAGCGCAGGTTGGCCAGCCGCACGGTGGCATCGACGATCGGCGTGTAGGTGATCTTGTCGATGAAGACCTGGTCCTTGTTCCAGTAGTCGGCGAACCTCTCGACCACGATGCGGTCCTGCTGGACGCGCTCGACGAACTTGTAGGGGCCGGCGCAGACCGGCTTGAGGGCGAACTTGTCGCCCGCCGCCTCGGCCGCCTTGGGCGAGACCATCATGCCGGCGCGGTCGGTGAGCTGGGCAATCAGCGGCGAGAACGGCGCCTGGAGATTGAGCCTGAGGGTCAGCGGATCGACGATGTCGATGCTGTCGATGATGCCGATCTCGGGCTTGCGGTACGAGCCCTTCAGGGTGAGATGGCGGGTCAGGCTGTATTTGGCGGCCGTGGCATCGAACGGTTCGCCGTCGTGGAACTTCACCCCCGGCCGCAGCTTGATGATGACGGTCTTGCCGTCCTCCGACGTGTCATGGCCGAGCGCCAGCTGCGGCACGATGTTGAGCTTGCCGTCTATATCGAACAGCTTGTCGCAGAGCGAGGCGAGGACGATCCGCGTCGTGTAGGAGCGCGAGAGCGACGGGTCGAGCATGTCGGGATCGTCGCCCAGGCCGATGCGCAAATGGCTGCCTTGGGCGAAGGCCGGGGCGATGGCGCCGGCGAAGAAAAGAGCAAGCGCTAGGACGGCTCGGCGGGCGATCTGCCTCATGGTGTCTCCGTCTATCCGGCCGGGGTGTTGCATACCCCGTGCCACGACGAATAACCGCAGGCAGGGGTTTTACGCGGCGGAGGCGTAGATCCGATCGAGGTCGCGATCGTCGTAGGCGTATTCGGTCGAGCAGAACTCGCACTTCACAACAACACGCCCGCTGGGATCGCGCATGTCGCCCAGCTCCTCGCGCTTGATCGAGCGCAGCACGCGGTCGATGCGCTGCCGGCTGCAGCGGCAGCGCGCCACGAACGGCCGGCGCTCGAACTGGCGCGGCCGTTCCTGGTGGAACAGGCGATAGAGCAGGGTGGTGCCCGGTAGCTTGGCGTCCAGCATCTCGGCCTCGGTGGCCGAGGCCATCAGGATGACGGCGCGGCGCCAGTCGTCCTCGCGCTGCTCGCGGTCGACATCGATGCGGCCGGCGTCGAACTCGGGCATCTGCTGGACCATCAGCGCCGCCGCCCGCCAGTGGCCGACGCCATCCGTGACGGTGCGTTGCGCCGAGATCTTGATGCCGGTCGGCAGCTGCTCGGACTGGCGGAAGTAGGTGTGGGCGCAGTCGGCGAGCGTCGCGCCCTCGAGCGGCACGATGCCCTGGTAGCGCTCGGTGTGTTGGCCCTGGTCGACTGTGAAGGCGAGCCGGCCGCGGCCGAACAGTTTGGGCACGTAGCCCTCGGGCGCATCGTGGTTGCCGGCGCCCAGCGCCACGGCGAGCTTCCAGCTGTCGAACTGGGCATAGCCGCGCAGCGCGCCGTCGGTCGTGAGGTCGGTGACCAGCAGCCGGATCGGCCCGTCGCCCGAGATCTGCAGGGTGAAGATGCCGTCGTATTTCAGCGACGTCGCCAGCGCCGCGCACAGCACCATCGCCTCGGCGAGCGGCCGCGCCACGGCCAAGGGATAGCCGTGGCGCTCGATGATGTCGTCGAGCGTCGGGCCGAGCCGCACCAGGCGGCCGCGGACACCCAGCGCATCGAGCTGGAAGGGGAGAGCCTGGTCGTCGTCGGAAGAGCGGAGGCCTCCCGACGCGGGGCTCACGAGAGGCACCAGGCGAGGATGCTCTTCTGGGCGTGCAGGCGGTTCTCCGCCTCGTCGAACACCACCGACTGCGGTCCATCGATCACGTCGGTGGTCACTTCCTCGCCGCGATGGGCCGGCAGGCAATGCATGAAGATGGCGTCCTGCTTGGCCTGCGCCATCAGATGCTTGTCGACCTGGTAGCCGCGCAACAAGTTGTGCCGTCGCGCCGCGCTCGGGCTCTGCGGATCCTCATCGCCCATCGACACCCAGGTGTCGGTGACGACGCAATCAGCGCCGCGCACGATCGTCTCGGGGTCGTGGCCGATGGTGATGCGGCCCTTCGACTTGGCTGCCCAATCCACCACGTCCTGCGGCGGCTTGAGCTCGGTCGGGCAGGCGATGCGCAGCTCGAAGTCGAACTGCACGGCGGCATGGATCCACGACGTCGCCATGTTGTTGCCGTCGCCCGACCAGGCGATCGCCTTGCCCTGGATCGGGCCGCGATGCTCCTCGTAGGTCATCACGTCGGCCATCAGCTGGCAGGGATGCGTCTTGTCGGTCAGCCCGTTGATCACCGGCACGGTGGCGTACTTGGCCATCTCGAGGAGTTTCTCCTCGACGGTGGTGCGCATCATGATGATGTCGACGTAGCGGCTCAGCACTCGCGCAGTGTCGGCGATGGTCTCGCCGCGGCCGAGCTGGGTATCGGTGCGGCCGAGCATGATGGTCTGGCCGCCGAGCTCGCGCATGCCGACCTCGAACGACACGCGGGTGCGGGTCGACGGCTTCTCGAAGATCATGGCGAGCGTCTTGCCCGCCAACGGCTTGTCGTGGCCGCCGTTGGCGCGCTGCTTCTTCATCGCCTTGCCGCGATCGAGGATCTGGCGAAGCGTCTTCGGATCGACCTGGTCTAGGTCGAGGAAATGCTTGGGCTCTGCCATGGCATCACTCGGCGGCCTTGGCAGATTCGAACGACACCGCGGCCTTGCTGAGGATGTCGATGCCCTCGTCGAGCGCCGCCTTGTCGGCGATCAGCGCCGGGAAGACGCGGATCACGTTCTCGCCCGCCGGCGGCACCAGCAGTCCGAGCGACTGCAGGCGGTTCACCATGTCTCCGGCCGGCACCGCGGGCGTGCACTGCAGGCCCTGCAGGAAGCCCATGCCGCGCTGCTCGACATAGACCTTGGGGTGCTTCTTCACCAAGGCCTCGAGCTGGCCCTTGAGGTACTCGCCGCGCTCGCGCACGCCGTCGATGAAGCCCGGCGCCAGCAGCACGTCGAGCACGGCGTTGGCGACGCCGGTGGCCAGCGGATTGCCGCCATAGGTCGAGCCGTGCGTGCCCGGCACCATGCCGACCGCCGCCTTCTCGGTCGCCATGAAGGCGCCGATCGGGAAGCCGCCGCCCATGCCCTTGGCGATCGCCGCGACATCGGGCTTCACGCCCGACCAGTCGTAGCCCCACATCTTGCCGGTACGGCCGAAACCCGTGTGGATCTCGTCGTAGAACAGGAGCAGGCCGAACTCGTCGCAGATCGCGCGCAGGTCCTTGAGGAACTGCGTGGTCGTGGCGCGGATGCCGCCTTCGCCCTGGATCGGCTCGACCAGGATGCCGGCGGTCTCGTCGTCGATCATGTCGCGCACGACGTTGGTGTTGTTGAGCGGCGCGTGCTTGTAGCCGGGCGCCGGCGGGCCGAAGCCCTCGAGGTACTTCTCGTTGCCGGTGGCGGCGAGCGCGTTCAGCAGGCGGCCGTGGAACGCCGCCTGGAAGCAGATGATCTTGTAGCGCTTGGGCTTGCCGTTCATGAACTGATACTTGCGGATCAGCTTGATGCCGCCCTCGATCGCCTCGGCGCCCGAGTTGCAGAAGAACATCGTGTCGGCGAACGACACCTCGCTGAGCCGCTTGGCCAGCTTCTCGCCGTTGCCGATGCGGAACAGGTTGGAGGTGTGCCACAGCTTCTGGCCCTGCTCGGTCAGAGCCTTGACCAGGGCGGGGTGGCAGTGGCCCAGCGCGTTCACGGCGATGCCCGAGGTAAAGTCCAAGTAACGTCGGCCGTCCGTCGCGTAGAGATAGTTGCCCTCTCCGCGTTCGAACACGACGTCCTTGCGACCGTACGTCGGCATCACAGCCGTAATCACGATAGGCCTCCTTTGAAGCAAAAAACCCCGCCAGGCCGGCGTTCCGGGATGGAAACTCCGGGGATTGGCGAGGGCGAGCCACTATCGGTCCGGGGTCATAAAGTGTCAACTTTTCAGGCAGCTTGCCTTGAGGGGGCCGAATCCCTCTGCTAGGACCGCGGCGCTCGATGAACCCGCTTCCCACCCGCAACCGAACAGTTGCTCTGCGCCGCGCCGCCTTCCGCTCGGTGCCGGAGATGCTCGACTACGCGGCCCAAGGAGAAACCGGGGTCACTTTTTTTAATGCCAAGGGCGAGCTGCTTTCGACCCTGGCGTGGCGCGAGGTGCGCGAGCGCGCCCACGTCGCCGCCCGCAAGCTGATCGGCGCGGGCTTCGCCGCCGGCGAGCGGCTGCTGATCACGGCCGACACCTGGCCGGGCTTCTTCGACGCCTTCTTCGGCGCGCAGTATGCCGGCCTGTTGCCGGTGCCGATCTCGATCCCGGTCGGTATCGGCGGCAAGGCGGCGTATCTCGATCAGCTGCGCCGGCAGTTCGCCGCGTCGGGCGCCGTCGCCGCCTTGGGCCTCGACGATCTCGCGGGCTATCTCGCCGAGGTGGCCAAGGATTTTCCCGCTGTCCGCCTGCATGGCGGCATGGATGCGCTCGCGGCGCTGCCCGAGAAGGCGGTCGACCTCAGGCCGCTCGGTCCGACCGATCTCTGCTACATCCAGTTCTCGTCGGGCAGCACGCGCCATCCGCACGGCGTGCAGATCACCCAGGCGGCGCTGATGGCCAACCTCCACGGCATCACCGGCCCGGGCGGACTAGACGTCGTCGAAGGCGACCGCGCCACCAGCTGGCTGCCGCTCTATCACGACATGGGCCTGATCGGCTTTTTGTTCTCGCCGCTCTCCTGCCAGCTCTCGATCGACTACCTGACGCCGCGCGACTTCGCCCGCCGGCCGATGCAGTGGCTCAACCTGATCTCGCGTTTCCGCTCGAGCATTTCCTACAGCCCGAGCTTCGGCTACGACCTCGCGGTGCGCCGCGGCGCCATGCAGGTGCCGGCCGACCTCGACCTGTCGTCGTGGCGCCATGCCGGCATCGGCGGCGACATGGTGCGGGCCGACGTGCTCGACCGCTTCGCGGCAGCCTTCGAGCCCAAGGGTTTCAAGCGCGCGGCCTTCATCCCGAGCTACGGCATGGCTGAGGTCTGCCTGGCCATCACCTTCTGCCCGGGCGGTACCGGCGTGCGCACCGACTCGGTCGATCGCACGGCGCTGAGCGAGGCGCAGCGCGCCCAGCCGGCCAGCGATCCGCAGGACAGCCAGCGTGCCCGCCGCTTCGTGCTCTGCGGCAAGGCGCTGCCGGGCCATCATCTCGAAGTGCGCAACGAGGTCGGCAAGGTTTTAGCCGACCGCGAGGTCGGCCGGATCTTCGTCAAAGGACCGTCGATCATGCCGGGCTACTTCGAGGAGCCCGAGGCCACTGCCGAGGTGCTGTCGGCCGATGGCTGGCTCGACACCGGCGATCTTGGCTACACGCTCAAGGGCGAGATCGTGGTCACCGGCCGCGCCAAGGACCTGATCATCGTCAATGGCCGCAACGTCTGGCCGCAGGACATCGAATGGGCGGTCGAGACCCAGAAGGTGGTCAGGAACGGCGACGCGGCCGCCTTCTCAATCGATAGCGCCGACGGCGAGCGCGTCGTCGTGGCCGTCGTGGCGCGGGTCGCGGGCGATGAGGCCAAGGCAGCCCTCAGCCGCGACGTGGCGGGCGCGGTGCGCGAGGCGGTGGCGGTCGATTGCGATGTCGTGCTGGTGGCGCCATCGGTCGGCCTGCCGACGACCTCTTCGGGCAAACTTTCCCGCGCGCGCGCCAAGGCCAACTACCTGGCCGGTCTCTACGCGCCCAAGCCCGCCGCGGCCTAGAGCGACCGCTTGTCCAGGCTGGTCGCAGTCACCGGCGCCACCGGCTTCGTCGGATCGCATCTGCTGGCCGCCCTGGCGCGCCATGGCTGGACGCTGCGCGTCCTGGTCCGCCGCTGGTCGCCCTTGCCCTCGCTCGCCGGGGTCGATGCCGACGTGGTGTGGGGCGATCTCGCCGACGAGGCGGCGCTGCGGCAGCTCGTCAAAGGCGTCGATGTGGTGGTCCACGCCGCCGGCCTGATCAAGGCCCGGCGGCCGGCCGACTTCTATACGGTCAATCGCGACGGCACGGCGCTCCTGACCGCGCTGGCGCCCGACCTGCCGTTCGTTTTGCTCTCGTCACTCGCCGCGCGCGAGCCTCAGCTCTCCCCCTATGCCGCCAGCAAGCGCGCGGCCGAGGATGTCCTCACCCGGCGCGGCGGCCCGTGGCTCGCCGTGCGGGCGCCCGCCGTCTACGGCCCAGGCGACCGCGAGACGCTGGCTTATTTCCGCGGCGTCGCGCGCGGCGTGGCGCTAGAACCCAAGGTCGCCGAGGCGCGCCTGTCGCTGATCCATGTCGCCGACCTCGCCGAGGCGCTGGCGCTGGCCCTCGACACGCCGCTGGCGTCGGCGGTCCATGAGATCGACGACGGCCACGAGGGTGGCCACAGCTACGGTGACATGGCCGCCGCCGCGGCGGCGGCGCTGGGCCGGCGCGCACGATCCCTGCGAATATCCCGCAGCCAGATCATGCCGCTCGCGCGGCTGAACACGCTCCGCCAGTCGCTGGGCGGCTCGGTACAGATCCTGACGCCGGCCAAGGTGAACGAAATGTTTCATCCCGACTGGACCGTGCATGACCGGCAGTTGCCCAAAACCATCGGCTTCGAGCCGCGTTATGACCTGGCCACCGGATTTCGCGACACGGTCTTGTGGTACCAGGCCCAGAAGTGGCTCTAGGAGCGTGAAATACAGCGTAACAATTTGTTATTTCACAAGGAATCTGGGGTTCTGGCACAAAACTGCTGCCGACCCTCGGTAACCGGAGAACTGGTTTTGCGAACTGCCCATAACCTGATCGTCGAAAACGACGACGTGACCGCCACCCTCGTCAGCCCGCCGAAGCTCGCGCGGCCCGAGGTGATGGCGGAGATTTGTCATCACCTGGCACCATTCCAGACTGGCGAGAAGCCGATCACCGGCCAGACCGTCATTGCCAAGGACCTGGCCATCGATTCGCTCGCCATCATGGACATGGTCATGGAGCTCGAGGATCGCTTCGATATCTCGATCCCGATGAACGTGGTGGCCGAAATCCACACCGTCGACGAGCTCGCCGACACCATCCTGAAGCTCGCCGCCCGGCGTTAATTCGCCATGGGCTTGTTTGACCGCCATGCCGGTCTGCTGGACGCCTATCGTGACGTCCGCACGACCGGCGCCGACCCGTTCCAGATCCGCATGGAACGCGTGCTGTCGCCGACCGAGGCCATCATCAACGGCAAGAAGACCTTGCTGGTCGGCACCAACAACTATTTCGGTCTGACCTTCGACCCGTCGTGCATGGAGGCGGCCATCGAGGCGATCCGCGCCGAGGGCACCGGCACCACCGGCTCGCGCATCGCCAACGGCAGCTACTCCGAGCACGTGGCGCTCGAGAAGGAGATCGCCGAGTTCTACGGCAAGAAGCACTGCATGGTGTTCACCACCGGCTATCAGGCCAATCTGGGCGTGATCGCCTCCCTGGTCGGACCGGACGACTTCCTGCTGATCGACGCCGACAGCCACGCCTCGATCTACGACGCCTGCAAGCAGACCCAGGCCGAGGTGGTGCGCTTCAAGCACAACGATCCGTCGAGCCTCGATGCGCGCCTGCGCCGGCTGGGCGACAAGCCGGGCAACCGGCTGGTCGTGCTGGAAGGCATCTATTCGATGCTGGGCGACAGCGCGCCGCTCAAGGAATTCGTCGCCGTTTGCCAGAAGTACAATGCTTACGTGCTGATCGACGAGGCGCATTCGCTGGGCGCGCTGGGCGAGCATGGCCGCGGCCTCTGCGAATCGACCGGCGTGTTGGATGACTGCCACTTCATCGTTGGCACCTTCTCCAAGACGCTGGGCGCGATCGGTGGCTACTGCGTCTCGGATGATCCGGATTTCGACATCCTGCGCGTCACGACACGGTCCTACATGTTCACGGCGTCGCTGCCGCCGTCGATCGTGGCCTCGGTCCGGCAGGCGCTCCGGATCGTGAAGGCGCAGCCGGAGCTGCGCACCAAGCTCTGGGAGAACGTCGCCTCGCTCTACGACGGCCTGGCGGCGAAGGGATTCAAGCTGGGGCCGGAGCACGGTCCGGTGGTGGGGGTTCACCTCCCGGATCGCATGATGGCCATCGGCTTCTGGCGAGCGATGCTCGACGCCGGCATCTATGTGAACGTCGCCGTGCCGCCGGCTACTCCCAACGGGGTGTCGTTGCTGCGCTGCTCGGTTTCCGCGGCGCACACGAAAGAGCAGCTCGATCACATGATTGAAGTCATGGCAGGCATCGGGCGCCAGCTCGGCGTTCTCTCGGGCCCAACGTTGCGCGTCGTCAGCAGCCGCTGACGCCGCTTCGGACGTCAGGGAAGGCCAGCGCTAAAATCGTCGGAGATGGCGCGACGGAGCTCTCGCGGCGTCACGCCATACTTGGCGCGGAAGCGGCTCGTGAAATAGGCATGATTGTTGAAACCGGCATCGAAGGCGATGCGTCCGATGGACAGGTGCCGCAAGTTCGTTTGCAAGAGACGGTCCCGGCACAGCGCTAGGCGCTCATCGAGGAGTCGTTGCGACACAGATTGCCCCGATGTGCGCAGCAGCTTGTTCATGTAGCTGACGGAGATGCCGTTGGCGCTCGCCACGGCCTGTGGCGAAAGCGTCGAGTCGCATAGGTGCGACTTCAGGTAGTCGACGATCCGGTTGCGCATCATCTCGCGATGACTTCCGTCCGCCGGTTCGTCTTTGCCGTGTTCGCGTTCGAGCGCGAAGACGACCAGGTCGAGGATCATCTCGGCAAGACGACGCCCGAAGGGATCACCCGCTGGCGGCGGTGGGAGGCTGCCGTCGAAGAAACCGGCGACCATGTTCCAGATCGTTGCATTCACGTGCGCACTCTGCCGATGCGCCGCTCCGCACAGGCTCTCGCTGTTCTTGACTCGGCTCCGGATCAGGTCGGCGGGAATCTTGACGGTCACGTTGGCGAAGTCGTCTTCGCACGAGGCCCGATAGGGCTCCGTACACAGCACCATAGTCGAGGTGAACTTCGACATCGTGCTATCGCGTCCGAACTGCTCCCACCGCATGACGCCGCGTCTTGGGATCAGGAAGACGAATTGCTCTGACTGGTCGAACTTCGTGTGAAACCGCGTCCGCTCGACCTGCTGCCGGTCGGCCTCGAACGTCGTTATCTGAAGGAAGTCGAGTTGGATCTCATCCAGCTTGCCGTGGAAATGCGATTTGTCGATCCGATAGGCATCCATCGGATAGTAGACTTCGCAGAGGAACTCACGCCACCGCGAGGCAACGTTCAGAGTCTCGTTGGACGAGATCGAAAAGCGGCGCTGCGCGTCCGTCGCGCGCCACTCGGTAATTGCAGAGGACACCGGCAAGCCCTCCATGCCAGCGACGTCGCTCATTGCTACGTTTTCTTTGCACGATGCCACCTAAGCTGCAGGGGAACAAGAGATATGCGAGGGCCAGCGCTGTTGCGGCGGCAGTGCATGGCTTGCGAACAGAGATCGCGTGGGAATTGCATCCCATCTGTCTTCGACTACCAGCCAACTGCCCAATTGGGCAGTTGTGGCGCGCATGGTGATAGTTTTTGTCTCCTGACAGAACAAACCGTCTCTCCGCTCGGTGATAGCGTCGGCCATTAAGAAGAAGTCGCCTTCGGGAGGGACGCATGACTGACGTGGTCATATCGAGAAAGCGCCGTGGCGTGCTCAAGGGTCTGGCCGGCGCAGTGGCAGCACCTTGGGTGGCGCCGGCTCTGGCGCAATCCAACAAGCCCATCAACTTTGCCATCGTGGCGGCGCAAAGCGGTCCGGTGGGTGTCGCCGATCATGCCGACTACATCAACGGCGCCCGATTGGCGGTGAAGGAGATCAACGCCGCAGGGGGCGTGCGTGGCCGCGAGGTCAAGATCCAGCTCTACGACATCGACCTGCTGACGCCGGAGGGCACGCAGGCCGCTTTCCGCAAGGTCGTCGATGCCAAGCCGCATGCCGTCGGCTGCGCCTTCACACTGATCACCACGCCAGGTTTCGAGGTGATCAGTAACCACAAGGCACCCTACCTTCATGGCGAGACCAAGGAAGAGGCCGTCAATCTGATCAAGGGGGACCCGAAGAAATACAGCCATATCTTCCAGGTCGATCCGCCAGAGATCTACTACGGCAAGATGTTCCCGTTGTTCCTCGAGCAGCTCGCCGCCACGGGGTCGTGGAAGCCGATCAACAACAAGGTCCACGTCGTCCGCGAGCAGCTCGGCTACAACATGGTGATCGCCCGCGAAGTGGTCGACGCGCTGAAGAAGAGCAAGTTCGAGCTCGCGAAGATCACCGACATCCGCGCACCTGTGCAGGATTGGGGGTCGGTCATTCAGGAGCTGAAGGCGACCGGTGCGGGCACGATCATGATCGATCATTGGATGGGCGCCGAAGAGGCGGCGTTCTGCCAGCAGTTCAATGCCGATCCCGTGCCCGGTGCATTGGTCTATCTGCAGTACGGTCCCTCGCAGCCGGAATTCCTCAACCTCGCCGGCAGTGCCGCCGAAGGCTTCGTCTGGTCGACGGTGCTGGGCGTCTACAACGACGCGCAGGGTGCGGAGTTTCGCAAGAAATACGCGGCTGCTTATCCGGGTATCATCGGCCTCTGCTATACCGGCTCCGCCTACGATACGCTGCAGATGCTGAAGGCCGCCTGGACCGCGAGCGAGCCGGAGGATTTCGCCGCCGTCTGCACTTATCTACGCACGCATCCTTATCGCGGCGTCGACGGCGCGGTCGATCTCAACAACGAATATCAGGCCGCGCTGCACTATCCGCTGCAGACGCAGGACTTGAACAAGGGCATGGCCCAGCTGTTCTTCCAGGTCCAGGACGGCCAGCACAAGATCATCCAGCCCGACGCGCTTGCCGAGGTGAAGTACCGTCCGGTTCCGTGGAAAGCTTGATGCCGCGCTGCGCGTTGGTAGGGGGTAATCGTGACGGGGCGGTCCGATAGGCCGGCGCTGCTGGCCTGCGAGGATATCCATATCCGACTCGGCGGCCGCCCCATCCTCGAAGGGGTGACCCTGAGTGCCGCGGCGGGCGAGATCCTGGGCGTCGTGGGTCCCAACGGCGCCGGCAAGACGACGCTGTTCGAGGTGTTGTCGGGCCGCCTCGCGCCCGACCGCGGACGCATCCTGCTCAACGGGCGAGATGTCACGTCGCTGAAGCTGCATGCCCGGGCTCGGCTGGGTCTGGCGCGCACCTATCAGTCGCCGGTCGTGCCCGACGCGCTGACGGTCGGCGAGGTGTTCCGTTCGGCACGCCTGGCCTATCCACCTTATCTTACCCGCTTCCACGCCGAATGGGCGGCAGAGGCGGTGGGTCTCGACGTCCTTCCGTCCGTGATGGCGGGCTCACTCGAGGCGCTCAACCGGCGCAAGCTGCTGCTCGCCTGTCTGCTGATGCGCCGACCACGCGTTATGCTGCTTGACGAGCCGGCGGCGGGGCTGATCAACGCCGAGATCGACGAGCTCGACGCCATCATTCGCCGCCTCGCGCGGGAGATGGATATGGCGGTTCTGCTGGTCGAGCACAGGCTCGAGCTCCTGTCGGCGACCGCCGATCGGGTGGTGGTGCTCGATCTCGGCCGGCTCATCGCCGAAGGACCGCCGGAGGCCACCTTCGACGATCCGCGCGTACGCGCTGCCTACTTCGAGACGGCGTCGACATGATCCTGCTCCGGGTGTTGCGATGAGCGAGGTGTTGCGGATCGAGAACCTGTCGGCCGGCTACGGTGCGCTCGGTGTTCTGCACAACATCGATTTCACGGTCCAGGCCGGCGAGCGTATCGGCATCATCGGCCTGAACGGTCATGGCAAGTCGACCCTGCTTCGCGCGATCGCAGGACTGACCGGATGGCAGAGCGGATCGATCAAGCTCAACGGAGTCGAAATCGGCGGCATCCGGAGTCAGGGACCCGGGCGGTTCACACACCAGATCGTGCGCCAGGGGCTTGCCTTGATGCCGCAGGGCGACGCTCTGTTTCACGGCCTGACCGTTGCCGATCACCTCGACAGCGGCGCCTATACGCGCCGCGCCTGGCGCGAACGCGTGCGGCGGCGCGAGCGGATGCTCGAGGTCTTCCCGCCGCTTGCCAAGCTGCTGTCGGTTCCGGTCGGGCGTTTGTCGGGCGGTGAGCGACGGATGGTCAGCCTGGCGCGCGGGCTTATGGCCGATGCTTCGCTATTGCTGATCGACGAGCCCTCGCTCGGCCTTGCGCCCAAGATCAGCAAGGGGCTGATCGAGGCGCTGATGCGCATCGACCTCGGTAACGGCGCGATGGTGATCGCCGAACAGAACCTGTCGCGCCTCGAGGGCGCCATGACGAGGTTGGTCACGCTGCACGCCGGCAAGCTCAAGGGCGGCGCGGCGGCAAACATGGGCCTGCTTGGCGGACATCACTGATCGGACAGCGGGGCCTCGATGCACATCGACTTCTACTATCTCGCGGTCACGACGGTGACGTTGGCCTCGATCTACGGCCTGCTCGCGGTCGGGATTTCGATCATCTGGTCGAGCCTCGGCATGATCAACATGGCGCACGGCTTCACCTTTGCCGTTTCAGGCTATGGGGCGTGGCTGGTGGCGCAGAACGTCAGCACAAACGGCGTTGTCGTGCTGGCAGGGGGCGTGCTCACGGGCATGCTGTCGGGCGCCGTGATCGGTGGCCTCGCTTTCGTGCCGCTATATGACAAGCCGAACTTCGCCGTGCGCAGCCTGATCGCGACGCTCGCCATCGCCTTGTTCGGCTCGCAGTGCCTGCTGTGGGCGTTCGGGCCGCGCGTCAAAGCCCTGCCGCCGATCTTTCCGACGGGCGGGTTCAAGTTCGGCACAGCATCGGTGAGCTACGACAGGCTCGGTGCGATCGTCTGCTCGATCGTCCTCCTGCTGGCCATGCTGGCCTGGATGAAACGCAGCCGCCGCGGGCTCGAGATCCGGGCGATGATGCAGAATCCGGAGGGTGCCGCGCTCGTGGGTGTCGGGCTGCGCTCGACGGCCATCGCCGTCATGATGATGACCGGAGGTCTTGCGGGACTGGCCGCGGTGCTGCTCTCGCGGACCTATTTCATCAGCCCCTTTGCCGGCGCGATACCGCTCGTGAAAGGCATTATCGTGGCGCTGGCCGGCGGCCTTGGCAGTCTCGCCGGTGCGCTGATCGCCGCCGCGCTGCTCGGCCTCGTCGAGGCTCTCACCGCCGTCGGGCTTGGCGGCCGGTTCGTGCTGATCACCCAGTTCCTGGTCATCATCATCATTCTGCTGATCCGGCCACGCGGCATCGCCGGCATGCTCGAGCGGACGCGGGAGTAGGCGATGTCGACGATCACGCAGAACAAGGCTACCGCCGATCGCACCGACGGCGCAGGTCCGTCCGTCGTCGGCAGTCGCCGCCTGCTGCCGCGCTTGCGGGGTCATGGCGGCGCGCTCTGGCGCCGGTGGCGATATCCCTTTACCCGGCGCACGCCGCTTCTGATCGAGACGGCCTACAATCCGAAGACCCTGGCCACCGAGAAGGAGATCGTCGACAAGCGGCCGCTCTACTGGATCGCGGGCCTCCTGGTGCTGCTGGTCGTCCCGCCGGTCTTCGGCGACAACTCGTTTCTCTCCGCCGCGACGGTTTTTGCGATTTATGCCGCCATCAACATTGTCTGGATGCTGATGATCGGCACGGCCGGCATCTTCTCGTTGGCGACCCTGGCCGTGGTCGGCGCCGCGGCCTACACCGTCTCCTATATCTCGATCCATACCGGCCTGCCGTGGTGGGGCATGATCGCCGTGAGCCCGCTGGTCGGGCTGTTGTTCGGCGTTCTGATCGCCATTCCGGCGCTTCGCCTGGAAGGTTTCTATTATGCGCTGTTGACCGTCGGCATCGCCGATCTCTGCCGGGAATTCGTGCTGCAGACCCAGGCGCTCGGGGCGGCGAGTTACGGGCTCTATGGCGCCGACACCTATGTACCGAAAGGCATCTCGGAACGCGGCGGCCTGTTGCTGAGCTTTTATGCCGCCTTCGTCGTCATGCTGGCCGCGCTGGCGCTCTATCGCATGGTCAATGGCCAGCGGCTCGGCTTGCTGCTGCGGACCGCCCCCGAAGGGCAGGAAGCCTTCGCCGCTGCGCTCGGCATCAACTATCGCGCCGCGCGAATCCAGGTGTTCCTGATCTCCTCGGCGGCGCTGGGCGCCATCGGCGGTTTCTACGCGACCTACTTCAAGGGCGCCTCGCCGGCCCTGTTCACCATGGACAGCCTGCTGCTGCTGCTGGCGATGATCGTGATCGGCGGCATCGGCACCGCCGAGGGCGCGGTCGTCGGCACGCTCATCGTGGTGTTGTTCGACCGGGTCTTCATCGGCCTCGGCCCGGTTCGCCTGATCATCATCGCGATGATCATGTTCGGCACGGTGCTGTTCCTGCGCCGTGGATTGTTCGGCATCGCGCCGCAGTTCCGCGCCTGGCGCGACAAGAGGAGAAGCGAGCGCCGTGCACTTCGGACCGGAGAAGGAGACGACATCATGCCCGAGGACGCGACCCAGATTGCCGACAAGCAGGCGATCTACACCCAGCGCTTCGACAAGCAGCTTCGCGAAGAGCTGAAGAAGCTGGTGACCGACGAACTGATCGCCGAGCATCGCCGTACCGACGGTGGCCGGCGCAGCGACGCGCTGGAGCGCATCCTGACCTATTTCCGGCGCGCTGAAATGGCTGGCAAGTACGCCATCCTGGCCGAGAAGCCGTTCGCCGCCTATCGCATCGTGGCGCTGTCCGGCAAGCGCGGCATGCCGCCAAGGCTCGTCGACGATCAGGTCTTTGCGACGCAGGAGGAGGCCCAGCACGGCGTGTTCCTCAAGCGGATCCGCGACCTCTTGGATTCCTGAAAACAGTCGGTACGGGGGAACAGGCGATGGCGAAGATCCGCATCTCGTCTTACACGGACAAGATCTCCGTCAAGGCGGGAGATACGCTGAGCGTGATGGCGAGCGCCGAAGGGACGGACAGCGTGCATGCCGCTCTGGTCCGGTTGATCCACGGCGACGAGCACCCCGATGGTCCGGGCTTCATCGAAGAGAAGGTGGCCTCGCCAGTCGAGCGCGACTGGCCGGTCCGCAAGCAGTATGTCCAGAAGGGCAACTTCCTGCGGGTGGCGGACCCCAAGGGCGAGTTGGCCGTGACGGGCGCCATCACGCTGCATGCGTACATTTTCCCAACCATGCCGAATGACGGACGGCAGGCGATCCTGGGCCGCTGGTCGGTCGATGGCACGCGCGGCTATGCACTGGGCATTGGCGCCTCGGGGCGGCTGGAATTCTGGGTAGGGGATGGCACGGCGGCCGATTCGGTGACGGCTGAAGTGCCTCTGATCGCCCGCGTTTGGTACTTCGTCGCGGCAAGCTTCGATCCGGCGACTCGCACGGCCACGATCTATCAGGAGCCGGTGATCAACCGCTACAACAGCCTGCTCTCCAAGATCGTCCCGTACGATTATCGCTCGCATGTAAGCCAGGTGCTGCGCGTGCGCCCCGCCTACAGCGACGACACCCCGTTCCTGATCGGCGGAGCAAGCGACCACAATCCGTCGCGCGGCGGCTTCGTGAGTGCCCTCTATAGCGGCAAGATCGACCGTTGCGGCGTCCATTCAGCCGTACTCGACCGAGCGGCGCTCGATGCGATCCGCGACGGCGGGCGTCCGCCGGAAGCGGGACTCCTGGCCTACTGGGACACGACGGAAGGCTACACCGACCGCGGCATCGGCGATGAGGTAAGCGACACGGGCTCGCGCGCGCTCCACGCGGTTGGCGTCAACCGGCCGGTACGATGCCAGACCGGCTGGAACTGGGCCGGGCGCAATGACTGTTTCCGATTGGCACCAAAGGAGTTTGGCGGCATCGAGTTTCACAACGATGCGCTGACCGACTGCCACTGGCAGCCGACGCTCACCCTGAATATCCCGGCCGACCTGAAGAGCGGCGTCTATGCCGTCAAGCTGACCGCCGGCGGCGGACAGAGTGCGGCCGAGGAGTACACGACGTTCTTCGTGCGGGCGGCGACGCCTCGTGCGCCGATATGCCTTCTGATGCCGACGGCGAGCTATCTCGCCTACGCCAATTTCCAGGGCGCGTTCGATGGCGCCTTCCTGCAGTCGATCACCGCCGTGACGCCGGTCTTCGCGGAGGTCGACATCGAGGTCTACAAGAACGACGTCGAGTTCGGACTGTCGACCTATGACACCCACAATGACGGCAGCGGCGTGTGCCATAGCTCCTATCATCGCCCGCTCTTCAACATGCGGCCAAAGTACCGATTCACGGGTGTGGGCGGCGTGTGGCAGTTCCCGGCCGACCTGTCGATCGTCGCCTGGCTCGAACACATGAAATACGACTACGAGATCCTCACCGACGAGGATCTCCATCGCGATGGCGTCGCTGCGCTCAAGCCCTACAGCATGGTGCTGAACGCCACGCACTGCGAGTACTACTCCGAGCCCATGATGGACGCGACCGAGGACTATCTCGCCGGTGGCGGCCGCCTGCTCTATCTGTCGGGCAACGGCTACTACTGGGTGGTGGGCTTCCGTCCGGACGAGCCGTGGGTCATGGAAGTGCGCAAGCTCGAGGCCGGCTCGCGGGCCTGGCAGGCTCGTGCCGGCGAGCACTACCTTGCCTCGACGGGCGAGCGCAGCGGCCTGTGGCGGCATCGCAATCGGGCGCCGCAGAAACTGGTCGGCACGGGCTTCTCCTCCGAGGGCATGGATGGCTCGGTACCCTATCGCCGCATGCCCGATGGCTACCATCGGTCCGTCTCCTGGATCTTCGACGGCGTCGAAGGCGAGGTCTTCGGCGACTTCGGTCTCGCCGGGGGCGGTGCTGCCGGTATCGAGATCGACCGCTACGACCTCGCGCAGGGGACGCCGCCACATGCGCGTATCCTCGCCTCCTCGGAGCCCTTCACGGACAACTATCCGCTGGTGCAGGAGGACATCATGTTCATGACCCCGGGGCTGGGCGGCACGCAGCATCCTTGGGTGCGCGCCGACATGACCTACTTCACGACGCCGGAGCATGGCGCGGTCTTCTCCGCCAGTTCGATCGCCTGGGGCAGCGCGCTGCCTTGTCACAAGTTCGACAACTCGGTGTCGCGGATCATGAAGAATGTCGTCGACGCCTTCCTGAAACCCGGTCCGCTGCCGGGCGGCGAGTTCGACG
>Ga0081455_10001731_pt1 | contig 26426 bp, 25 predicted proteins | sample TabmetS3T2R1_FD_70207 | JGI IMG/M metagenome (GOLD analysis project Ga0081455, IMG submission 70207) | Tabebuia heterophylla rhizosphere microbial communities from the University of Puerto Rico - S3T2R1 | ecosystem: Host-associated > Plants > Roots > Rhizosphere ...
CCATGATCGGTTGATGCCGATGTGTATGATCGCACCAGGCATCATCGAAGACGCCATTGCCGAAGTGCAATGGGCAGCCCAGAACGGCTTTCATGGTCTTCTGCTGCCGAACAGACCCATTTTCAACAGGTTGGATCAAGCGCGCAATCCTTTGGAGTATGTCGACAAGTGCTTCGACAGGCTTTGGGCTGCGATCGCCGAGACTGGACTGCCGATGGTACTGCACGTATCGACCGGCCAGGATCCGCGTGCAGTGCGTGGCTCCGGAGGGGCAATCACCAACTTTGTTTGCCATTCGATGACGACCACGATCGAGCCCATGGTGCAGATGATTACGTCGGGTGTGTTCGAGCGCTACCCCACTCTCCGGCTCGGCACAATCGAAAGCGGGATCGGTTGGGTTCCGTGGCTGCTACAGCAGATGGACTACAGCTACCGCGCTCATCATATGTGGGTTCGCCCGGTAATCCCCGAGGAGCCGAGCTTTTACTATAAGCGCAACTGTTTCTCCTCTTTTATTGAGGAGCCTGCTGCGTTGGAGTGGGTCGTGGAGCAGGGGCTTGAAGACAACGTTATCTGGTCAAGCGACTATCCTCACCATGAGGGATCTTTCCCACATACGAAGGAAGCGATCATCCGCCAGATGCGCAACCTCCCGGAAGCGGCGCGAGCCAAAATTCTGGGGCTCAACGCAAAGAGACTGTTCAAGGTTCAATGATTGCAGCGCGGGCTATTGAAGCCTGTGGAAACAATGCGCAAAGACATCAATGATAGGAGGGCCGGGGAGGTGCGCATTCTTGATGGAAAAGTAGCAATTGTCACCGGTTCAACCAGGGGCATCGGCAGAGCGGAAGCGATTGCACTCGCCAAGGAAGGCGCCGCCGTTGCGATCATCGCGAATGAAGAAACCAGTCATGCCGTCGCAGAAATAGAATCAATGGGGGCGCGCGCTATCGGCATTTACTGCGATGTCCGCAGGAGCGAGGATGTTCAGAACGCCGTAGACCAAACAGTGAAGGCCTTCGGTGGTGTCGATATTCTCGTGAACAACGCCCAGAAAATCTCGTCGCCTCATCCGATGGAAGAATGGACCGTGGAGGAGATGACCGAACATTGGGAGAGCGGCCCATTGGGAACGTGGCTGTTCATGAAGGCGTGTTTCCCGCACTTGAAGAAGGAAGGCGGCAGCATCATCAACACATGTTCTGGCGTCAGCTACGGCTATCTGTTCGGTTATACCGGCTATGCGGCCACCAAGGAGGCAATCCGCTCGCTGACCCGGCAGGCATCAAAGGAATGGGGCGACTACAATATCCGCGTTAATGTCATTGCCCCGGCAGCACTAACGCCGGGCGCCACGACAAACATGGACGAGGCCCTGGAGAAGAAAATTCTCAGCACGAAAGCCATCAAGCGATGGGGCGATGCCGAAAAGGACGTGGGGCGTGTTGTTGTATTCCTCGCAGGCCCGGATTCGACGTACATGACCGGAAACACGATCGCGGTCAATGGTGGATTTGGCCTGCTTGTCTGAGCCTCGCCCATTGCTGCGTAAGGATCTCATTCCTGTCACCAAGCAGCGGGAGCGTGAACCGTGAATATCTCCTTTGAAGGCAGGGTTGTCATCATTACCGGCGGTGGGCGTGCCCTTGGCCGGGAATACGCGCTGGAGATCGCCCGCCGCGGCGGAAGTGTCGTCGTCGCCGACATTGGTGGTATCGATGACGCGGCTGGTCCCTGGGCAGATCAGGTCGTCTTCGAAATAAGTGCCAACGATGGTAAAGCAGTCGCCTGTTGCGACAGTGTCGCTACGTCGGACGGAGGAAATGCAATCGTTGAAGTCGCAATGCGCGCCTACGGTAGCATTGACGCGGTGATCCACAACGCGGGATTTTTGCGCCCAGCTTTCATCGAAGATATGTCGGACCGCCAACTGAAGGAAGTAATTGACGTCCATCTGATGGGAGGGTTTTACGTCGTGCGCCCTGCCTGGCGCATAATGAAGAAGAAGGGATATGGCCGCGTTGTTCTGACGGGCTCCTCAGCTGCTTTCGGCAATGGTGCAAACTCGAATTATGCCGCAGCCAAGGCGGGATTGCTGGGTCTGACGACGGCACTGGCTCAGGAGAGCGCGGGTCTCGATCTGCGTGCCAACGCGATCATGCCGTTCGCGATTTCCAAGATCGCGCGCGAGAATCCGATCCCAGGCAGCGAGTCCGAACGAAACCGAGCGGCGATAGAGATGATGACGCCGCGTCGGCATCCTCGTTCCGTGGCACCCATCGTTGCCTATTTGGCGAGCGAGGCTTGCACGGTTTCAGGACAAGCCTATTCCGCTCTTGCCGGTCGCTATGCCCGTGTCGCTCTGGGTTTCTCGGAGGGATGGATCGGGGATCCCGATCGCACATCAGCCGAAGACGTAAGGAATCATTTCAGCGAGATCTCACGACTCGACCATATGACGTTTCCTGAGTCGATGACCGGCGAAATTCAGTCTGTCCTGGAGCAGCTTCAAAGCAAGGGGCTATTAGGCTGAAGGTGAAGAATTCATGGCCATCGGCTAAGGATTTAGCCATTGATTTCGATTGTCCGTCAGGGAGCGGACATTGCCAGAAATAAGCGGCTTTTTGCCTCTTCGTTCCGCTCCCTGTTCACGTCGGAAACGTTCCCTGATCGGTGCCCAAAAATTCCCTGTTCCTTCGCAAAGGAATTCGGGCGCTAAGCCATTGGGGAATATGTGGATATTTGACTAGAACATTGGACTGACCGGCCTGAATCGTCGATTTTTGCCTGTATTTTCCCTGTTAACAGGGAAATTGGGGCCCAAAGCCTTTCACGGATGACTGTACCCACCGCCACCAATATTTTCATTTAAAAACATACGCTTAGTCGAATTCTGCGGACTGCTACCAAGCTTCCGTGCGTGCGGGCATTGTCCTAAGAAATGTCGAGATAGTTCGCCCGCGTCCCGGGGTCAGAGATACCGATTTCGCGTTCTTTCTCCGTGGCGCCAATTCAGGAATTTGCCCCTTTCATGGCGACGCTGTTTTGCGCGGGTGTCGTGGCACCTGAATTTTCTTCCTCGATCAAGGAGAGCCACCATGGCCGACTTCGTCCCCCCTCCCCGCAACGTGTCTTCGCCGTTCTCGGACATGAAAGGTCATCATGTTGCGGTCCGTACACCAGATCTTGCCAGTGCACTTGCTTGGTACGTCGAGAAGCTGGACTTCCGCGTCATCGCGCAGTGGCCCTACGCTGATGAGCAACTCGCCTATGTGGCGCCTGCGACCGACGACCACTTCTATGTCGAGATTTTGGGCGGCGGTGATCACGCGCCGCAGGAAGCGCGTCCTTATGACGGCCTCGCCGATAGCCTCAAATACCGCGGCTATCACCACTTCTGCCTGAGCGTGATGAGCGTCGACGAAACGCTCGCCAAGCTGAGGTCTCGTGGTGTCACCATCGTGACCGAGCCGTTCATCCTTCCGGCGATCAGCCGCAAGCTGGCCTTCTTTTGCGATCCGTTCGGCAACCTGATTGAGCTGGCGGAAGTGCTTCCGTAATCAGGCGCGAGGGAAGAGACCATGGCCAACTCACTGGTCACAATTGGCGTGGCGCCCGGCGACTGATCGGGCTGGCGATGGCTCCGTCAGCTACGACTAGAAATGCCCAGCATCCTGCGCGCCTCAGCCATGGTTGCCAGCTTCCGTCCCGCCGCGCGGCAAATGTCGCCGGCGATCTTGACGTGATCGGCGTTCGAATAGGCTTTCCCGTCCATCAGGGGGAGGTCGCCGAGGCCTACCCTTAGATGTCCACCCATTGCGGCCGCAAGCGTGCACAAACGGCGTAGCGTGCCATCGTCGCCCCGCGCGCCGAAGGCCGCATAAAGCGTCACAAACCAGCGGCAACGCATGCCGGGAGGAACGCTGTCGAGATACATCAGTATGCCGCGTGCATCGGGAAAAGGCCCGGCCAGGGACTGATCGAAGAAGAGCTTGACGGTCACGTCATCACCCAGAAGACCCTCGTCACGATACTTCTTCAGATATCTCATATCTCCGACTTCGCGAATTCCTATGTGAAACGCGACGTTCCGCCGGCGGAGTTCCTTGATTGTCTCGGCCATTGGATCGCCCGGCCCGAAATCATAAGGGACGAGCTTTGGGACACCCTGTTGGATAAGGGGGCGCTGGCGGACCGGCATGATGTCGATGGTTTCGAGCTCGAGCTTGAGTCCGGGCGTGTCAGCAATTTCCCAGACGTGCTTAAAAGCATCCACACCGACCCCAGGCTGGGTCGGATACAAGATGACATCGCATTCAGATTTTATGCGCCGATAGGCTTCGGTGTAGAAACTGGCGTCGAACCAGCTCTGGCTTCCGTCTCGACTGCGAGCATGGAAGTGGACGATGTTCGCTCCGGCCTTCGCGCAGGCAATGGCATCCCTCACACATTGATCGATGGAATTGGGAACATGCGGATTTAGTTTTTGCGGTGAGAGCTCATTGAGCGCGACCTCGATCATCGCAGGCTCGAGCGTTTGTCTGGTGTCGATCCAATCAGACGGCGCCGCCGACGCGGATGGTCCAGCGTCGGCCGCCGACGCGACCAAGGCTGCCATTCCCGGCAGAAAGCCGACACCCAGCGCAAGCGCGCGGCGACGATCCATCATCCTCCAGTTCATTCAACATCCTCCTCTAATTCATTGTTGCTGCATTGCTGCTTTGTGTGGAGCGATCTGGCATGCCGCGAATAGGCTGCGGAAACTTGGGCACTAACCGGGAGATGGATTTGGGCCCGCCTGAAGGGTTTTCTACTTCGTCACAGATTGATGCAACATCACCGGTAGTGCAGTTGCTATCTCGATTGCCACCTGAGCTCGAACGATCAGCTCATCGCCTCTAACGACACGCCGCCGGGAGCGTCCATAAAATTTGAGTCGGAAAACATGAGCACAATGATTGCTCGCGTTGTTGCTAGAAATGGATCTCACATTTGTCGTCAATGGAACAGGATCTGCCGTCAGGAGCCAACGCGCACGAGGGAAGTGTATAGTCTGCCCGGCTCCCGGCAAGCATGACAAGGCCATAGCCCTTTTGCCCAAGATAGATGGAGGAGGAGCGCCCGTGTCCGAGTTGCGATCCGACGAACACATAACGTAACGGCGTTGCCCAGCAATAAGATTACAGAAAACAGGGAAGAGGAAATTCCAGAATGAACGACGTAGCAAGGTCGCGGGTCACGAAGACCGACATCATCTGGTTCCGCGACGCAGAGGCAACGGATCATGGCTTAGTAGGGGGCAAAGCGGCCAATTTGGGGCTGCTGACGAAGGGCGGGTTTGGGGTGCCACCTGGTTATTCGGTATCTACCAAATCGTATCAACGATTCTTAGCCGAGTCCGGTATAGCGGGAAAAATCAGAACCATTCTCGATCGTATCGACTACAAGCATCCCGAGGTCTTGGAACAAGCGACGACTGAGATTCGCAACCTCATCATCGGCGCCCCTCTCCCGGACGAGTTGGCGCGCGAAATCACCGCAGCTTATGGAGATCTGAACCATCGCTATGTGGCTGTGCGCTCGTCGGGGTCTGCGGAGGATCTTGCGGAAGCCTCCTTTGCCGGATTGCACGACACCTATTTGGACATCGCGGGAAGTGACGCACTGTTGAATGCAGTTAAGCGCTGCTGGGCGTCGCTCTGGACAGCGCGCGCAACCTTCTATCGACACAGCAAGAGCTTCGATCATCTCCAGGTCAGCATCGCCGTGGTTGTGCAGGCAATGGTGGAGGCGGAAATCTCAGGTGTCATGTTCACGGGCAATCCCATGAACTGCGCCAATCACGAAGCAGTTATAAACGCAAGCTGGAGCCTGGGGGAGGCCATCGTTCAAGGCATTGCTACCCCGGATCAGTTCATCGTCAACACTACGAAGTCGCGCCTTATCGAAAAGACGTTGGGCGCAAAGCAGGTACGCATTGTTCGTAATCCTGCCGGTGTTGGCACGATCACCGAAGATACGCCGCCACGTGAGCGCGGAATATTCTGTTTGAATGATGAGCAGGCCTTGGATCTTGCCGCGCTTGGCCGGCGAATCTGCGACCACTATGAAGGGTTTCCGCAAGATATTGAATGGGCCTATGCCGACGGCCAGTTCTACCTGCTGCAGAGCAGACCGATCACCAACGTCGAATTCTCATGGGACAACGACATCAACGAGTCGATTCCGGGTGATGCTCCGGAGGACCAGCTCTGGAGCCGCGCTTATGCGGACGAAGGGTGGGCCGGCGCGGTGACACCGCTGATGTTCTCCTGGCGGGGTTTGACGATGAACTGGGGCCATGCCCATTGCTACGACAATTGCGGCTTCAAGCATCTGGATTATCGCACCCGGCAGACCTGGCACTTTTGGAAGGGGAAGGCCTATTACAATGTCGACGTCGATCGCGACGTAATCCGCGACTCGGCACCCGCGGCCTTCCGCCAGATCATGATCAATCGACTGCCGAAAGCGTGGCAGAACGAGGTCATGGAGGCGCCCACCGACTGGATCTCGTTTGCACGAATGCATTTCCGGCTGCTCACGCTGTTTCCTAAGGAATCTTTCCCCTGGCCGCGAGAGCTCAAGAAATTTCAAGCCGACCCCAAGAATGTCGACCAAGCGCTGGGTTTAACCCCCGAACAGCTGCGCCGGCTACCTGACCAAGAAGTCAAGAATTACATCAAGCGGATGTTCGACCTCGAGCTTGAATACGGCAACTGGGTGTGGGCGCCGCTGGTTATCATCCTGCGCGATGCCACTGCGATGCTCGGTTGGATGGTCAAGAGCTGGTATAAAGGCGGCAATGAATTCATCTATACCGACTTGGTTACAGGCTCTCCGGAACGGAGCTACACCTCGATCGAGAACAGCGAATTGTGGGAGCTATCGCAGCGCATCCGTAAGTCATCCGTCTTGCGAGCTCTTTTCGACGCGGCGAAAAGCGCGCCCGAATTCTTTGGCAAGCTGAACGATAGTCAGGAGGGCCGAGAATTCGCAGAAGCCTATGCTGGGTTCATTAAGCGGCACGGACACCGTGGCCACTCCGATCGCGACATGTCGTTCCTGCGCCGCGCCGAAAATCCGAGCGTCGATTTCCTGCCCCTGAAGGCCCTGGTCAATGCGGCCTCCGCCGATACCGATCCGCGCGAAGGGGAAGAAAAACTGGCGGAACTACGTGCCAAGGCAGATGCCGAGATGATCGGCTCTCTCATGGCCCAGCCGTTCGGATCTCTGAAGACGGAAATGTTCCGGCTGGTGGTGAACTATGTGCGCCAGTGCAACGTCTGGCGTGATAATGAACGCTATCATCTCGATCGCTATACCTTTTCGATCAAGAAGGGCTTCTTGGAAATCAGCCGGCGGTTGATGGAAAACGGGTTGGTGGAAACGGATCGGGATTTCAACTTTCTCACCTGGTCCGAGCTTTATGATCTTCTCGATGGCCGCGCCGGGCTCCGGCTCGCGAAAGCGAAGATCGCGGCGCGCAAGCGGGATTTCGATCGCTATCACGGCAAGGAAGTTCCTGCTTATCTTTATCTTCGCCGCGATCAACCGGTGGAAATCGATGCCCCTGAAACGTTGGCCGACGGGTCATTTAAGGGAATAGCGACCAGCCGCGGAACGGTGACGGCGCGTGCCCGCGTGGTAAAGACGTTGGACGAAATTCCGCTGGTTCGGGAGGGCGAGATCATTGTCGTCAATGCCACTGATCCCGGTTGGACACCTGTGTTCATGATCATCAAGGGAATCGTTCTGGAAACTGGCGGGATGCTGGCGCACGGCTCGCTGCTGGCGCGCGAATACGGTTTGCCAGCAGTCCAACTTGAAGGAGCAATGCAGTTGATCCCCTCGGGAGCCACGATCACGGTCGACGGCAACAATGGTGTGGTCACGATCGTCGACCAACCCGATCCCGAATTCGCGCAGGCCGCGGAATAGGGACGTGTTCGAGGCGATCGCCAATTTCCGCGATTTTGGCGATAAGCGGCTTCGCGGCGGGGGGAGGCTATGCAAGTCCACGCTGTTGCGATCAGGCAGCCTCGGCGAGGCAACGCCGGCGGACATTGCCCTGCTCGATCGCCACAACGTCTCGCTCGTTCTTGACCTGCGTCGCGTCAACGAACGGCAGTCGCAACCGAACAGGCTGCCGAAAACCTTCGCCGGCAAGTCGATTGAGAATCAAGACCCCGCGTCGGGGGAGGCACCGCATATCGCTTTCCTGCGACAATTCTCCGGAGATCCGCAAGAGCTTCAGGAAATGGTCTTGAACTATTACCGGGCAATTCCTGCTGATGAGCACCTGAATAAGGCGGTGCGCGAGACAGCTTCCTTGCTCACCGAGATGGAAGGCGCATTGCTGATCCATTGTTCTGCCGGCAAAGACCGCACGGGCCTCGTGGTTTCTGTTTTGCTGGAGGCTTTGGGAGCGCATGAAGATGATGTTATGGCCGACTATCTCGCTTCGACGGGTTTGATTTCCGAAGATCGGATCGGGCCACTTACGGAACATTTGGAGCGACTGGCGGGCCGCAGTCTGCCTCTGGCCATTCTACGAAAGATGTTCGGTGTTGAGAGAGAATGGCTTCTGGCCGCACGCCAAGCGATTTTCGAACACCATGGCTCGATGAGTGCCTACTGTGCTTCGATTGGCCTCGGCGGAGAAACACTCGAAAGATTACGCGCCAAATTGGCGACATAAGGTGGAATGCCAATCCAGCGGGCAAAAAGCCACTAGCGGCTCTACAGGCCCAGAAATTTTTCATAAGTCTCATAGAACGCCGCAATCTGCTTCTCGAGGCTTAGGCTGAGGATGGGAGACTGGTCGTCATCCGCCGCCCGCATACCTTTTTGAACTTTCACCATATTTGCAACGTCTTGATCCGCGATGTAGCCCATGAAACCGAGTTCAGGGTAATCACTGCACTTCTCATCGAAACCGACCTCCACGGCTTTTGCCGAAGGCGGCAGCTCGCTGTTTGCTGGCGCGAGCATCCGAATTTCCATAAGACATTCCTCGGGATTGAGACCGATCGGCATGAACCTGTACGTGATAGGGAATTGGTAGCCCCACCACGGATGGAAATTCGGAAACATGAAGTACTTCACGAAGTCCAGCATCAAGGCGTTGCTGGGTTGCTCGAGTTCCACTCCGTATTGCTCTTGCAGCTGCGTGCGTTTCAACTCGGCGAGATAGTTGCGAGCATCCGTGATCGTTTCACCGCGTCCAGGTGCAGCCTCCATATTGTTGTAAAGGCGGACATACTGCTCCACGGAATCGCGAACGGAGACCTTGTCCAACATATACTGGCTGGGCACCCCGGTCGGCGTGATCGAGCGGCTTATGTGCGAATTCTCGCCCAGCCAGACATCCATCGAATAAGCTGTTTCGCTGAAGACCGCGAGCGAGTCCCAATGAGTTTCCATAGTGTGGTAGGCCTCCTGGAACGCCTCTTGCGCCACCTTCCAATTGACCCGAAGCTGCTGCCGGAGCAGCGAGACGGTATAACGGTTGCGTAGATTGAACTCTTCGAAGAGTTCGACCAGAACGCCCAATGCCTCTTCCAAAGGCGGCGCTTTTGGGTCCGCGTTGATGAATACATTGCCGCCCCATGTCGCGCATCTCACTTCTCTCAAACGCAACGTGCTGCGGTCCTTGATTGGAAACTCCGATTCGCTTGGAATCCATTTGACCGTGCCATCCAGATTGTATGTCCATCCATGGAACTGACAGCGTATATGAGCGCCACTCCCCGCTCCGTCACAAAGGGTGCGGCCGCGATGAAGGCAGGCATTGCGAAAGGCCCTAAATTTATTGGGCTCGGTCCGAACGATGACGTAGGATTTATCGCGGACGTCAAAATTGACCCGGTCGCCGACGTTCCGGATGTCTTCTTCGCGGCAGGCCACCAGCCACATCTTGGACCAGATGTGCTCGTCTTCGAGCCGAGCGATTTCGGGATCCCAGTAATAGTGATAGGGAATTCGGCACGGCTTCGGTTCGTGATTGCCCGGAAAGATCGCGGCAGGCGGGGGAGCTGCGGGATCGGCCAGCAGCATTTCTCGATAAGTCGGTCCGGGATGCTGTTTCGCGCCGACGGGAACCGGGCCGAAGTTCTTGCCGTAGTAGCCGTCCGGCAGGGAGTCTTCGCACGCTGACACAGGCGATTGTACTTGCTTCATCAAAGTTTCACCCATCGAGATACGTGTTAGATCATAGGTTCGAATTTATCCGCGACAGCAGAGACGGGAACGCTCCTCGGTCATTTGCGGACAAAACGCGCTATGCGTGCCTCAAAGTCCGGCGCCTTTCCGGCCCGCCGAAAAAGCTCCCAGGCAACGCCCGCTGCAAGCGGTAATCCATCGGTTTCCAGCATCAGTTGTTTGCTTGCGCGCAGGCTGAACCACGAATTCGCAATGATCGATGCGGCGAACTCAGCCAGCTCTTTCTCAAAGCAATCATCGGTGGCGATCATATCCACCAGGCCCAACGCTAGGGCTTCTTCTGCTGTGACCGTCGCTGCGGTAAAGGTCATGCGGCTTGCCTGGGCCCGTCCGATCCGTCGAGGCAGGCGTTGGCTCATTCCCCATGCGGGCGTGAGCCCCCATCTCGCATGGGTATCTGCAAACTTTGCGGAAGTCGCGGAGAATATCAGATCCGCAGCGAGCGCAATCTCAAGGGCGCCTGTGTAGCAGTAACCATGCACGGCAGCGACGACGGGCTGAGGTAGCGTTGCGATCCGATCGACAATTTGCGCACGCATGAGAAGGGGAACCTTTTGATTGTCCAGCGGCTCAGACAGATCAAGGCCAGCAGAGAAGCATTTTCCGGCACCACGAATAACGACCAACCCAACCGACTCAACATCCCCAGAAATTCCGGTGAGGTGGGCCTCGAGTTCGCTGAAAAGCTCGCTGTTCAGCACATTTAGTTTGTCAGGGCGGTTGAGGGTGAGAGTTGTTACTCCACCCACATCGTCCCGGACGACCAAATTAGCCATCGTGCACTCCAGACGATTGGACAAGACAAGACGAGGAGCTTATTTCTTGGCTCACAACCCGTTTGTCGGGTCGACGGCTTCCATGGCTGGTCGCGCTTCGGCGCGTGGGCAAAACGTCACTTGGTTTCCCCCGCTAACGTGCAGATTGAGGCCAGTAACGAACGACGGCCCCGCAAGCCAGAGCGCGGCGTCCGCAAAATCGTCGGGGGTCCCGATGCGCCCCAAAGGCACTTCTTTCGACCAGGCTTCCTCCATCCCTTGAACGGCCCACATCGCGCTGGACATTTCGGTGCGGATCGCGCCCGGCAAAATTGAATTCACCTTGATCCCGTGCGGGCCAAATTCGTTCGCGGCATATTGAACAAGGCAATCAGTAGCCGCTTTGGCCACGCCGTAGCTGTAGACGTGCTCGAGCACATGTGTTGCCGCGATCGACGAGAACACGATGATCGAGCCACCGCGATCCATTGCTTCCGCCATATGCCGGATGAAGTAGAGGTTGGCATAGAAATTCGTGTCCATGGATTGGACGACGACCTCTGTAGGTGTGTTCTTGATGGTGCCGCCCGACGCCAACCCAGCCGCGTTGCAGGCGATGTCGAGCCGCCCGTAGGTGTTCACTGCAAGCTTCGCGACGGCAGCAACCTGGTCTTCCTTTGTGACGTCGCAGGCCACCGCTGTGCCGTTCGTGATCTCCGCCAGCTTTTTGAGCGGCTCCTTCCGGCGCGCACCGACGATGACTTTTGCGCCTTCGGCGGCAAATCTTCGTGCGATCGCCCAGCCGCAGCCCGCTTCGGCCGACGCTCCAAGGACAACAGCAACTTTATTCTTCAGCAGCACTGGGGTCTCCTCCGCGAGACCCAGAACCGTACCCTGGGATGAACGGCCAGTGGAGATCTCCGACGATCAGATGGCGGGGCCGTTTCTACCCAAAACAAAATCTCTTGCCATTTAGAACAACAGCTCAGCGAGACCTGTCTCCGGGTTGCGGCTTGTCTTTCAAATTGTGGTAGCGCTGCTGTCATTGCGAGAAGCAGCCTGTCTTCAGGACCCCCATATTGACACCCGCGCCTACGCTTTAGATAGTTTGGCTTATTGGTCGAAGGCGATCGCTGGCGGCCATAAAATAGGCCCCCTTTTCGCCAAGATGGGCGCTTTCGAGGACCGTGTGCCTAGCATCAGCTACAATTTTATCGGTGACGACTTCGCGGGTCTTCAGTCCTCGTATATGAGCGTTCTGAAAAGGGATTTTTACGAAGGAGATTTCGCCGTCAAGCCAGCGCGCTCGAGCGGCGAGTTCGTGATGGAGCGGGGAACCGTATTTCCGACGCCCATTCTAGCCATGAAATCGAGCATCACTGCCTCGGTCCGCAGGACATGGAAACATGTTCGAGGAAGCAGGGCAAATGTCTATGCCATTTGGCTGGTGCGTGACGGGTGGTTGCGTTTGACGCAGCACGGACGAACCGTAGTCTCGCGTCCAGGGGAAATCGTGATCGCGGATTCCACCAATCCCTTCTTCGCCGAGGCGCTTGTAGACGCTAACTCGTGGCACCACCACCTCGTTGCTCTGATCCCCTCGCACGTCTTTCAGTCGTTTGTTCCTGGTAAGCTCAATGTTGAAAGACTTCCGCTCGACTGTGGTGTCGGAGATGGGCGGATTGTCCGCGATATTTTCGCGCTTCTTTTTGACGAGGGCAGCCGTATGGACCGCGGTGCGGCATCGGCATTACTGTCCGAGGCGCTCAAAGCGTTGGGCCGCATGATCGGCGGTCAGTCCACCACGGATCGCTGCTTGAGCACAATCCGTGAGAATCGACTTCAGCAGATCAACGACTATATGGATATGCATTTATCTGACCCGCAGCTGTCTTTGGAGACGGTGGCGAAGGAATGTGGCATTTCGCTGCGCTACCTGTGCCACTTGTTTCAGGCGTCCGGAACTACGTTCTCGACGGTCCTTCGACGCAAGCGTCAGGAAAAGGCTCGGGAATGGCTTTCAGCTTCGCACATGTACCGCAAGACAATTACCGAAATTGCGGAGCTTGCCGGCTATAGGAGCGTTGCGAGTTTCAGCCGGACGTTTCGCAGCGAACATGGCTGCACCCCGCGAGATTACCGCAAGCGGTTGATGACCTGAGCGGAGTATCGCCCAGGGGGTTACGGTCCGAGACATTGGGTCGGCAGCCGCGCTGTCGAGAGGAATCTCTGGCCTAGGGACGGCCTCAGCCCACTCTTTCCGCCTAGGCAGGCTCCCTTTTCCTTGGGGAACCCCCTCAGGGTTGAACAGTCTTTTGGCAGCAGGTCTCCGGCGGCCTCCGCTAGCAAGCAGAACTCCGATAAACCGTCCCGGATGTGTCGTCGTTTTCAATTATACTATTGACTCTATCTATTAAATCGTCTTTATATTTGGAAAGCGCGATTTTCAGAACCTCGCACGCGGAGAAGCGGCCATGAGAAGGATCCACGTCATCTACTCCGACGGCGATGAGGCGCTTGGCCTGGCCATTTCCGATGGAGAGGTTTTCCGTTTTCTTGCCGTGAGCGCCGCCTTCAGCGGGCTCGAAGGTCTTCCGTTCAAAACGCTCTCAGACATTGCCGATCGCATTTCAGCCAACGAACTTTCGGTGGCCGAAGAGCAAACGGCTGCGTGAGACGGGTAGGCCAGGCACAGGGAACGACCCATGCACTCTCGGTATCCAGATCAAGGTCGGATCGATCGACGGACATTGCCGGTGCGACAGATCGCGCTGGTCAGTTCGGAGACGAGCGATCTCGATCCGGCCGCCTCGAACGTGATCACCCGACTATCGGACTCGCAACCGCTCTGCGATCTTGAGGCATCGGAAGCACGGCGGATTTATGCCCGCAGCCGAAGTGATCTGTTGGCACCTCTTGAGCCCGTCGATTGTGTTCAATCCTTCGCGACGGCAGGGTGCCCAGCCCTGACGATGTTTCGACCTTGGGGCACTTCGAAAAGCGCGCTCCTTCCGGGCCTCGTCTTTCTCCATGGCGGAGGATGGACGGTCGGCGATCTGCAAGTCTATGAAGGGCTTTGTCGCTCGCTCGCCAACGCAACGGGATCCGTGGTCGTATGGGTCGACTACAGGCTCGCGCCCGAGCATCCCTTCCCGGCAGCTCTTGAAGATTCGATCGCTGCGGTCGAGCGGATTCAGGAAAGCGCCGTAAGTTTCGGAATCGATCCCAAACGCATAGGCCTTGCGGGCGATAGCGCCGGGGGAAATCTTGCCGCCGTGATTGCTCTCGCCGCTCGCAACTGGTCCGTCCGTTTTGCTCCAGCCTATCAGCTGTTGATGTATCCCTGCCTGGATATGACGGCTTGCCAGGTGTCCCACCAGACATTTCGCGAGGGATACCTTCTCACGGCAAAACTCTATTCATGGTATCGGCGGAACTATCTCGGCTCAGGTGTTCGCGTGACGGACTGGCGTGTTTCTCCTCTCTTCGCAAAGGATTTCGAAGATGTTGCACCGGCCGTCATTTTGTCGGCAGGCTACGATCCCTTGCGGGATGAGGCTCTTTTCTATGCGGCACAATTGCGTGACGCGGGTGTTCCCGTGGCGCAATGCCATTTTCCCCGAATGATCCATGGCTTTTTGAACATGTCCGGTGCGGTCCCGGCCGCCTCGGTTGCGGTGCGTCGGATCGGAGATATCGTCCAAAGCTTCCTGGCCGGTCGGACAGCGGATTTCACGCCGCGGAAGATAGCCTAGCCTTCAGCACTTCCTCCAAGTTCCGCGGCCTTAACGCATTGATGCAAAGCATATTTTTTAATTGTGCCGGTCCCCAGTGGGTGATCGACGAAGCGCTTTGCGGCCGATCCTGCTGTGCGAGCCCACATCTACGATTGCAAGGGCGAACGCTCCGTGAGAGAGCTTGCCGCATCGGCTGGAATCCCGACATTTCGATTTCGTGGTCCGGTCCGCCGCGACGAGAACTCATAGGGCTTCGTTGAAGGAGATTTGTCATTCCCGCTCAATCCCACGCCACATTGACGTTTCACGATGTTCAGGCAGGCGATCGCTATCCGCTCGGAGCGTATGAGATGACGCGCGAGGAGGTCATCGCCTTTGCGTCCAAATACGACCCGCAACCTTATCATCTGGATGATGCCGCGGCGGCGGCCAATCCGATCTTCGGGCGATTGTCGGCGAGCGGCTGGCACACGACTATGGTGGTCAACCTCCTGACCGACCGGTTTTGGAGAGCCACGGCTGTTCGTGGTCTTGCCGGTGGCGGGGCGGACGAGATTCGCTGGCTCAAACCGGTCTATCCCGGTGACACGCTGACCGGACATATCGAGATCGTGTCAAAACGTCCCTCGGCGTCGAAGCCGGATCGAGGGATCATGACCATGCAGATCACGTTGCATAATCAGAATCAAACACCTGTCATAACGGTGACATTGACGGGGATGTTCGCAAACAACTAGGTCGCCCCAGCGCCACTGCTCTAAAGAGTCCAGAGCCAATGGGGAAAGCTGTTGCTTGCGATCAGCGCGCCCGAGGCGATGGCGACGCCATAGGGAACGCCTTCGTGCCGCCGGAGGATACGCGGCAGCGTTGTCAGTCCAAGATTGCGCTGGACTTGCGGGACACTGAGGGCGAGGCGGAGCGAAACAAGGAGAGCTGCGAAGGCGAGGCCGGACATCGCGATCCAGAATAGCAACGGCATGACGACGCTCGTGCCGGCCCATAGGATTGTTGCGGCGATGAGCTTTCCGTCGCCGGCACCCATGCCGCCAAAGCTATAGATGACAATCATGGCGACGAGGCCAACGCCCCCCGCCAGCAAATGCGTTTGCCAAGCTCCCGGCGGAGCGCCTACGACAAGGGTCACACCGAAGAGAACTGCGAGCGACAAGACGATCAGATTCGGAATCCGATAGCTGGCGAGATCTGTCGCCGCGGCACTCAGCATCAATGCGGTGAAGAGGATCCAGACAAGAGACATCAGGAATGCGCGCCCTCGGCTTTCGCTCGCACATGCTCGAGAAACTCAAGGTTCTCGTGCGCGGGGGCGTAATAAGTGGGGCTGGCTTCGGAGGCTTGAACGAACAGCTGCTCGGCGTGATCGTAGTCGCCCTTCATCAGCGCGACATAGCCGGCATTGTTGAGAAGTCTCGCTTTTTCCTCGGGTTGATTTGCAAAGGTGGCTTCGGGGAAGCGCTGCTGCATGGCAAGCGCGAGCTGCCGGTTGGTTGCAACGGCTGAGAGGCTGGGATCCGTCAGGCGGGCCTGATCGAGTGCTTTGAGGGCGTCGTCGTAGCGCTCCTGCGCAAGCAACGACATTCCCACATTGTTCTGAACGATGGCTGCATTGGGCGCCGTGCGGAGCGCCGTCTGGTAGGCGTGTCCCGAGTCCGCCCATCGATGCTGAAGGTCATAGGCCTGCCCCAAGGCATTCCAAGCGCGCCACAGCGCGGGATCGGCGACGGTCGCCTGTTCGAGCGCTTCCGTCGCGGCCTGGGCGTCTCCGCGGCGCAGAAGCGTGATGCCGAGACCCTGCAACGCTTTCGCGCGCACGGTGGTGTCGTTCGAAACATCCGCAAAGAGCGCCGCGGCGTCGTCGATGTGGCCCTGTCCCAGCGCGCATTCCGCAAGACCAAGTTTGATTTCCGAGTCTCCGGTGTTGGCGCTCGAGAGCGCCCGGAGAACCGGCTCGGCGTCGCTGAATTGGCGGTTCGCCACGAGGCGCAGGGCTTCTTCGCGCGTGGTCGCCGGCTCGGAGGCCGCAGCATCAGGGGCTCGGTGAGTGGCAGGGGCCGTGGCGCAGCCCGCTAGCAGACCGGTCGCAAGGATCAAAAACGCCAACGCAGCTTTCGTCATCGACTCCAGGTCCTGTACAAAGCGAATTCAAGCCGTCTTAAGCGATTGGTCGAAGCCGAGTAGATCCTTACCCAAAGTGAGCTCGATCTCGCTTCGGATTGCGGTCGCTTCGACGAGCTTGACCCCCGGCGGAAGCCGTTTTGAAAGAGCCAATGCGGCATCCTCGAAGCCTCGCCGATATCGAATGAGCGACACTTGTTGGTCGTAGGTGCGTGCATTCGCGAGACCGCTGACGGCATTCCCGGCGTCACGCAAATAGCCTGCCATTCTGCGTGCCATATGCGTCCGTCCGGCGCCGTTAACGATGCGCAATTGCGGCGTTGTTGTCGGAGCGGGGGGCACGTCGCGAACGACGGCCGCGGCGAGGATCACTTCCGTGGGTTCCGTCTTGGCGGCCACGATTTGACCGGGCTGCAAATTTCCAAACGATGCTGTCGCTTCATGGCTGATTTCAATCGCGGGAAGAGGAGCGGATGTGACTGCTGCGGTCTCTACCGCGGGCAAGGGGGCGACGGCATCCGTAACATCCGATGATTGAGTCGGCTCATCGGCCAGTGTCAGATCCCAGGCGCCGGCGCCGCTGCGCTGAACAGACGGTCCCGACACATCGGGAGTGGCGAGAAGGGCAAGCTTCTGGCTCGCCTCAACGCTGGCGCGGCCAGCGGCGTCGGCCACGACTTGCCGAAGCGTTGGCGGCTCGCCGGCCGCGACGGGCTTCGCCGACAGGCTGGCCGCCAAATCGGCGAACTGACGGGCCTCATCGAAATGCCCCTGCTGATACTTGAAGACGGAATAGTTGTAGGCCGTCTCCGGAGCCGAGCGATCGAGCTGAAAGGCTTGCTGGAAATATTGTTCGGCCATCTCGGACCGGCCGAGCTGACCATAGGCCACGGCGAGCGCGTTCAATGTACGCGTGCTCTGCCCATGCTGCAGCAGATCTTTCCGCAAGCTTTCGATCGCGAGAGATGGGTTCCCCTCGGCAAGCTGCGATTTGCCCAGGTCGTAAGCGGAAAGCGCCCCGCTCTGAGCCTTGACCGGTGTCAGCGTGCTGACCGGGCGGACCTTAGGCATGTGACTGGTCGCGCACCCGCAGACGAGCAGGGCGCTCGCAAGAACAGAGAGCGACGGGCTGGTCTTCATCATTGTTCCATCCCTGCGAACGACCGGAGGATCATGATGAAGGACGGCGCCCCCAGGATGATCATGACCGGCGGAACGGTGAAGAGCATGCTGCCAAGAGCGAGCTTCACCGGAAGGAGGTTCGCTTTCTCCTCGGCCCGCATGATGCGCTTGTTGCGCATCTCCGCCGCGTAGACGCGAATGGCATCCGCAATGCTCACGCCGAATTCGTCGGACTGCTTGAGCACCGCCATGAATGCACTGATGTCGGCGACCCCGAGGCGGTCAGCGAACTCGCGGAGAACGAGCGCGCGATCCTTGCCCGCCCGGAGCTCGTCACCGACGATCGAGAACTCCTGGGCAAGAGTTTGATTGGTGGCCTTGATTTCGAGGCTGAGCCTGGCCAGGGCCTGGTCGAACCCTTGCCCGGCCTCGATGCAGACAAGCAGCATGTCGAGCGCGTCCGGAAAGCCTTCTTCCGCCGCCTGGTGGCGCAGCTGGATACGACGTTCGACCCAGAAAGACGGGAGGATGAATCCTATGACCGTCGCGAAAAGAATGATGAGCAGCAGCAACGGCGCATCGAGCTTGGGTGCCACGAGAGGCACGACCAGTCCCGATACCGCCGCAAAGCCTGCCGTGAGGCCCGCGCGATATGCAAAGAAGACCCGCACCGCGGATGGATTGCGATAGCCCGCGCGAACAAGGCGGGCGCGCATGGCCGTACGGTCCCGCTCGTTTTTCGGGGTGACGAGGCCCGAAAACTGCTTGAGGGTCTTGTCCTCGAGAAAGACCGACTCCGGCGCGCCTTGCTTGTTTCCCGTTGAAGCGAGATTGCCGGCCAGCCGGCGTTGAAGAAGATCTCGCTCCCCGACAAAGACGCTGGCCCCGAACGTGATCAGCGCGGCGGCCGCAAAGACGAGCCCGGCAATGCCAAACATCAGAAGAAGTTGAGCAGACATGGTGCAATCAGACCCTAATGCTCGTGATCACTTTCATCGCAACGATGTTGACCGCAAGAAGAACGAAGGTGACTCCGGCGAGATGCGGGAAATACGGAAAATCGTAGACCTGCGAGTAGTAATCGGGTTTCACAAGCTGAATGGTGAAGATCATGGCGACCGGAAACAGGGAGAGGAACCATGCGGAAAACCGGCCCTCGGCCGTGATGGCCTTGACCTTGCGAAACATCCGGAACCGATCACGAATGACTTCCGACAGCTTGCTCAAGACCTCGGCCAGATTGCCGCCGGATTCATATTGGATTTGGATCGCTGTGGTGAGGTAGGCGAGGTCGGGAGCGTGAACACGCTCGGTCATTTTGATAAAGGCGGAAGGCACTTCGTCGCCAAACGTCACCTGATCGAAGGCAATCTGAAACTCCGGCCCGAGGGGGGCGGGTATTTCCCGCGCGACGACAGACATCGCGCTCGAAAGCGGATGACCCACCTTCAGGCTTCTGACCATGAGATCGAGCGCCTCGGGGAGGAGCGCTTCGAACTTCCTCCGTCTGGTCTCGCCGGCCGATTTCAAGAAGAAATAAACTGGCGCGATGCCCATCACCGGCGCCAACACCAGGGAAAGCGGCAAGGGGAGAATGGGCAGGAACGCGTTGAGCGCGACAAACGTCACGAGCGCAAGAGCGAGCATCAGGAAAATAGCCCGCGCCTCGGTGACATCGGTTCCCGATTGAACAATGACCTTGCTGAAGTGCTTCGAGAACGGGACGTAGCGAAGCCAGTCGGCCTGTTCACCTTTGTCCTGGCGGACGCTGACACCGTCGGCGCCGCCGGAAATCGATACGCGCCGCAGAGCCTCCAGACGACGCTTGACTTGAGGGTCGCCGGCGCCGCCCGTCTGTTTCGTCAGAGAAAAAAGAGCCTGAACGACCAGAACGATTCCGATGAACAGGCCGGCACACAGCATCATCTGTAAGTAGAGAGACAAGGGCGCTGCTCCTCAATTGGTCGCGAAGAGGTCCGGCGGTATTGCAACACCCCATTCCTCGGCCCGCTTGGCAAACTTCGGACGGACACCAGTGGCCGCATGTTGGCCGATGACGGTCCCGTCGGGATTGGTCCCATGACGCTCGAACCGAAAGATCTCCTGCATGCTTACGATGTCGGCCTCGGTTCCCACGATTTCCTGAATGCTGACCACGCGCCGGCTGCCATCGCTCAGGCGCTGAACCTGAATGATGACGTGGATGGCCGAAGCGATCTGGCTGCGCAGAGCCTTTGTCGGGATCTCGAGACCGGTCATGCCGATCATGTGCTCGAGCCGGGTCAGGGCGTCACGCGGCGTGTTCGCATGAACGGTTGTCATCGAGCCGTCATGGCCGGTGTTCATGGCCTGAAGCATGTCCAGGACTTCGGCGCCGCGCACCTCGCCCACGATGATGCGGTCCGGCCGCATGCGCAGGGCATTGCGCAACAAGTCGCGCTGAGCGACTTCGCCTTGACCTTCGACGTTTGCGGAGCGCGTCTCCATGCGGCCGACATGTTCCTGTTGAAGCTGCAGTTCGGCGGTATCCTCAATCGTTATGATCCGCTCCTTCCTCGAAATGAAGCTGGAGAGGGCGTTCAGAAGCGTTGTCTTGCCGGAGCCTGTGCCGCCCGAGATCAGGACATTGAGGCGAGCCCGAACGATGAGCTCGAGAAGAGAGGCGATCTTCGGCGTGATCGTGCCCTTCTCGATCAGGCGCTCGACCGTGTAGGGGCGCTTTGCGAATTTCCGGATCGAGAGCAGGGGCCCGTCTACGGCGCAAGGCGGAACAAGCGCGTTCACGCGGCTGCCGTCAGGCAGGCGGGCATCGACCCAAGGCTGAGATTCATCGACTCGCCGGCCGACGCCGGCCACGATTTTCTGGATGACGCGGGTCAGATGCCGGTCATCCTTGAAGCGCCCCTCAGTTTTCTCGAGCTTGCCGAAGCGCTCGACATAGATGAGGCGATGGGTGTTGACGAGAATGTCCGAGATCGAGGGATCCTTGAGAAGCGGCTCGAGCGGTCCGAGCCCGAGCACCTCGTCGAGCACTTCCTCGGTCAGCTTCGCGTATTCGTGGCTGTTGAGCGCGATTTCTTCCTGGGCTAGAAGCTCCCGGAGCACGGGAGAGATTTCGCGCTGGAGGTCTTCGCGCGAAATCTTGTCGAGAATGCTCAGGTTCATGATGTTCAGGAGCTTCTCGTGAAGGCGAACCTTGAGCGTCGTGCGGGCCGCGATGGCCTCTTCGGCGACTTGCGCCACGGCGGCCGCGTGTCCTGTGATGCTCGGTTCACATGCGACCGGCTGGGAATTGGATTCTTTTACAAAGCGCTCAAACATTTCAGCCTCCGAAGAGCTTCTGCGAAAGCGCGCTCAGCCCGCCTGTGCCGCGCTTGTCATCAAAAAAATCGTCGCCTGTTACGTCCAGAAGCATGGTTCGGATGCTCTGCGCGAAGCGCGAGGTCCGGCTTTGCATCACGGCGGGCTTTCCCTGATTGAGGGACGGCATGATCTGGCCGTAGTCATTGGGAATGTAATGGTTGACGGGCCTGCCGATCGCGCGCTCGATCTGGGCCGAGGACACGTCGGCCGTCTTTCCAAGCGGGCCCTGCTGTCGATTGACGACCAGGCGAAGAGGCAGGTCGTCGAGGTGCTCTTCGATCAGAACATCGAAGAACTTTCTCAGCTGATGCACGGCGGGCACGCCCTGCTGGGTGAGGACGTAAATGGTCGACGAGCGCCTCAGAACCGCGTCGGTCCATGGCGTGAGCGTCTGTGGCAGGTCGACGAGAACGAAGCGATGATGACGCTGAGCGGTCTCAAGAATCCGCGTCACGATAGCGGGATTGAAGGCCTCGAAGGGAAGAGGAAGCCGAGGCGCCGTCAGAACGCGCAACCCGGAGGCGTGACGCGTCATCATGCCTTCCAGCATTTCGCGGTCGAGCCGGTCCGGATCCTGGACGAGGTCTCGGATGGGCGAGGCGGGCGGGATGTCGAGATGGCTCGCCACAGCGCCGTACTGGATATCGAAATCGAGTAGGCAGACTTCTCCGCTCTTGCAGCGCTCCGCGAGTGCTATGGCCGCGTTGACGGCGATCGTCGTTGCGCCAGCGCCGCCGGCGGCATGGGCAAATGCAATGAGAGTTGCGCGCGGCGCCGTTTGCGGGCGCTTCCGCGCTCTATGCGCGGTCAGCCGATCGAGGACGTTGCGAGCTTCTTTGGGGTCAATGGGCCGGACGAGAACGTCCTCGGCCCCGGCGCGCACCGCGCTCATGACATCCTGGGGCGAGGCGGCATTGGTGATCGCGACGACATCGATGGAATGCCCCGACGCCATTTTGAGACGCCCGATGAAGGCCAGATCCTCGGCGCTGGAAATGTCGACGTCGACGAAAGCGATGTCCGCATCGATGGCGCCGGGCTCGCGATTGGGAGCGATCTGCAGGCTGATGCCGGAAATCTCGCGCAGGCGCCGAACGAGCTCTTCGCGTGAGGCCTCCGACCGTGGAAAAGCGATAGCTTTCAGAGGGTGGTCCGGCACGACAACGCCGGCGCCTGCGGATTTCATCGTGTCTAACAAAGGTTTCATCGTGTCACCTAGGAGGCACCGCTCGTTGCGAGGTCTTCGCCCGTTATGCGGGCGGAAATCGTTGGGAGTTTTGTCAACGCACTTCCCGAACCAAGAAGACGGCCTAGAATTGAGATGAACCCAGTGTTGAACGGCACATTCGAGAGCGTGACCGTTACCAGTGGCACCGTGGGTCCCCCTGCATAGCCCGTGCTAATGTACTTGTATGAAATCGTGACGTTCTCGGGCTTGATGATGCTGAGGATGTTCTTCATCCGCCCGATGACACGATTAAAGGCGGCCGCATTGCTGCAACCAGTTCCCGTGCAGCTCACCGTCCCGAAATCGACACAGCCTCCGGCGGAGCAGCGCGTTCCATAAAGCACATTGCCGTTGGCAAGAGCGTTGGTTAAGGGAACGGCGGATGTCACGGGATCGGAAACAATCGCGACGCGGGCACCGAGTTGCGTCGCCTTTTCCGCCGTCTTCCACCAGAAAAAGGCGAGTGCCACTTCCATGATGAGAAACACGATCAGGAGAAAGCCGGGCATGACCGCCACGAATTCGACGGTCATGGACGCAGCGTCATCTCGAACAAAACGGCTGAGGAGGTTTCGTTCGGACATCGTCAATTCCCGATCACGCGGACCTGCGACGCCGCCTTCAAGGTGACGCTGGTGTTGATGTGCAGGAAGCTCAGAAACGAAATGGTGAACGGGATGTTTCCTTCGACCTGCACCACGGTTCCCGAGACCCGGAACGCGCTCGACGAGAACGTGAGGTAAGGGTCCGTCACGGTGACCTGGTTCGCAGCCGTCCAGGGATAATGCATGGTCCCGCCGGACGTCTGGCCAGTCTGAGCCAGGTTTTGAGCCTGACTCTTGACCCCCGCAGTGAGCGGCGCCTGTTGACGGGACAGATAGCGGGCCGCATCGCGCACGTCTTTCGTCACGATCTGCTGGGCCCAAAGGCACCGACCGAATTCGTAGGAAATGGCGAGCGCCGCAAGCAGCATCGGCAGGATCGCGACGAACTCGACGGTGATCGCGCCGCGCTGGTTCTTGGCGAACCCGCGGGCAAGATCACCTGTCTTTGTCGGAAGCCCTACCATGTCGTGTCCGCCAAGTTTCCTGCCTACTTGGACCCGCTGTCCCCACCGCCGCCGCTGTTCATGACCGAAATTTTCGAGGCGGACATATCGGGGGGTTCCTTCACCTTTCCGGCTTCGTAGCGGGCCTGTGCCAGTCCCTGATACTGCGCGTCAAAGGCGATCGGCCGCTTGTCGTTGGGCGCGTTCGGGTTGACCGTCTGCACCGCGATGTTGTGCATCACCGCTTCGCCGAAATGAGAGCCTTTCGGAGGTGCGGAAAGAGGGGCGCAGGCGACAAGAGCGGCCGCGGACACGACGCAAAACACGAGTTTCATTGTCATGGCAGGATGTATCCATGGGGACCGTCAATGCCGCCGCCGGCAGCGCTGGTGTTCGCCCGCCCCTCAGGCTTACCCAGGAAGAAGAACTCACCCGTATTGGGACCCGTCGTCGTGTCGGTGGGAGACGCAAGCGCCTCGCGCGTCACCGGCTGAACGAGATGCGCCGTGATGAAGACGACCAGCTCCGTCTGTTGCTTCTTGAAGCTGGAGGAGCGGAACAGGGTGCCCAGGACCGGAATATTGCCGGCGCCCGGAACCTGGTCGATACCATCACGGAAATCATCCTGAAGGAGGCCGGCGATCGCGAAGCTCTGGCCGTCCTTGAGCTCGACGGTCGTGTTGGCGCGCCGCACCTTCAATCCGGGGATGGTGATGTTGTTGGTCTGGACCGACACGCTCGGATCGATCGAGCTCACCTCGGATTTCAGGACGAGGTTGATCAGCTCACTACCGACCACGGTCGGCGTGAAGGAGAGGCCGACGCCGAATTCCTTGAATTCGACCGTGACGGTGTTGATGCCGTTGTTCAGATTGTTCGCGACCGGGATCGGAAACTCGCCGCCGGCCAGGAACTTTGCCGTATCGCCGGAGAGCGCGATGATGTTGGGCTCGGCCAGCGTGCGCAGCAGCCCCTTGTTCTCCATCGCATCGATTTCGGCGTCGATTCTGTAATTGCCGGCGAGGAACGAGACCGCGGCGGCGCCCAGCGCACCCTGGGGAACGGCGCTCGAGATGAGCGGTAGCGACGGGATCTCTCGTGACGCTGGCGGGCCCCCGACAAAGCCGGGCGAGGATGAAGGCGGAATGAGCGGGTTGTCATTGAAAGACAACCCTGGCCGGTCGTGACCGATCATGGAATTCGGCGTATTGAGGCCGGATCCGAGCGAGTTCGCACTCCGGTTGTTGATGGCCTTGTAGAAGGTGTTGACGCCGAGCGTCTTTGCGGCCGTCCGTTGCACCTCGGCGAAGCGGACGTGAAGCAGAACCTGCTGGCTGCCGCCGACAGTCATCATGTTGGTGACGGCGCCGGGCGAATAGCGATCCGCCATGGCCAGGACTTCCCGGAGCTTGTCGGCGCTCGAAATCATGCCCGACAGAACGATGCCACCGGGTGCCCCGCGCACTTCGACTGCTTCTTCCGGCATGATCTCGTGGAGACGGGCCTTCAAGCCTTCCATATCTCCGGAGACCACGATGTCCACGACCGCGATGGCGTTGCCCTTGCCGTCCATGATCGCGATGCTGGTTGAGCCCGGCTTCTTGCCCATTACATAGGCCTGGGTCTTCGAGACCGGAACGACGTCGGCGATGTCCTTGTTTCCGACGGTGATCTCGCTGAACTCCCGATTGACCCGCAACATCTGCGACTTGTTCATCGGCACGGTCATCTCGCCGGCGATGCTGCGCTGGCCGATGGTGACCGGACTCTGTGCGGCGAGCACCGGGGTCGCGAGAAGCGCGAGGCTCAAAGCGGCTCCGCTCATCAGAAGGGTGGCGCGGCTCATTGTCGTGTTTCCTTTCGGGCCGATCACGGATGCACCTCGCGGGTGACGACGCTGCCATCCTGGTAGCGGATGCGCACGGTCGGGGGCTGCAGGGGTGTCTTTTCGCGCGCGGCGGTCAGGTCCCGTGCGGCGATGCGCGAGGTCGACACCTTTTCCACGCTTTCGGCGTTGCGCAAGGCGAGGCTGAGGCTGCCGAGCTCCTGGGCGAGGGCGAGCTTTTGAGCTTCCTCGGGGGTCGCTTCGACGGTCGCCGTTCGGGCCACGACGGGCTTGTCGTGATCGTCATCGGAGAGCTGATCGATGCCGAGCACCGTCAGGTTCTGCAGGATGACGTCCGTCGCCTGATTCTCACGCTCGTTTCCGAGCTGTCGCGTCAGCATGACGTCGACCCGGTCGCCGGGCTGGAGGAAGCCCGCGACGCCGGTCACGTCGTTGACGCGGATCGAAACCGCGCGCTTGTCGCTCGAAACGCGGCGCGAGAGCGTCGCACGCTCGCCGAAGCCGGAAACTTTCGCCTTGAGAACGGGCTCGCCTTTGCCGATCAGGCGAAGCGCGATGCGGTCGCCATCCTTCGTGGCGCCCGAATAGATATCGTCGAGGGTGCCAAAGGCGCCTTCCGGAATGGATGTCTGGGGCCATTGGACGACTTCGAGAAAGTCTTTGCGGATCGGCGTGCCAAACGCCATGTCCTGGGTCGCGACGACGATCGCCGCCATCGGAACGCCCGCGGCCGCCTGCGATGCGCGCGGCGCCTGCAGATAGTTCAACATGAGAAACACGGCCGCGCCCGCGATCACGAAGCCGATGACCAGACTGAGAACCGACCGACGCATGACGTCTTTCTCCGAGCTAGGTGACGAGTCGGGCGAACCATTCGCCCGACCGTTTAGAAAAAACGCGCCGAAGCGCGTTGGCATTACGGGGCGGT
>Ga0081455_10001732_pt1 | contig 26399 bp, 26 predicted proteins | sample TabmetS3T2R1_FD_70207 | JGI IMG/M metagenome (GOLD analysis project Ga0081455, IMG submission 70207) | Tabebuia heterophylla rhizosphere microbial communities from the University of Puerto Rico - S3T2R1 | ecosystem: Host-associated > Plants > Roots > Rhizosphere ...
CCACGTTGAGGGCGTTGGCGAACGCCGCCGCGAAGGCGAACAGGACGCTCACCACGAGCGCTGATTCTACTTTCGCCAGTGGCTATTACCTGGCTGCCGAGCGCCGAACGGCCGTCGAATTTCGGTTCAGCGGGACGGACAGCGGGATCACAACGGCGAGATGGTTCGGCTTACCGGACGCGCACACCGCATGATGCGTGACGTAATGAGTGAACGGCCCGGGATATCAGGACGGATCGATCCGTCCTCGTTGCTCCCTCGTGCCCTCACCGCCCCCGACGTCGCCTAACGAGCCCACGACTTCGCGCCACAATTGCAGGATGATCGAGGTCGCCCCAGAGCGGTTCGAGGAGCTGGTCGGCGAAGCGCTGGACGGCCTGCCACCGCGCCTGGGCCGGATGATGCGCAATGTCGCCGTCACCGTCGAAAACGACGACGGACCTCCGGGACTGCTCGGGCTGTATCGCGGCGTGCCCTTGACCCGGCGCACCTCCAACTATGCAGGGGTGCTGCCCGACCAGATCACGATCTACCGGCGTGCCATCTGCGCCATCTGCCGGACCGACGCGGAGGTCGTCGATCAGGTCCGCCGCACGGTGATCCACGAGGTAGGCCACCATTTCGGCATCGGCGACCAGCGCCTGCACGAACTGGGCTGGTGACCCGCGACCTTCAGTGGCAGTGGTGCACGCTGTCGGCGGTCCCGGTGGCGCCGAGTTCGTCGTCACGGCCGGCGGCCAGGCGCGACCACTGCGACGTGGGCCGCCCGTCGAGCCGGAACTGATCGCCGTCGATCCGGAACCGCCGCGGCCAACCGTCCGGCGAATCCTCCCAGCTCTCCTGGCGGCCGTAGACCGTCAGGTCGAGCAGGCCGTACGAGGTCGCCATCGTCTCCACGCCGCGCCCGGAGGTCCAGTAGGTCTCGAACACGCGATCGTCTCGACGCAGGTAGCACACCTTCATCCCGAACGCGCGCTCGGCGACGAGAACGTCGAGCGACTCGTCGGGCACCGAGTACCAGGGCGCTTCCCAGCCCATGAAGTCGCGATAGCGCGAGGACTCCTCGAACGGTCCCTGGCAGAAGACCGCGAACGTGACATCGCGCGAGTGCAGGTAGGACAGCTCGAGCACCTGGCCGGTGAAGAAGGTGCACCCCTCGCATTGATCGCCGGCCGGTCTGCCCGTGTGCCACATGTGGTAGGACGCGAACAGCTGCGTCCGACCCTCGAACGCGTCGAGCAGAGGCACCGGGCCCTCAGCTCCGATCAGACCAGTGGTCGCGTCGACCTCCACCATCGGCAGCCGCCGCCGGGCGGCAGCGATGGCGTCGCCCTCGCGCGTGTGCGCCTTCTCGCGAACCCGGAGCTCGTCGAGCTGCCGCTGCCAGGTCTCGCGGTCGGTGAGCTGGGGTGCCGGTGGCGTGCGCATGGCTCTCTCTCCTTCACAGCGCTTGCTATGACGCTAATAGCAACTGCTAGCATCGAGCAAGTCACTTGGGAGGTGCCCGGTGCCGGTTCAACGGGGCTATCGGCAGGCCTGCGGCGTCGCCCGCGGCCTCGACGTCGTGGGTGAGCGGTGGGCCCTGCTCGTGGTGCGCGAACTGCTGCTCGGTCCGAAACGGTTCACCGACCTCCAGCAAGCACTGCCCGCCGCCAGCCCTAACGCGCTGTCGGATCGACTGCGGGAACTGGCCGCCGCCGGCGTCGTACGCCGTCGGCAACAGCCTCCCCCGAGCAGTGCACGCGTCTACGAGCTGACGACGTGGGGCCGCGGCCTCGAGCCGATCGTCGTCGCGCTCGGCACCTGGGCACTGGCCGCATCGCCGACCGAGGAACAGGCCTTCCTGAGCGCGGACAGCGTCATGCTCACGATCCGCACCTACTTCGTGTCCAAACCGCGACGGACCGAGGCGACGCTCCGGGTCGAGCTGCGCGACCACGGCGCCGCCGGGGTGTTCGGCGTCCGCCTCACGTCGACCGGCGCCGAGGTCACGCACGAGCCGCCCGACGAACCGGACGCCATCCTGGTCACGACGACGGCGCACCTCGCGGCCGCCTTCGGCGACGACGACCTGGCTGGGCTCGACGCGAACGACGCCGTCATCGCCGGCGATCCGAAGGTCGTACGGCGTCTCGTGGCCGGCGTGCGGGTCCCCGGCGCGACAGATCAAGCCGAAGCCGGGCCGGCACCAGCACATCGCGCCCGGGCGGCGTCAACTCGGCCAGGCCGGTGATCGAGCCGTGCGGCGTCGCCAGATCGCTCGCTGCGTGGTCAGTCCCCCGGCGCCGACCGCGACGAGCAGAACCACGTTGATCAGCAGCTGTACTGCTGATCCACCTGCCTCGTTCCAGCTGGAGAAGGCGAGCGACACACCTACGTCGGCCGCGGCGGGAATTGTGGTGACCGAGATGAACACGCCGATCAGGGCGTTGGCCCGGGCCTCGGTCAGCGACACGACGCCGACGATCCCCGCCAGAATCGCGACAATGACCGAGAAGACGTTGGGTCGGTCGATCAGGTCCGAGACCGGCCGAAACCCGGCCAGGAACGGCTCGGGCGCTTTGCCGGCGGCGCGGACGGCGAGGCCGAACAGCAGAGCGCCTGCAATCGCTGCGGAGAACCCCCAGAGCAGCGCGAGGGCGCCATCTCGCACCGCACCTCGCGAGCGCCGGCTGATGCCGAGGGCGACTCCGATGATCGCGTTGTACTCGGGGCCGACAACCATCGCGCCCACGATGAGGATCTGCGAGCTGGTCAGTATTCCCACCGCACCGATCAGCGCGGCGATAACGAGGAGAACGTAGAAGCTGGGGGCATACGCCTGCCCGGCCCGGATGTTCGCGTCGACCAGCTCCCAAACTGGGGCTGTCTCCTTGCGAAACGCGCCCCGGCGCCCGGTCGGTACCTGCTGCTTGGTCAGCGCGGCGCCCACCCGGTCGACGCAGATCACCGCGTAGCGATCGAGGCCGGCCGCGCGCAATTCGGCGAACACCGGATTGGCCGCGTCGTCCCGGACATCGAACTGGACCGCATCGCCAGCGGGTTGGCGGGCGAGTCCGGGCTGGACCACTACGTTCTGAACACCCGGGGCGGAAGCCAGCCGGTCAGTCAGCTCGCCGGTGAGACTTGCCGGGCTGACCACGCGAACATGCAGCATCACCAACCACCTGCAACACAGCGAGAAGTGAGATTGCCGAAGCTGAGCAGATCAGGCCGCGACGGCGACGGCAGCGGCGGCCAAGATCGCGTCGATCGCGGCCTGGGGGTGCGACACCATCGAAACGTGTGACGCGGCCACGTCGGTGATCGTGGCGCCGGCCCGCTGGGCCATCATGCGTTGGGTGTCCGGGGGAATGATGCGGTCCTCGGTTCCGATGACCGCCCAGCTGGGCAGCGTCTTCCACGCCGCGACCGCCGCGGGTGTGGTGTAGGCGCTCAGGGTCAGCGGCCGCTGGCTGGCCGCGATCAGCCAGCGATCTGCCTCGGGCAGGTCCGGGGCGAAGAACTTGTGCGCCGTGTCGGGCTTGAGGAACGCCTCGGCGTCTCCCTCGGGTCCGCCCGGGTAGCCGGCGACGTCCAGCACGGTCGTCGGGTCGGTGACATCGAGCGCGGACCCGGACCCGGCGATGATCTGGGCGACGGTTTCCCCCACGTCCGGAATGAACGCATCGACGTAGACCAGGGCCTTCACGTCACCGCCGCCGGTCGCGGCGTTGGTGATCACGAAACCACCGTAGGAATGCCCGACCAGGACGACTGGCCCGCTCGTGCGCCCGGCGAGGAACGACGCGATGTAGGCAGCATCGCCCGTCACTCCACGCAGCAGGTTGGGCGGAACGAGAACGGTGAAACCCCGGCCTTGCAGGTCCGACGTGACGGCATTCCAGCTCGCTCCGTCGGCCCAGGCTCCGTGGACGAGAACGATCGTCGGTTCGGTCATTGTGTTCCCCCCTAGCTGAGGCACCGGCGGCCCGCTGCGCACACGCTACGCGCACTCGCCGCGCCGACGCCGGAAGTTCACGCCCCGTTCAGGCGGTCCGGCGCCGGGTCGGTCGCGGGCGGCGGCGACCGCTTCGTGCTGGCTGAGCTGGGCGCCGTCGACGAACGGCTCGTCGAATGGCCCGCGCGGTCCACAAGCGGCTCGTCCTGGTCCCGGAGGAGGTGCACGATGTGACTAGCCAGAAGCCGTCTTGGCCGGAAGGGAGCACCGTATGGAGAACGCCGTGGATGCATCTGCTGCCGAGGGCAGCGCTCAGATCGTGATTGCCGGCGCCGGCTACGCCGGGCTGCACGTCGCGTTGCGCCTGGCGGGCAAGCTGCGGAAGAACGAGACGGAGTTGACGCTGGTCGACCGGTACGACTACCACCAGGTCGTCACCGAATTGCCTCGAGTCGCGGGCGGCACCCGCGCCGCTGACGCGGTGCGCATTCCGTTTCAGGACATGCTGGCCGAGCGGGTTCGCTTCGTCCGGACCGAGATCGAGGGTTTCGACCTGGCCGACCGGCGGCTGTTCACCGGGGCCGGGCCTATCGACTGGGGACGGCTGGTGCTGGCGCTCGGCAGCCGGCCCAACGACTTCGACATTCCGGGCCTGGCCGAGCGCACGTTGTCGCTGTACTCGGCCGAAGACGCCGAGCGGGTATGGGCGGCGGTCAACGATGCGCTGCGGACCGCTGCGGCCGCCGCCGAGCCCGAGCAGCAGCGCCGTCTCGCGACCGTGGTGATCGGCGGTGGCGGCGCCACCGGAGTCGAGCTGGCCGGCGAGCTGGCCGAGATGCTGCCCGGGGTGGCCGCGCAAAACGGCCTGGCGACCGACCGGCCCACGGTAGTGCTCGTCGAAGCGGGTCCGACCATCCTGGCCGGCTCCTCACCCACGCTGATCGACAAGGCCACCAAGATCCTCTCCGACCTGGGAGTCCAAGTCCGCACCGACGCGGCAATCGCCGCCGCGACCGATGAGGGCTTCCGGCTCAAGGACGGCCAGCTGGTGGAAGGCAGCGTGTTCGTCTGGGCAGGTGGGGTGAAAGCACCCGACCTGGTGGCCAACTCGAAGTTGCCGACCGGCCACAACGGCCGCGTCAAGGTCGACCAGTACCTGCGCGTGCTGGACCACCCGGACATCTACGTCGCGGGCGACCTCGCTTCGGTGGTCGATCCGGACACGGGGCACGTGTTGCCCGCGCTGGCGCAGGTCGCGCTCGAAGAGGGCGAGACGGTGGCCCGCAACCTGCTCGCCGAACTGAAGGGCAAGGAGCTGGAGGCGTTCACCTTCCGCGACAAGGGATTCGTCGTGACGGTCGGCACCCGCCGCGGGGTCGCGGAGGTCGCCGGCATCACCAGCGGCGGGCGGCTCGCCCATCTGCTCAAAGACGCCATCGAGTGGGAGTACCGCCAGTCCGTCAAGCACCTGCGCGGCTGGGATCCCATCGGCTGAGGACCACTGCTCCGGGCTTGCCTGCTTCGGCGTCCTCGCCTCGTACCAGGTCAGACAGTTCAGCCGGATCACGGCAACCGTCGCATCCCCGTCGCACTACCTTTGCAATTACCGTCAGTGAGCGACCCTTGACCGGATCCGGCCCCTGAGCGTAAAGCTTCCGACGACAGGCGGCGCGCCGTCTGGGCGTGCCGCCAAGGGCTAGTGACGAGGAGGTCATAGCTCATGAGATCAAGCTTCAGGCGGCTCGCCAAAGGTATGGCGTTGCCCATCGGAGGCGTCATCGTCATCGTGGCCGGCACCACCGTCGCGGGGGCCACCACGCTGGCAGCCGGCACGGTAGTAAGGGTGCCTGACAATCCACTCGGCGGTAACCCGGCCTGCGCGGCCCTGGTCGCGCGGCAGACGGCCGAAGGCAGTACGAACTTCCCGGCCGCGGAGGTCGAGCCGATGGTCGCGGTCGACCCCAGGAACCCGATGCACCTGATCGGCAGCGTCCAGCAGGACCGCTGGAACGACGGCGGCGCCAACGGGCTGACCAACGTGGTCTCCAGGGACGGCGGCGTGACCTGGACGCTGGCCCTGGGCCAGCCGAAGTTCACGATCTGCGAGGGCGCCACGACCGGCTCGCCCGGCTTCTTCGATCGGGCCACCGATCCGTGGGTCAGCTTCTCCGCCGACGGCACGGTCGCCTATTCGATCAGTGACTCGTTCAACGCCAACGGTCCGGGATTCGGCGGGGCCAGCGCGATCCTCATCAGCACGTCCACCGACGGTGGGGACCACTGGAACACGCCGGTCACGGCGCGGCTCGACCCCTCGTTCTCGGTCCTCAACGACAAGGAGTCGATAACCGGCGACCCGCTGATCGCCAACAACGCCTACGCGGTCTGGGATCGGCTCGAGTCACCACAGACGAACGCCAACCCCAGAGCAACGGCGGTCGCGTTCGCCTTCCGCGGTCCGGTCATGTTCTCCCGCACCACCGACAAGGGCGTGACCTGGAGCACGGGTCGGCCCATCTTCGACCCGGGCCAGAACGACCAGACCATCGGGAACCAGATCGTGGTGCCCACCGCCGGTCCCGCCGCGGGTGTGCTGATCGACGGCATGAGCCTGATCACCAACCAGGGAGGCAAGTGCCCGTTCACGTCGCAGGGCAAGTGCGGCAAGGGCTCTACCTTCACTGCCTCAGTGATCCGCTCGACCGACCACGGCAATACCTGGTCGCAGCCCATCCCGATCGACGTGCAACAGGTCGCGTCCGTAGCGATCGACGGACAGGCGGTGCGCTCGAGTGACTTCCTGCCCGAATTCGCCGCCAACCCGGTCAACGGGAATCTGTACGCGGTCTGGCAGGACTCGCGCTTCAGCCCGACGGGCGCTTCGAAGATTGCGTTCTCCCAGTCCACCGACGGCGGCCTGACGTGGAGCCCGGTGATTCGGATCGACCAGTCTCCGGGGAACACGCAGGCCTTCCTGCCGCAGATCCACGTCGCATCGGACGGGACGGTCGGTCTGCTGTACTACGACCTGCAAAACGCGACCGCGGCGCAGCCCGGGCTGACCGATGCGTTCATCGCCCACTGCCACGCCGTCGTCAGTAGCTGCACCAACCCGGCCAGTTGGGCCGCAGGCGGCCAGACGAAGCTGAGCACGACCGGCTCGTTCGACTACACCACCGCACCGAACGCCGGCGGCCTGTTCCTCGGCGACTACGCCGGGCTCACCTCGTCGGGCACGACGTTCAGGGCGTTCTTCTGCATGTCGAAGCCCATCGCCACGAACGGCGCGTCTGACACCTTCTCCAACAGCGCCAACTAGCGCACGCACCCTGACCCTCTCCTGTGCGCGGGAGAGGGTCAGGGTTCTCTCGTCCGGCCGGCCCGCTGCTGTCCGTGCCGGCTGCACTCGGTGTGGGCTTCGACCTGCATACCGGCGAGCAGCCGGACGACCGAGATGCCCGCGCAACACATCGTGGTCGTGGGGAGCGGCCCCGCCGTCGCTCTCCAGCGCATGACGACGCGGTCCTCCTCGGCGATCTGGTCCTCGATGGCGATGTGCAGATCGGGGTGGACCAGGCGGCGGTTCGCCACCCACTTGCGCACGCCCTCAGGTCCGAGGACGTCCTCGTCGAGGCAGGAGAGGCGGCCCAGGTAGTCGTCGGCGACCAGGTCGTCGATCAGGTCCAGCAGGCCCTGATTCCAGACGGCCTCCACGAACAACTGAAGCTTCTCCTTGTTGAGCTCACTCACGCTCCGCACGAACGCATCGTGACGAGCGCGCGGGCGCGCTTACAAGGGAGGTTCCCCCACGGTTTTCCCGCACTAATCGCCGCGGCGTCCTTGTATCGTCGGGTGATGTCCGACGGGGTGGGGGCCCCGCTCGAACGCGAGCGGGAACTCGGGACGCTGCGCGAGAGTCTGGCTCGCGCGGTCGACGGTGAAGGGACACTGCTCCTGGTCGAGGGGGCGGCCGGGGTCGGCAAGACCGTCCTGATGCGCGAGGCGCGCACGTCGGCGCAACAGGCTGGCATCACGGCGCTCGAGGCCAGGGGTTCCGAACTCGAGCGGCAGTTCGCGTTCGGCGTCGTGCGGCAGCTGCTGGAGCCAGTGGTCAAAGGCGCGGCCGCGCCGGCCGACATGTTCGCGGGCGCCGCCGGCCCGTCGGCCCGGCTGTTCGAGCCGGACGAGCAGCTGGCGCCGCGTGACGATGCCGGTTTCGAGGCGCTGCACAGCCTGTACTGGCTGCTGGTCAACCTCGCCGACCGGGTCCCGGTTCTCGTCCTGGTCGACGACTGCCAGTGGGTCGACCCGGACTCGATGCGCTTTCTGGCCTATTCGGCGCAGCGCATCGAGGGGCTTCCGGTCGCGATCGTCCTCGCCGGGCGGCCGGCCGACCCGGGCGTGGACCTGGCCCGGTCGCCCTGGGCGCAGCTGGCCGCGCGTCCGGCGGCGATCACCCTGTACCCGCAGCCGCTGAGCGAGTCCGCGGCCGTCTCGCTCGCGCGCCAGCGACTGGGCGCGGAGGCAGCGGACGAGTTCTGCCGGGCCTGCCACACCGCGACCGGCGGCAACCCGCTGTTCCTGCGCGAGTTGTTGCGGGCCCTCGATGCCGCGGGCGTCGTGCCGTCGTCGGCCGCAGCGAACGAGGTGCAGTCGGTCGGGCCGGCCGCCGTGCGCAGATTCGTCCTGCACCGGCTGGCGACACTCGGCCCGTCGGCGACCGAGCTGGCGAGAGCGGTCGCCGTACTCGGCGACGACTGCGAATTGCGGCTCGCGTCCCGCGTGTCCGGACTGGACGAGGCCGCGGCCCGGACCGCTGCGGACGACCTGGTCCGGGCCGACATCTTCGTGCACGCCGAGCGGCTCGGGTTCGTCCATCCGATCGTGCGGGCGGCGTTGTACGAGGAGCTCGCGCCGTCCGAGCAGCAAACGCGGCACGCCGAGGCGGCCGAGGCGCTGGCCGCCGACGGCGCATCGGCCGAGCGGGTCACCGCCCACCTGCTGTTGACCGCTCCGACGGGCGACGAACGCAGGATCGCGACGCTCCGGTCGGCCGCCACCAGCGCCGCGCGGCGGGGCGCGCCTCGCGAGGCCGCGGCGCGGCTGCGTCGAGCGCTGGCGGAATCGCCCGGCGAGCAGGAACGGGCCGAGATCCTGGCCGACCTCGGAAGCTACGAGATGGCCGCGATGCAGTTCGAGGCGGCCGAGGAGCACCTGCGTGCTGCGCTCGCATCAGGGGGCGACCGCGCGACGCGAGCCGACGCGGCGTCGACGTTGGCCCGGTGCACGATCGTGTCGGGCAGTCGCTCGGCCGACACCACCGTCGATGCCCTCGCGGCACTTGCCGAGGAGTTCCGCCCGCTCGACCGGGAGCGCTCGCTCAAGCTCGGCGCCGAACTGCTGATGGTCACGACCGTCGTCCCTCGTCTGCGGCCCGACCTTGCGTCCCGGCTGGACGCCTTTCGCGATCAGGCGCGTGGGCATCCCGGCTACGAGGCGGTGGCGAGGATCCATCTCGCTCAGGAGCAGCTCTTCCGAGCAGGGTCGGCCGCGGATGCCGTCGCGGACGTGCAGGCGGCCTTCACCGCCGGCCTGCCGCCCACGGCGCAGACGGGCGCGATGTACCTCGCACTGCAGGCGCTGCAACACGCAGAGAGCTACGACCTGGCCGGTCAGGTGCTCGACGTGGCTCTGGAAGGCGCTCGCCGGGAGGGTCATGCAACCCGGCAGGGCCTCATCCACGCGCAGCGGGCGGCGATCGCGCTCGCGCGTGGCTCGCTCGCCGACGCGCAGGTCGAGACCGAGACGGGACTGCATCTTCTGGAACCACCGCATTTCGCCGTGCTGCACCTGCTCGCGACGGCGATCGTCGTGCACGTAGAACGCGGCGAATTCGACGTCGCCGCCGATCTGGCCGACCTGGGCGAAACGCTCGGCCTGGCCGAGGATCGGGCATACATCGCCGAGTTCCTCGTCGCGCGCGGGCGGCTGCGGATCGCCCAGGAACGGGTCGACGAAGGCGTCGCGGACCTGCAGTGGTGCGGCCGGCGGCTCGAGGCGCTGGAACTGGTCTGGCCGGGCGAGTGGCGGACCTACCTCGCACCGGCTCTCGCCGCGCTCGGCGAGAAGGAGGCGGCGGCGACGATCGCGCGCGAGCACCTGGCGATAGCCCGGCAGGTCGGCGCTACCGCGGCGCTCGGCCGATCATTGCGGGCCGCCGGCCTCGCGCTCGGCGGTGACGCGGCGCTGGCCTTGCACCAAGAGGCGGTATCGACGCTCGAACACAGCCCGGCGAGGCTCGACCTGGCGCACGCATTCGCCGACCTCGGCGCCGAACTCAACCGCTCCGGCCGGCGGCGCGAAGGCCGGGATGCCCAGCGCGAAGCGATCCGCCTAGCTGACGAGTGCGGTGCGGTCGCGCTGTCCCAGAGTGCCCGGGCCGCACTGCAGGCCGGGCCCGGTCGTCGCGCCCGGATCGAGCTGACCGGGCCGAGCGCACTGACCGCTGCCGAGTGGCGGGTGTGCAGCCAGGCTGCGGATGGGCGCACCAACCGGGAGATCGCGCAGGCCCTGTTCGTGACGGAAAAGACGGTTGAGCGCCATCTCGGTAGTGCCTATCAGAAGCTCCAGATCCGCTCCCGTTTCCAGCTGCCGGCCGCGATCGGCAAGTAGGCCGGCTCCTGAAACCGTAGGGGAAACCTGCGGGGTCCCCCGCTTGTGACTTTCCTGTGCGCGCCAGATCGTTGGTCCGCCAACGCAATCGCTGCGACACGGCTGACGAAGCCGAGGGGGCCGATCATGACTACAGGTCTGCTTTACGGGCTGGCGCGATTCTGCGTCCGGCGCCGGTTCTGGGTGCTGGGGGCCTGGCTCCTGGTCGCGGCAGTCCTGCTCGCGGTGGCCCATCAGCTGGGCGATCGCACGAACGACAGCTTGTCGTTGCCGGGCACCGACAGCCAGCGTGCGACCGATGCGCTGAACCAGTCGTTCCCCGACCAGGCGAACGGGTCCAGCCCGATCGTGCTGCACGTAAACAACGGGAAGCTGACCGACTCGCCGTACTCGGCGGCGGTCAATCAGGCGGCGGCTGACGTCGCGAAGCAGCACGACGTTGCCTCGGTGGTCAATCCGCTTACCCAACAGGGTGCTTCCGCGTTGAGCAAGGACCAGTCGACCGGGTACCTGTCGGTGACACTGACCGTGGACCCGGGCGAAATGTCGGTCAGCCAGGCGCAGAAGATCATCAATGCGGCGGCCGATCCGGCCCACGCGGCCGGGATCGAGGTGCAGACCGGTGGCCAACTCGGCCAGAAGGTCTCGAAGCCGGCCACCGAGTCGAGCGAGCTGATCGGCATCATCGCGGCGATGGTGATACTCACCCTCACGTTCGGCACGGTGGTCTCGATGCTGCTGCCGATCCTGAACGCGATCGTGGCACTCGTCTGCGCGTTGAAGATCATCGAGATTCTCAGTCACGCGACGACGGTCTCGACGGTGGCGCCGACCCTCGCCACGATGATCGGGCTCGGCGTCGGGATCGACTACGCGTTGTTCATCGTGACCCGGCACTTCCGCGGAATGGCCGACGGCCTGGAGTTGCGAGAGTCGATCGCGCGCGCGACGGCGACGTCCGGCGGCGCGGTGCTGTTCGCCGGTGGGACGGTGACGATCGCGCTGGTATCCCTTGCGGTGGCGGACATCCCGCTCGTGACGACGATGGGCCTGATGGCGGCGATCGCGGTCGTCGTCGCAGTCCTGGCCGCGACGACGCTGCTTCCGGCGATGCTCGCGATCGTCGGCCCGCGGATCCACTGGCTCAGCATCCACAACCACCGTCACCGCACGCAGCCGAGGCGGGGAGTGTGGGCCCGGTGGGCCGGCGGCGTGGCGAACCACCCGCGAATCGCGACGATAACGGCCTTGGCCATCCTGATCCCGTTGGCGCTCCCGCTGCTGTCGCTGAACCTCGGGCAGAAGGACGTCGCCGCACTGTCCAAGTCGACGACCGCCCGCCAGGCGTACGACCTCATCGCGCAGAACTTCGGGCCGGGCGTCAACGGTCCCCTCATCGTCGCGGCTTCGGTCGGCACACCGAACGACCCGGCGCTGCAGACCCTTCAGCAGGACGTGGCGCACACCCAGGGCGTCGCGGCGACGACCCCCATCCAGACCGACAAGAGCGGAACGTCCGCCTTCTTCAACGTGATCCCCGACGGCAATCCGGCGGACAAGGCCACGGCCGACCTCGTCGACCACCTGCGCTCGACGGTGATCCCGGCCGCCGAACAGGGCACCGACCTGAAGGCCTACGTCGGCGGCACCACCGCCGGCTACGTGGACCTCGCTGCGAAGATCTCCAGCAAGCTCTTGCTGCAGATCGGGGTGGTGATCGCGCTCAGCTTCCTGTTGCTGATGCTCGCGTTCCGGACGATCGTGATTCCGGTGCAGGCCGCGGTCATGAACCTGCTCTCGATCGGCGCCGCATACGGCGTGCTGACCGCGATCTTCCAGTACGGCTGGCTACACGGACTGATCGGACTGGACGGTGCGGTACCGATCGTCTCCTACGTGCCGTTGTTCATGTTCGCGATCCTGTTCGGGTTGTCCATGGACTACGAGGTGTTCCTCATCAGCCAGATCCAGGAGCACGTCCGGGCCGGCGAAGACAACAAGCAGTCGGTGGTGTCGGGCCTGATCACCAGTGCACGGGTCATCACGGCCGCGGCCCTGATCATGGTCTTTGTGTTCGGCGGGTTCGTCCTCAACGGCGATCCGACCGTGAAGCAGTTCGGCATCGGACTCGCGGTCGCCGTGATCCTCGACGCCACGATCGTGCGTTGCCTGCTCGTCCCGGCGCGGATGGTCATCATGGGCCGGCACAACTGGTACCTGCCGCGCTGGATCGACCGCGCACTGCCGCACATCAGCATCGAGGGCGGCGAGTACTTCAAGAAGCGTGATCAGCGCGGCGGCGAGCAGCCGAGCGTCGAACCAGAACCAGCGGGCCGCACCTGAGGCTAGGCCGTGTCTGACAATTCCCGCGCGTCGCGAGGTCGCGCAGCAGAGCTGGAATTGTCAGACACGGCCTAGGACGACCGGCGGATCCACGCCGCGCCGTCGTGGAAGATCCGACGTGACTCGTCGAGTAGTGCCCACGCGGCCTGCGCTCCGGTGATGTCGCGTTCGGCGGCGGTCTGGGCGATGCGACCGGAGACGACGGCTGCGGCGAACGACGTTCCGCTCCAGCGAGCCCAGCCTCGGAACCGCTGCGGCGGCCGCGGGCCGTAAAGATAATCGTTGTCCTCGTCGACCTTCTCGTCCTTGTCGGCCTTCTCGTCTTCGTCGGCCTCGTCGAAGTAGACGAACGGGCCGAGCAGTTGGACGCCACCGGCGTACGCGTCGACCCACGACCCGTAGTTGCTGAACGGGGCGCGGGGGGGCGCACCATCGGGTGGCCGCGCGCGCCGTTCGTCGAGCGCCCCGACCGAGATCACTCCGTCGAACGCCGCCGGCCACACCGGCGTGTTCTTCTTGGCATCGTTCCCCGCCGCGGCGACAACGGCGATCCGGTCGTCGAGTCCGGCGAGCACCCGGCCGAGGCCCTTCGGCTCCTCGGCAAAGACGCCGCCGCCGAAAGACAGGTTGATGACCTGAACGTCGGGATCGAGCGAGAGCGCGCGGACCGCGGCGGCGACCGCTTCGTCGTCGTCGGATCCGAGGAAGTCGTCATGCTGGGGAGCCTTGTCCAGCGCGCCGCGCATGTCGATCCGCGCGGTCGGCGCCTCGCGCAGGATGAGCCCGCTGACGAAGGTGCCGTGTCCGTCGGCGTCTGCGAGATATCCGGGCCTACTCTTCTCGTGCGTGCCTACCTGCAGCCGATCCTCGTCATCGGCGTCGAAGCGCACATGCCCGCTGAACCAGCGATGAGGTTCGCGTGCTTCGTCAAGGACGATTCCGGTGTCGACGACGCCGACCGTGATGTCGGTGGCGGGCGGCAACGGTGGAAACGTCTCGTCCACGGCGACTGGGTAGTCGGCCCCGCCCGGTACGCGTGCGACGGCGGGGTAGAAGTGCTGGCGGTGCCGCATGATGTCCATATGCCGGTCCCCCCGGACGTGCGAGAGACATCTCGTGCGCATGAACTCTATGGGCAGTCGCCGTGGCGGAACAGTCCCCAGTCGCGCTGACGCAAGCGTCGACGGCCGCAAGCCTCGCCTACAGCGAGCCTGTACGCGCACGCCGTCTAGCCGAATCGGCGCTCGCCGCCGCTGCAGGTGACGTCGAGGTCGTCGCCGTCGCGCTGCGTGCCTCGGGAATGGCCGCCGCGGCATCGGGCGATCTGGCCGGTGCGAGCGACCTGTTGCACGAAGCCGCCAGGGTCGCCGAGAACGCGAACCTGCCCGAACGCGCCGGCGAAGCACGAGGATCGCTGGCATATGTGCTGCTTCTGACGAGTGGCGCGTCGCGCGCACTGGCCGAGCTCGACCGTGCCGACCAGGCGTTGCACGAAGGCGTGTCGGCCGCGCGCCTGCAGATGCAGCGCGGCGTGGTGCTCAGCGAGATCCGGCGGTTCGACGAGGCGCGGTCCAATCTCGATCGCGCGCTGCGAACACTCGAACGCGCCGGTGGCGACGACCTTCTCGAAGCCGACGTGCGGACGAACCGTGCGGTCGTGTGCCTGGACGTACGCGACTGGACCGGGGCGTACGACGAACTCCATCGGGCAGAAGTGCTTTACGCGCAGGGCGGGCACGTCGGGCGGACGGCGATGGTGGTCCACAATCGCGGCATCGTCGACGCATTCCGCGGTGACGTGCCCGCCGCGCTGTCCGCGTTCGACGAAGCGGCCGAACGTTACCGAAATGCCGGGCTGTTTCCGGGCCTGCTGCCGGTCGACCGGGCCGAGGCACTGCTCGAGGTACGTCTCATCGCCGAGGCGCGGCAGGCCGCCGAGCGCGCCGTCGACGACTTCGCCCGGCGACGCAACGCCGTCGACCTCGTGCAGGCCCGCCTGCTCCTCGCCGAGGCGGCGCTGCTCGACTCCGATCCGGCCGCCGCGCTCGCCGAGGCGGGACGAGCCCGCAGATCGGCGCAACGGCAGGGCCGGCCGCGCTGGGCCGCCCTGGCCGGCTACCTGCGTATGCAGGCCCGCTGGCGCGCGGGCGACCGGAGTCCGTCGAGCCTGCGAGCGGGGCTCCGGGTCGCACGGGAGCTCAGCGATGCCGGCTGGATCGTTCAGTCGCTGGACGCCCGGCTCGTCGTGGCGCAGATCGCGCTTAGCCTCGGACGTCCCGACGACGCGCACCGACAGCTGTCCGGGACGGCGTCGGCGCGGCGTTCCGGCCCGGCCGACCTTCGAGCCCGCGCGTGGCACGCCGAGGCGATACTGCGGCGTTTCCACGGTGATCGGCGGGCAGCCGGGCGGGCCGTACGCATAGGTATGGAAATCCTCGACCGGTACCAGGCGAGCCTCGGCGCGACGGACATGCGGACGCACGTGTTCGCTCACGCCGAGCAGCTGGCGCGTCTGGGTGTGGAGCTCGCGATCGAGTCCGGTCGGGCAGAGTCGATCTTCGTGGCCACCGAGCGCGGACGGGCCGGGGCGCTGCGGTTCCGTCCGGCCCGGCCGCCCGACGACGCTGCCCTGGTCGCCGACCTCGCCGAGCTACGCCAGGTCGTGACCGAACTCCGGTCGGGCGCCGCGGATTCGGCACCGCTCGTCGCCCGTCAGCAGGCGCTCGAGCGGGCCGTCCGGGATCGCGCACGGCACGCGGCCGGGTCGGACGACGCGATCGCCCGGCGACCGACGGGATCGCAGCTGCGGGCCGCGCTGGCCGGAGGGACGCTCGTCGAATACCTCGAACTCGACGCCGAGCTGTATGCGGTCGCCGTCGACGCGGACCGCTTCACCTTCCACCCGCTCGGAACGGTCGCAACCGTCGAGGAATTGCTCGACTCGCTCCGTGGCGGCCTGCGCTGGCTCGCGCACGGCGTCGGCTCGCCGAGTGCGACGGACGCCGTGACCGATGTGGTCAAGCTCAGCGCGCACGAACTCGACGCGTTCCTGTTCGGACCCGTACGCATCGGTACGGACCGCTCGCCACTGATCATCGTCCCGACCGGCGCACTCCACGCGATGCCGTGGCCGGCCCTACCGTCCTGCGCTGCCCGCGCGGTTTCCATCGCTCCGTCCGCCGCCCTCTGGTATCGCGCCGCGACGGCCCCGACCACCGACAGCGGGCGTGTCGTCCTCGCGCACGGACCGGGGCTGCACCACGCATCGGCCGAAGTGCGCGCGGTCGCGCGGCTGTACCGCGAGGCGACGTGCCTGACCGGCCGGAGTGCCCGGGCCGCATCGGTGCTGGCCGGCCTCGACGGGGCGAACGTTGCCCATCTCGCCGCACACGGTCGCTTCCGCGCGGACAACCCGATGTTCTCCGAGCTCCAATTCGCGGACGGGCCGGTCACGGTGTATGACGTCGAGCGGCTCGCGGCCGCACCGCGGCACGTCGTGCTCGCATCCTGCGACTCCGGGCTGGCGAGTATCCGCAGCGGGGACGAGCTGATCGGCCTCGCCGCAGCACTGCTCGCCATGGGTTCGGTCAATCTGGTGGCCGCCGTCATCCCGGTGCCGGACGACGCGAGTCATGCGCTGATGCTGCGGCTCCACCGCTACCTCGGAGCCGGTCACAGTGCCGCCGACGCCCTCGCGTGCGCTCGTCGCGATTCGGCCGAGAACCCGGCATCGGTCGCTGCCGCCGCGGGATTCGTCTGCTTCGGCGCCGGTTGACCAGTTAGGCGGTGAACCAGCTGGTCGTCACGCCGCCGCCGTCGTCGGCCGTCAGACGCACCCGGAGCGGGCCGGCGGGCAGGTCGCCGATCCGGAACCAGCCGTGCTTGTCGATCCGCACGGTCTGCGCCGCTTCGGTGGTGCTCTCGACCGTCGCGTCACCGGACGCGCCGGTGACCACGCCGCTCAGCGTGACGCGGTCGTCCGCCACCTCGATCTGCACTTCGATGGACACGGCCGCGGCCCGGAACGACAACGCCCGCGGGCCGGCCGTTTCGCCGCGCACGAGCTGCCCCTGGCTGCGGTCCGAGTCGTGCAGCAGCTCGGCGATCTCTTCGTCCAGCCGTCGCATCGAGAAGGCCGCGCGGGCGCTCTCGGCGACGAGGTCCGGCGGGGCGTCGACCTCGTCGGCGATGCGGCGCAGCCGAGCCATGAGTTCGTCGTCGCTCATAGGACGTCACCACCCAACTGGCTCGCAAGGCGCACATCGGCGCGGACGACCTGCCGGAGCCGGTCGAGGCAGCGTTGCCGGGTCGGCCCGATCGTCCCGACCGACATTCCCAGCGCGGCGGCAACCTCTTTGTACGCGGGCGGCGGGGAGGCCATCAACACCCGCAACAGCCGCTGGCAACGCTCGCTGACCGAGGCAACCGCGCGCCACAGTGCACGATCGCGCTCGTCGAGCAGCAGGTCCGCGTCGATCGGCGCGCCCGGATCGGCGAGGTCGTCGAGCGCACTTGCGCCGGCATCGATCCGGTTGCGACGGGCTTTGCGCAACAACTGCAGGCATTCCCGGCGTGCTGTCGTGGCGAGCCACGCGGCGAGCCGCTCCGGGTCGGAGATCCGGTCCAGGTTCTCCACGAGGCGCAGCCAGGTCATCTGAACCGCGTCGTGCGCATCCGCGTCGCCGAGCCGGTAGCTCCGGGCGATCGACCACACCAGCCCGGTGAACCGCGCCACCAGCGCGTCCCAGGCTGCCTGATCACCCTGACGGGCCGCTTCGAGCAGCGTTCCCGGCTCGACGTCCAACGGAATCCCCTTCGCGATTGACCATTCTGCGCACGGCAGCGCTTCCACAGCAACGGTCATGTGTCTTTGCCTCCTGCCGATGAGAGCCCCTGTTGTCGAGATGCACCGGCCGGCCCGTGTGATGCACCTACAGCGGCCTGAATCACCTGCGGGGTAACGGCATCACGTTCTCGACGCCGGCGCCGAAGCGGCGCCAACGACTCGGGAACCGGGTGATGACGATGCCACTCTCCTTTGCCGCACTGCGCATGTTGATCGTGTCCGCTGTCGTCGTGATCACGACGGGCGCCAGCCTGTCGGTCCCGGACGCGAAGCCGCCGGCGGGTGCTTCCGCGAAGTTCGTCGACCACCAGGGACTCGTGCTGTCCGACGTGCGGCTCGATCTCGTCTACTGGGGCAGTGCCTGGTCGGCCGAGCGGGGCGGCGGCCCGAAGCCCGACCAGATCACCGCCGCGATGCGGACGATGATGTCCGGGCCGTACCTGGCCGGCCTGGCGGAGTACCGCGGCGTCGGCCGGGGTTCCGTCCGCGGCTCGACGGTACTCACGACGCCCGAGCCCGCCAACGGTTTCACGCCCGACGACGTCCAGCGATTCCTCGATGCGCAGCTCGACGCCGGCACCGTGCCCGCGCCCGACGCCGAGACCGTGTACGCCGTAGTGCTGCCGCGCGGGGTCACTTCTCGCGGCACCTTCGGAGGAATGCACAACTACTACATCCGCGACGGACGGCCGGTGCACTACCTGTGGACCGCGGAGTCGGGCACCCTCGACTCGGCCACCGCGATCCTGTCGCACGAGGTCGTCGAGTCCATAACCGACCCGCGGGGCAGCGGAATCGTCGGCGTCGACGGCACGTGCAGTCAGGACGGCTGGTGCGAGATCGCCGACATCTGCTGGGAGTCGGCGAAGGTCGACAACGTCATCGTCCGGTCGTACTGGTCGAACCGCGCCGGTCGATGCGTCACTCCGGGAGCGCCACCGTCCACTGTGGACGAACGAACGTAACGGCGCCGGCGCTTCCCCTCCCGTCGAACCAACGTCCGAAGCCGAAAGTGGTCAGACGGGAGGGAAAGCGAGCCTCGGACCGGGCTCCCGGCCGAGTCGACCAGATCTGAATCCGAACGGGCCGGGAGGCAGCCGGCCACCGCCGGGGCATTGTCAGCCGGTGACCAGTTCGCCGAGGGCGGCCGACGCGGCGGCAACGTCGTCGGGGCAGATCACGGCGTAGAACTGGTCGTCGAGGATCCGAACCGGGATGAAGGCCTCGACGTTCACGTTCGCCTCGAGCAGCGTGCGGAACGCAGCTGCGCCGGCGCCCGGGACGTTGTCCAGCCGGACCGTGACGGCGTCGCGCTCGACGTAGTCGATCTCCGCGTCGCGCAGCACATCGCGAACCGCGGCCTCGTTGTCAGCGACGAACGCCACGGTGCCGCGGTCGCCGTGCGTGATACCGCACACGACCAGGTTGATCCCTGGGGCTGCGAGCAGCTCGCACAGTCGGGCCAGCTCACCCGGCCGATTCGCCAGGTCGACCGTGAACGCGCTCATGATCTACCACCTCACCGTCATCGCGGAGTCGAGGCGACGTGGCCGGCCCCCGCGCGTTCAGCGACCGGACAAGCGGTCCTCTGGTTCGACCCTGCCTATTGCGACACCCTGGCCGGGTGCCGAAGTGTGCCGGTCATGTCCGACGACGCAGTCTCGAACAGTCGGTCGGAGAGACGGCGCAGCGCGCGGGCGACCGCCACCTCGTCGCCGATCCTCGGCACCGCCACGTCGGTCGGGTTGCGGTGCGCCTCGCCTCGCGCGTCCAGGTCGCGCGACGTCTCGGCGACCAACACCGCGTGCGCCGTCGTCTCGTCTCCGGACTCGACGAGGTCGATCTCGACCCGCCACGACCGGAGGCGGGACTCGCTCGACGTTTCCTCGGGAGCCGTCACATGCGCGTCGGGACCCGGGTAGAACAGCCCGCTCGTGTGCGAATCCGACCACTGGACCGCGTACGGGGGCGCACCGTCGGCCCCGCGAACCTCGACGATGGTTCCGTCACGAACCGTGCCACCGGCGGTCGGTGACGCTACGACAACATGATCACCTATCCGAGCCTTCATGACTTCCTCCGTCGCGATCCTTACCGGAAGATTGGCCCGCTCGGGTGGCCCTCGCTGGATCGGCGAGGTCAGACCGCCCAATACGAGAGATGCAGCATGCGACGCCACCGATGCCACCGACGCGGCAATTCGGTGAACTTGCGGACGTACCGCGGATCATCGCGCTCCAGTGCGAGCTCGATGTCGGCGAGCAACTGCCGCTCGCGTTCGGATAAGCACATCTGCGCCCACCTCGCCCGAGTCGTCGATGACGTCAGGACACCGCTCAAGCAATGATGCGCCCGACCCCGCTGTCGGGCCAGCCCTATCGCGGCGACTCATTCTCTTCGGGTGGCTTAGTTCATACTCGGACGGATGAACTGGGCAGTTGCAGCAGTGGCCGAGCCGTACCGGGCCGGGTTCCTCGGTCAGCCGGCCAGCGCGGTGTCCAGCCTCTCGTTCGTTGCCGCCGGCGCCGGCATCCTGGTCACCCGCGCACGTACTCGCACGGCGCTTCGACTCCGCGACCGGCGGACGATATTCGGACTGCTGGTGGTGGGTATCGGCGTCGGATCGTTCATCCAGCACGGCCCGCACCCGGACTGGCAGGCCTACGCGCACGATCTCCCACTGGCCGCCACGCTGGCGTTCGTCGCCGCCGACGCGATGTCCGACCTGCGCGGCCGCGAACTCTCCGAGCGCTGGTGGCTCGTTCCATCGGTCGCAATGGTGCCTGTTGTAGCCGCTGGGCCGAGTGCTTCCACCGACGCCCAGGCAGCGTTCGCATCCGCGGCCATCGGGCTGAGCCTGCTGCGCGTTCGGAAGCGTCCCGCGTTGCGGACAAGCGTTGTTGCTGCGCTGGCGACCGCCGCGGCCGGGGCGGTGCTCGGCCGGCTCCTGGATCGAACCGCGCTGCACCAGGCCGCCGGTCTGATCCAAGGTCACGCACTGTGGCACGTACTGGCTGCGGCTGCGCTGTGGCAACTGGTCCCTGCTGTCGGCGCGCGCTCAGTCACTTCCGCGGACGAAGAAGTGCCAGCCCACCCACATCCACAGCAGTAGGACGATCCAGCGTCCGGCCGGGTGGCTCATGATCGTCGCCACGAAGGCGGTCGGACTTGCGTATGGACGCCGCCCGCGCGCGGGCAAGCCGAGCGCCACCGCCAGCAACGCCAATACGACGTAGCCGGCGAGAATCGCAACTTGTGCGGTCATGGTCATCGCCGGGCCAGCCACCAGCCCAGGCCCAGCCACGCCAGCAACGCGACGGAGCGTCCAGGATGAGTCTCGATCAGGTTGTTCAGCAGCGAGCTCAGCGTGGGATGCGACGAGCGTGGATGCATGGACAGCGCCCACAGCTCCCATCCCGTCACGGCGGCCAGCCACCCAGCCCACGCCACGAGTCCCGACCGGCTCGCGCGAACGGCCGTTGACGGGCTGGGACGTCGCCACGCCACAGCGAAGATCGCCAGGCCACCGATCGTCGTGGACACCATCGCCGGCCACGTGAACGGGCTCAGCCCGCCCGCGACCGACACGTAGCACAGCGTCGCCGCTCCCAGTGCCAGCGGAGCCCACGGCACCGGCCGCTTCGTTGAGCCGACTGCACGTTGGCCCATACCCGCCAGTGTGCGCCAATTGAGACGCAGCCCGCTTCGTCGCCGCATGATCGGGACCTGTATCAGAGCGGTCAGCGTCCCCGCCCGTTATGACACCAGGAAGGAACGCCGCTGCGATGATGGGGCATCGGCAAGGGAAGTAGCGCGACCTGATCATGGACACCGTCACCCTGGCGAATGGGCTCGCCGTTCCCTTCGCGGAATCCGGCGACCCCGCCGGCCGCCCGGTCGTGTTCGTGCACGCCTATGTCGAGTCCTGGCGATACTTCGAGCTCGTTCTCAAGCACCTGCCCCGACGGTTGCACGGCTACGCCCCGACTCAACGTGGCCACGGCGGCGCCGGAACACCCAACGGATACACGCCGGCCGAGTTCGCCGCGGACGTCGTGCGCTTCATGGACGCGGTAGGGCTCGAACGCGCAGCGCTGGTCGGCTCGTCCAGCGGAGGGTTGATCGCCCAGATGGTGGCCAGCCGTCACCCCCACCGGGTATCCGCGCTCGTTCTCCTCAGTGCGCCGACCACGCTCGCCGACAAGGCCGGCGTCACCGAGATGCGGGCGCGGATCGACGAGTTGCAGGACCCGATCGACTCCGCATTCGTCGAAGAGTTCGTGCGTGCCACGTCTCCGGCGTCGATACCCGAGCAGTTCCTCCGTGTCCTGGTTCGCGAAAGTCAGCAGGCGCCGGCCCGCGTCTGGAAGGAGACCCTGCGCGGGCTGATCGAAGCCGACCTACCCGTCGCGCTGGATCAGATCACCGCGCCCACACTGCTCATCTGGGGCGAGCATGACGCCTTCGTCGGCGGCGACCAGTCGATCCTGTTGCGCGAGATCCCGGACGCCCGGCAAATCGTCTACGCCGGAGGCGGCCACGGCCCGCACCTGGCCGAACCAGCCCGGGTCGCCACGGACGTCGCCCACTTCCTCGACGGTCTGGCCGCTCGTACGGGGTGACGGGAGCGCAGGCGCAGTGATCGAAGGACCGTCCACAGTGGACAGAGCTCACGTAGGTGCACGTGAGTGGCCGGACCGCACGCGTCTCAGCCGACCCCGTCGAACATGTGTCGACATGCCTCAATGCCGTCGACCACTACCCGAGGATGCGCGACGTTCTCCCAGCGGGAACGGCTCAGGCGCAGCCGATCGGAAACCAGAGCCTCGCGCCCGCGCGCGTCACGCGAGATGCCGTCAGGCTCGTAGCCCAGCTTCCGAGAAACCCCTTGCGAGGCAAGGTTGTCCTGAAACACCTCGCTAACTGCGGCCTCAGCCCACAGATGATCGAAAGCCAGGGTCAACAGACCGATGCCGGCAATCGCCTTCGGCGCCTCGTTCGGGAGAAAGAAGACCGACCCCGGCAGCGTCACGACTCGAACGTGCGGGCACGCTTCGAGCACCTGCCGTTCGTGTGGCGTCAGCCCACCGTCGCCCTTCTCCGCGTGTACGACCCACGCCGGGACCGCGGCTTCGCACAGCCGCCGCGCGGGGTCGTCATCGCGCTTCAGCCAGCTCAGATAGGCCTGCAGACCGCGACGCATGTGACGCGGGTCGTTGAGCGCGAAGTCTGCCTTCAGCACTGCCTTGCGGTCGGGCGGAAGCTCGGCATGCTTGGTCATCGACGCCGCACCCTTCTTCAGGACAGCGGCCGGCAACGTCCCGAGAAGCGAGCCGAGACGAATGACTGCTCGGAACGCGGCGGGTTCGTCCGCCGGGGAGACGCTGGATCCGAGCAACACGACTGACCGGAGAACGCGCGCGAAACCACCATCTCGTAGGCCACCATCGCGCCCATGCTGAACCCGACGACCACGTCGGCGTGCATGCGCTTGGCCAATTCGGCCGTGGCCCGGGCGTACTCCTCCGTGCTGAAGTCCGCCGGCGGCGGCGTTCCCGCATGTCCGGGCAGCGTGACGGCGACGAGGCGCAGCCCGGTGAGCGCCGGCTCGGCCATGACCTCGGCGTACGAGCGCGCGCTGCACATCCCACCCGGAAGCAGCAACACCGTGCATTGCGCGCTCGGCGGTCCCGATTCGACGTGTTCCCAGGCGAGCGTCATAGCTCCTCCTCACCGTGGCCTCTGATGGTGCCCCGGAGTAGGCAGCGCGACAACGCCCACACACTCGGCGATCTGGGTGGCGTCGGCCTCAGTGGATACCCGCAGCCTGCCTGTAGAACTATCGAGACGGATCCGGCCGGGCCGGCGCCGGATAGTCGAACGTGCGCGTGTAGAGGTGCTGCGGAGTGGTGATGATCTCGCCCTGGATGCGGTCGTCAGGCCCGAGGGTGAGCTGGAAGTAGTAGTTCTCCGCGACCAGGGCGAACGCGATAGTGGTGAGGTCGGCGTCGTGCGCTAGCCGGATCACCGGCAGCTGTCCGGCTTGACCGTACGGTTCGACGGAGACGAAGTCCGGTCCGGTAAGGGTATTGGTAGTAGGCGCCGGTGCCGCGTCGGCGGTGTTGCTGGTGACGGTCTCGTGGACGGTGACCCTCGGCGTCTTGCGCATCGCGGCGATCGCGTTCGTGAGCAGGCGATCGTCGCGGGTCGGGGGCCAGGGCACGACCAGCGCGGCGGTGCCGCCAGTCCACTGCCGCGAGGCCGCGGTGATGCTGACCCGGTTCGCTCCGGAGATCCACTGCGTCGGGCCGAGGAAGCAGGCCGGCCCGCACCGGGTCAACGCGATCTGGGCCCCGCTGGCGGATCGGACGCTGACGTTCGTGGCCGAGCCGGACCCGTCGCCCGTCGGATCGGGCGTGCTGGTGCGCACCTCGAGGCGGCCGTCGCTGGCCGTGGCGTAGACGGTGATCTCGCCGTCGAGCGCAGCGAGCGGCACGACCGGTCCGTCCGGCGGCGGAACCGCCAGGAAACCCGCCGGCGCCGAGCGCGGCGCGGCGATCGAGACGAGGACGGCCGTGCAGGCCAGAACCGCGACGAGCAGCAGCCGCTCCGTTCGGGCCGCCGGGCCCGGTTGGGTCACGTCACGATCCGCGCTCGCCCGGAGCGGACTGGTCTCGGACAGCCGGCGGCGGGCCACGACGGCGCATCCGCCGACTGCGAGCACCAGAGCGAGCTTGGTCAGCAGCAGCCGTCCGTATCCGGTGGTGACCAACTCCGAGGGCTCGTCCAGTACCAGCGTCGAGGCGATCGCCCCGGTTCCGAGAACGACGATCAGCAAGGCCAAGGCGACCCGGGCGTACTCCAGCACGATGCGATGCGCAGCCACCCGTCGCGCGCGCCACCGCCAGGCGACGGTGATGACGTGGGTGAGCGTGCCGAGCCAGACGGCCGCGGCGGCCAAATGCACGGCAACCAAACCCGATCCGAACGCACCGCTCACCTCGTGCAGGTGGCTGCGCTGACTCTCGCCGGCCACCACCACGATCAGCGAACCGGCGACAACCGCCCGAGCCCGACCGGCGAGCAGCGCGGCCAGGATGAATGCGGCGGCCTCGACCGCGTCGATGAGCCCGGCTCGACTATGCAGCAAGGCTGTCGATACGAGGTTCGGAATCCCGCGGACGATGTCCCCTGAGCCCAACCCGTGCACGGCCAGGCCGAGCGCCGCGACGGCACCGACGACCGCGGCCGCTCGGATCGGGGCCGCCGGCTGCGGCAGATCGCGTCCGGTAGCGCCGGCCTTGTCCACCACCCGTCGCACCAGGGCCAGTCCGGCGAGGCCGCCGAGAGCGACGGACAGGGCGCCGAACAGGACCCACCGCAGTACGACCGCTTCGGTCAAGCCGCGGGTTGCCGTACTGTGCGCGGCGCCCACGGGGCCGACGTCGGCCGCGCCCACACCGAAGGTGTACTGGCCGCCCACGACGTCGCCGTCTCGCGCCGACACCTGCCACCGCACCGTGTACACGCCGGGCGCCAACCGCGTCGGCACATCCGCCGACAGCCAACGATCACCGTGCGTCAGCCGCGCCGTCCCGATCGCGACCCTTCGCGAGTCGCTCGCCAACTGCAGCGGCCGGGTGCCGATCGCGACCGGCTGATCGAAGACCAACGTCAACGCTCGGGGGCTGGTCGAGACCGAATAGCCCGCCGCGGGCGTCGATGTCAGCAGCGACGCGTGGGCGAACGCCGGAGCCGCCGGCCCGAGCAGCGGCCCGGCTACTGCCAGGATCACAGCACCGATCCACCGTCGAGCCCGCATCAGGCCACCGATCCGGCGCGACCGTCCCGATCAACCCTCGTCCGCGGATCCGCCGACCACGCAGCGTTGAACGCGAATGTGCCGGCGCCAGCGGCTCGGCGACTCGTCGTCCGACGCGCACGCGAGAGACAGCAGCGGCGGGATCCACGCCAGATCGAGCACTTCGTCGCGGCACAGCCGGCAGCCGTCCAGGTGCGCCCGGACAGCGTCGGCCTGCTCGGGCGCCAATACGCCGAGCACATACGCTCCGAGGTCACCGTAGGTCGTACACGTCGTACGCACCGCGACCAAGTTCCTTACTGCCTATGCCGAGCTCAACCACACTTAATACGACGGATGTCGTCGGCTTAGTACTCAATGGCATTACCTGTTCGGGCTCCGCCCACCCGGCCAAGATCCGTTTGGTGGGCGATCTGGACCCGTAGAGTGCGGCGGGTGACGCGTGCTGCATCCCGGCCCGGCGACGTAGTGCGGCTGGCCGTGATAGTCGGTGCCCTCGGCGTGGTGTTCGGTGACATCGGAACCAGCCCGATCTACACGCTGCAGACGGTGTTCAGCCCCGACGATCCGCATCCGGTCGCGCCGCTGAAGGAGAACCTCTACGGCGTGGTGTCGCTGATCTTCTGGTCGGTGATGCTGATCGTCACGGTGACCTACGTGTTGCTGGCAATGCGCGTCGACAACGACGGCGAGGGCGGCATCATGGCCCTCATCACGTTGCTGCGCCGATGGGCCGCGAGCACCAAGGCGCGAGCCGCGGTCGTGCTGGCCACGCT
>Ga0081455_10001734_pt1 | contig 26379 bp, 21 predicted proteins | sample TabmetS3T2R1_FD_70207 | JGI IMG/M metagenome (GOLD analysis project Ga0081455, IMG submission 70207) | Tabebuia heterophylla rhizosphere microbial communities from the University of Puerto Rico - S3T2R1 | ecosystem: Host-associated > Plants > Roots > Rhizosphere ...
AAATGCGCGGAAGCGCGCGACGGGCTCAACACGCCAAGCGAAGAGCACTGGAACATCTCGACCCGCGTGCCGATCGGCCCGGTCGGCGTGATCACGCCGTGGAACACGCCGTTCATGCTCTCGACCTGGAAGATTGCCCCTGCGCTGGCCGCCGGCTGCACTGTCGTGCACAAGCCAGCGGAATGGTCGCCGGTGACGGCTGATCTCCTTGCGAGGCTCGCCAAGCAGGCCGGCCTGCCCGACGGCGTGCTCAACACCGTGCACGGATTCGGCGAGGAAGCCGGCAAGGCGCTGACCGAACATCCCGCCATCAAGGCGATCGGCTTTGTCGGCGAAAGCGCCACGGGTTCGGCAATCATGGCGCAGGGCGCGAAAACGCTGAAGCGCGTGCATTTCGAGCTCGGCGGCAAGAACCCGGTGATCGTGTTCGACGATGCCGATCTCGACCGCGCGCTCGATGCGGTCGTGTTCATGATCTACTCGCTGAACGGAGAGCGCTGCACCTCCTCCAGCCGCCTGCTGGTGCAACAGGGCATCGCCGACAAATTCGTCGAAAAGCTCACCGCCCGCGTGCAGAAGCTGAAAGTGGGCCACCCCCTCGATCCCGCCACCGAAATCGGACCGCTGATCCATGAGCGGCACTTGGCAAAAGTCTGCTCCTATTTCGACGTCGCCAAGAAAGACGGCGCTACCATTGCCGTCGGCGGCAAGCCGCATGACGGCCCCGGCGGCGGTCATTACGTGCAGCCGACGCTGGTCACCAATGCGAATGCGAAAATGCGGGTGGCGCAGGAAGAGGTGTTCGGCCCGTTCCTGACCGTGATTCCCTTCCGCGACGAGGCCGAGGCCGTCGAGATCGCCAACGGCGTGCAATATGGTCTCACCGGTTATGTCTGGACCGGCGATATGGGCCGCGCCCTTCGCGTCGCCGATGCGCTGGAGGCCGGCATGATCTGGCTCAATTCGGAAAACGTCCGCCATCTGCCGACGCCGTTCGGCGGCATGAAGGCTAGCGGCATCGGCCGCGACGGCGGCGACTATTCGTTCGACTTCTACATGGAAACCAAGCACGTCTCGCTGGCGCGGGGCACGCACAAGATACAGAAGCTGGGAATGTAACTTTCACCGTCATTCCGGGGCGCGTCGAAGACGCGAACCCGGAATCTCGAGGTTCCGGGTTCGATGCTTCGCATCGCCCCGGAACGACAACGACCATCGAGGAAACCATGCCCGTTCCGAAACACGTCTTCGACCCGCCGTTCAACGTCATCCGCTCCAGCCACGCCGTGCTCGACGTCACCGACCTCGACACCAGCCGCGAGTTCTATGAGACCACCGTTGGCCTGCATGTCGAGGATCGCGACGACAAGGCCGTTTACTTGCGCGGCAGCGAGGAGCATCAGCATCATTCGCTGGTACTACGCAAGGCGGCGGTGCCGGCCTGCAACCGGCTCGGCTTCAAGGTTGGCAATGACGGCGATCTCGACAAGGCGGCTGCATTCTTCTCCGCCAACGGCGTCGCCCACACCTTCGCGAACCAGCCGTTCCAGGGCCGCACCCTGCACTTCACCGACCCCTTCGGCTTCCAGATCGAGCTCTATGCGACGATGGAGAAGCGCCCGCATCTGCTCCGGCGCTACGACCTCTACAAGGGTTGTCATCCGCAGCGGCTCGACCATTTCAACGTGTTCGCCGCCGAAGTTCAGGGCACCGTCGATTTCTACGCCCGCCTGGGCTTTCGCCTGACCGAATATGCCGAGGAAGACGGGCCGAACGGCCGCATCGCCGCCGCCTGGCTCCACCGCAAGGGCAATGTCCACGATTTCGCGATCACCAATGGCAAGGGCCCTCGCCTGCACCATTTTGCCTATTGGGTACCCACCGCGATGAACGTTTTACACCTCTGCGACGTGATGGCTTCCAGCGGCTATGTGAAGAACATCGAGCGCGGTCCGGGCCGCCACGGCATCTCCAATGCCTTCTTCCTCTATGTGCGCGATCCCGACGGCCATCGCCTCGAGCTCTATACCAGCGACTATTTTACCGGGGATCACGACCACGAGCCGCTGCGCTGGTCCTTGCGCGACCCGCGCCGCCAGACGCTGTGGGGCGCGCCCGCCCCGCGCTCCTGGTTCGAGCAGGGCTCGCCGTTCACAGGACAGACGGTGCGCGAGCCGCAATTCGTGGCCGATGTGCTGGTGGCTGACTGATGGAGTTTTGCCATGAAGGGATTGCTGGCTGTAGCGACTGCTGCTTGCGCCCTTGCAACGATGGCTGACGCGGCTGAACTAAAGCTCATCGCCGGCGGCTCGATGACAGGGCCGATCAACCAGCTTAGCCCTGAATTCGAAAGGGCGACCGGCCACAGACTGTCGATCCATTTCGACTCGACACCGAACATCATCGCGCGCGTCAATTCCGGCACGACGTTTGACGTCGTGGTCGTGCCGGTTGATGTCTTCAAGGACGCCGCTGCCAAGGCGCGGTTTGCGCCGGGGCCGACGGTTGACATTGCGCGCGTCGGCTATGGCGTGATCGTCCGCGCGGGTGCGCCGAAGCCGGATATCTCCACATCAGATGCCTTCAAGAAAGCCATGCTCGCGACTTCGTCCGTCGCCTTCCTGCCGGCGAGCGCTGCGGGCGCCTATATCACAAAGGTGTTCGAGCGCCTCGGCATCGCCGAGGAAATGAAGGCCAAGACCAAGATGCAGGGCTCGCCAGCTCAGATTCCGCAAGCTGTTGCCAAGGGCGAAGCCGAAATCGGCGTCTTCCTCGCCAACGTCCTGATCGCGCCCGGCGTCGAGCTGGTCGGCCCGTTCCCGGGCGACTTGCAGCAGGAACTGGTGTTCACGTCAGCCGTTGCCGCCGACGCCAAGGAGGCCGAAGCTGCCAAGGCGCTGATCGATTATTTGCGCTCGCCCGCGGCAACCGCCGTGATCAAAGCCGCCGGCATGACGCCGAGTTGAACAGGAATTTTTTATGACCGCACCCCGCCTCGCCACGTACACCATCAGCGGCATCGCCAAATATGGCCTTGTCAGCGATTCCGGCATCGTCGATCTCTCGGCGCGCTTCGACTATCCGACCTTGCGCGAGGCGATCGAGGCCGGTGCGTTGATGAAGCTTGCCGAGGAAGGCGCAAGGCATTCGCCGGACCATGCGCTGGCCGACATCCGCTGGCTGACGCCGATCCCTGCGCCGGAAAAGATCATCTGCATTGGCGTCAACTATCCGGACCGCAATGCCGAATACAAGGACGGCTCGGACGCACCGAAATATCCGAGCATGTTCATGCGCACGCCGCGTTCCTTCGTCGGCCACAACACGCCCCTGGTGCGCCCGCGCGCCTCGCAACAGCTCGACTATGAGGGCGAGCTCGTCATCGTCATCGGCAAGGCCGGCCGGCATATCGCCGAAGACAGGGCGCTCGACCACATCGCCGCGATCACGCTGTGCAACGAAGGCACCCTGCGCGACTGGGTCCGGCATGCGAAATTCAACGTGACGCAGGGCAAGAATTTCGATTCCACCGGCAGCCTCGGTCCGTGGCTCGTGCCCTACACCGATCATGCTCAGATATCGGACATTCGCCTGACCACGCGCGTCAACGGTGAGACGCGGCAGGACGACCGCACCGGGCGGCTGATCTTCGGCTTCCGCTACCTCCTCAACTACATCTCCACCTTCACGACGCTGGTGCCCGGCGACGTCATCGTCACGGGCACGCCGACCGGCGCCGGCGCACGGTTCGATCCGCCGCGCTATCTCAAGCCCGGCGACGTCATCGAGGTCGAGGCCGAAGGCGTCGGCATCCTGCGCAATGGCGTCGTCGACGAAACTCCATGAACAGATTGGAACGTGCAATGAGTGTCGCTTCCGGTGGAGAAGCCATCGTCGACGGCCTTGTGGCGCATGGCGTCGATACCGTGTTCGGCCTGCCCGGCGCGCAGATCTACGGCCTGTTCGACGCCTTTCACCAGGCGCAGCTGAAAGTGATTGGCGCGCGGCACGAGCAGGCCTGCGGCTACATGGCCTTCGGCTACGCCCGCGCCAGCGGACGGCCCGGCGTGTTCAGCGTGGTGCCGGGCCCCGGCGTGCTCAATGCGAGCGCGGCCTTGCTCACCGCCTTTGGCTGCAATGAGCCGGTGCTGTGCTTGACCGGTCAGGTGCCGACGCAGTTTTTGGGCAAGGGCCGCGGCCATCTGCACGAGATGCCGGACCAGCTTGCGACCTTGCGCACCTTCGTGAAATGGGCCGACCGCGCCGAATATCCCGACATCGCGCCCGCCATGGTCGGCCGTGCCTTCCAGGAAATGCTGTCGGGCCGCCGAGGGCCGGCCTCGCTGGAAATGCCGTGGGACGTGTTCACGCAGCGCGGGGAAGTCGGCAAGGCACAGATCTACGAGCCCTTGCCGCCGCCCCTGCCGGACCCTGACCGCATCAAGGCCGCTGCTGCGCTGATCAAGGCCAGCAAGAATCCGATGATCTTCGTCGGCAGCGGCGCCATTCATGCGCGCGAGGAAATACTCGAGCTCGCAGAGATGCTGGATGCGCCGGCCGTCGCCTTCCGCAGCGGCCGCGGCATCGTCTCCAATGCGCATGAGCTCGGGCTCACCATGGCCGCCGCCTACAAGCTCTGGCCAACCACCGATCTGATGATCGGCATCGGCACGCGGCTGGAGCTGCCAACCATGACGCGCTGGCCCTACCGGCCGGACGGGCTGAAGTCGATCCGCATCGACATCGATCCGGTCGAGATGCGCCGTTATGTGTCGGACGTGTCCGTCATCGCGGACTCCAGGGCCGGCACGCGCGACCTTGTCGCCGCGGTGAAAAAGGCAGGCTTCAGCAGGACTGCCGGCCGCCGCGCCGCCATTCGCGAGGCATCGGCTGCGGCCGAAAAGGAAATCCAGCGCATCCAGCCGCAGATGGCGTACCTCAAGATTCTGCGCGAGGTGCTGCCGGCAAATGCGATCGTCACCGATGAGCTGTCGCAGGTCGGCTTCGCCTCCTGGTACGGCTTTCCGATCTACGAGCCGCGCACCTTCATCACCTCAGGCTATCAGGGCACGCTCGGCTCCGGCTTTCCGACCGCGCTCGGCGCCAAGGTTGCCCATCCCGACCGGCCGGTGGTCGCGATCACCGGCGACGGCGGTTTCATGTTCGGCGTGCAGGAGCTCGCCACCGCCGTGCAGTTCCGCATCGGTGTTGTCACGCTCGTCTTCAACAACAACGCCTATGGCAATGTCCGGCGCGACCAGCGCGAACGCTTTGACGGGCGCGTGGTGGCCTCCGACCTCGTCAATCCGGATTTCGTCAAGCTCGCGGAATCCTTTGGCGCGGGCGCGGCGCGCGTCACCTCGCCCGATCATTTCAAGCCGGCGCTGGAAAAGGCGCTAGCCGATGGCGGGCCCTATGTGATCGCGATCGAAGTGCCGACAGACTCTGAAATCAGCCCCTGGGCGTTCATTCATCCGGCAAAACCGGCCTAAGCACGGCGCGCCTGCATCCGCGACGCCGCGATCGCCAGAAGCCCGGCGCCGGCGACGGCCCAGCACGCCACCGGCGCCCATTGCAGCAGCGGCGCGTACTCCGGCAGTTTTTGCAGGCCGCCGGCAACGGCTGCCATCCGCGCAAAGGTCGCCAGCGCCAGCGCCGAGAAGACGAGGCCGACCACCTTGCCCTCCGCGCCGGTCTCGCCGATCGCAAGTGCGGCGGAGACTGCGGCCATCAGCATGCAGCCCCAGGCGGCGCCGGCAAAAAACTGCGCGACGATCATGATGTGGAGATTGCCGGCAAGCTCCGCGCCCAGCACCGCAATCGCGCCGAGCAGGCCCGCCGCGCCCATCACGATCAGCCCGCCACGATGCTTCACCACCACGCTCGCCGGAAACATCGCGATGTTGAAGCCGATCCAGAATACCGGCTGCAGCCATTGCAGGTCGGAGGCTTGCGCAAAGCGCAGATAGAACGGCGCGCTGTTGATGGAAAAATGCAGCTGATAGCCGAGCGAGAGGATCAGCATGGACGTAATGAAAAAGATCGGCACGCCCGTGAGCGGCTTGGCCGGCTCGGCGGGCTTTGCGGCAGGCTCATCCGCGATATCGCGCTCGACCTTTGCGAGCGCGAGCGTCGTCAGGAGCAGCACCAGGCCTGAGATGACGAAGGGCAGCCGTGGATCCTCGTTCTTCAGCACCACGCCGAGATAGGGTGAGACCGCACCGGCCAGGCCATAGCCCAGCATCGCCAACGCCGAGAGAAACGGGATCGCGGGCTTGGCGCGATGTTTGCCCAGCAAGGTCAGCGGCGGCGCGCGCAACGCCGACGACGTGATCACCCAGATCACGATCAGCCCAATGAACCAGGCCTGTGCGGCCGGACCCGTGCCGGCCACAAACGGCAGCGCGACAAAGGCTGCGCAGGAGATTGCGGTGAGCACGCCGACGAACACGCTCAGCCGCCCGACCAGCTTTGACACACGATCGGCGGCGATGCCCATGGCGGTGTCTGATATGGTGAAGATCGCCTGGTCGAGCATCAGGATCATGATCACCGCCGACGGCGCGATGCCGACCTCGGCTGCAAGCTTTGGCAGATAGATGACGTAGGTCGTCCAGCCCAGGGTAAACACAAGCTGCAGCACGGCGAGATAGATGCCGGTGCGGTTTGCGGCTGTGCTGGTGGTGTCGGCCTTGAGTTCGGTCGTGGTCATGCGGTGAGATTAGACTACCCTCTGCCATTCCGGGAGAGGGTCAGCGCGCCTTCCGAAACGTTAGATTGATCCGCTGGCGGCCGAGGGTCGCATGCGCGCCGTCGGCGAGCGGCGCGACGCCGTGGAAGAACAGCCGCGACGGTCCGCCCCAGACGACGACATCGCCGTGCGTCAGCCGGTAGCGCTGCGTCTTGTCGCTGCGCTTCGGCCCGCCGAACAGGAAGATCGCGGGCAGGCCCAGCGACACTGAGACGATGGGGGCGGAAAAATCCTTTTCGTCCCGGTCCTGATGCAGCGACATCTTCGCGCCGGGCTCGTAGCGGTTGATCAGGCAGGCCTCCGGCGCAAAGCCGGCAAAGCCCGCCTCGCGCGCCGCGCTACCTGCCAGTTCGAAAAACACCGGCGGCATCGACGGCCACGTCTTTCCGGAATCCGGATCGATCCCGTCGTAACGATAGCCGCCGATATCGGTGACCCAGCCGTAACAGCCGCAATTGGTCATCGCCACCGACATCTGATGGCCGCCCGGCGTAAACATGCGGCGGAACGGCGCCTGGCTCTCGATTTCACGGAGCGCCGCGAGCAGCTCGCTTTCGACCGGCCTGGCAAAGCCGCGCAGCAATATGGCTCCTTCCGCCATCGCTTCGCGCGATGGCAGCACATCGGCGACACTCTCGAACAAATCCGCGGTCAAAGGCGGCTCTACTCATTTCGCGTCGTGGAAGATCACGCCGACGGTGTGGCGATGGCCGGAGCGCAGTCGGCTGACACCATGGCGCATGTTAACGCGGTAGGTGCCGCGCGTCCCCTGCACGGGGCGATGATGCACAGCAAACGCGACCGCATCGCCCTGCGCGAGCGGCACTACCTCGGCGCGCGACTGCATGCGCGGCCGCTGCTCGGTCAACACGAATTCACCGCCGGTGAAGTCGCGCCAGGGTTCCGACAGCAGGATCGCGACCTGCAGCGGGAACACATGCTCGCCATAGAGGTCCTGATGCAGGCAATTGAAGTCGCCGGCCTCATACTGCAGCAGCAGCGGCGTCGGCCGGTTCTGGCCAGCGTCGTGGCAGCGCTTGAGGAATGCTGCATGCGAGGCGGGATAGCGGATGTCGATCCCCATCGACTCGTTCCAGCGATTGGCGATGCCGGCAAGCCGCGCGTAGAGCGCCGGGCGCAGCTCCGCGATCAAGTCCGGCAGCGGATAGGCAAAATACTTGTACTCGCCGCGGCCAAAGCCGTGGCGGCCCATGACGATGCGGCTGCGGAAATGGCCGTCATCGGGATACATCGCGGCCAGCGCGGCGCATTCATCTGGCGTGAGCAGGCCGCGAAGCACGGCACAGCCCTGCGCGTCGAGCTCGGCAGTCGCCTGCGCCCAGTCAATCGTCTCGACGCGAGTTGCGATGTCGGAACTGGATTGATGTTTTCTGGCGGTTGCTTTCATGGTCAGGAGTCTCGCAGACGCCACCGGTTCCTTCCACCCGATTTCTGACTAGCCCCGCACCGGCAGCACGATCACGTCATAGGCGTGGCTGATCTTGCGTTTCAGCACGGGGTCATCCAGCTCGTATTCGAAGCGGACCGACGGGCGGATGCCGCCCTTGGCGGCAAAGGTGCCGCCGAACATGGCGCAGCCGTCGGGAAAACCTGACTTGCCGAAGCCGCGCGCGATCAGTTCCTTCACCGGCAGCATCGCATCCAGCGTACCCTCCTGGTAGAGCGTACGCTTGCCGTCGAACCAGGCCCAGGAGCGCAGGATCATCTGGTCCCAATGCCCGATGACATCTTCGAGCTCCCACAGCTCCGTCGCCATCGGCTTGTCGCACATCTGTTTTGAGACGGTGACGCTGTAGCTCTCCACCTTGCGGTCGGTGTGGTCGGAGCCGAGGCCGACGAAGATGCGGCCCTGCCAGCCGATCAGCACGAATTCGACTTCACCCGAGGAATCCGCGCCGCAGACTTCGATGATATCGGACGTGGTCAGGCGCCGCGCCGAGCAACGGTAATAGATCGGCGTCGTTGCCGGCCGCGCGATGCCGATCGCCTCGAGCTCGGCGATGTGCTTGTCGCGCGCCACCGGATCGCGGCCGGTCCAGCCGGCGATGACGGCCTGCTCGATCGACATGGTGAGCGGCGTCAGCCCGCCCTTGTCCATCACGGTGAAGGTCAGGTCATACACGGATCACGCCCTCCATGGCGGCGGCAAGCTCGAAGATGCGGCGGTCGGAGCCACCGGTGGCGGCCAGCATGAAGCCGACGGGCACCTCGCCTTGGCGATGCGCGGGCAGCGAGATGGCGCAGCCGTCGATCATGTTGATCAGGGTGCAGTTGCGCAGCGAGCGCAGGTTGGCGGTGGCAAAGGCCTTGTCGTCGGCGAGATCGGCAATGCGCGGCGGTGTGTTGGCCGTGGTCGGCATCACCAGCGCATCATAGGGCGCAAGCCGCGTTGCGATGCGGGCGATCAGCGAGCGGCGGGCGTTGAGCAGGTCGATATAGTCGGCCGCGGTGATGGCCTCGCCGCGCATGATGCGCACGTAGACGCGGGGATCGTAGACATTGCCCTTGCTGGTGATCAGGTAGCGATGCCAGGCAAAGCTTTCGGCGGCGGCAAAGCCGCCCTTGGCGTTCATCATGCCGACATCCAGAAATTCCGGCACCTCGATGTGCTCGATCAGCGCGCCGGCCTTCGAGAGCGACTGCAGCGCACGATCGAAGGTCTTTGCGACGGCGTCATCAAGCTCATCGAGCGCGATTGTGGTCGGCACCGCGAGCCGCGTGCCCTTGATCGGGCGCGGCTGGACTGGCGTGATGGCTTCGCCGGCCAGCACGGCATCGAGCGTGGCGCAGCAGGCAACGGAATTGGCGAGCGGTCCAAAACTGTCGAGTGAGAACGACAGCGGAACGCCGCCGTCGAGCGGGATGCGGCGCTGCGTCGGCTTGTAGCCGACGATGCCGTTATAGGCGGCCGGAATCCGGCAGGAGCCGCCGGTATCAGTGCCGAGCGCGCCATGAGCCATGCCGTCGGCGATCGAGACCGCTGCGCCCGACGACGAGCCGCCGGGCACGTGGCCCACATTGCGCTGCCAGCTGCTCTTTGGCGTGCCGTAGTGCGGATTGATGCCGATGCCGGAATAGGCGAACTCGGTCATATTGGTGCGGCCGATCACGACAAACCCTGCCGCGCGCAGCCGCGCCACCACGGGCGCATCGGCTTCCGCCGGCGGCGAATCCTGCAGCGCGCGCGAGCCGGCGCGCGTTACCTGCCCCTTGATGTCGAACAGGTCCTTGATCGAAACGGGGATGCCGGCGAAAAGCGACGGCGCTGCGTTGGCTTTGCGCAAATGATCCATCGCCTCGGCCGCTTCGAGCGCTGCGTCCTTGTCGACGTGAATAAAGGCGCGCTGCCCCTCGCCCGCGGGATCGGCGATCCGCTCGAGACATTCCTCGACCAGTTTTCGCGCCGAGGTACGCCCGTTTGCGAGATCGTCGGCCAGCACTGCAAGCGTCTTGTTCGGCATTTCGTTTCGTCCCCTCACGGCGCGCGCGATATTTCGCGCGCCGAAATGGCGCGCACACTAACGCGGCGGCGCACTGGCATACAAGCGCTTCGGCTGCCGGCATACGGCCATGCGCGGGCGCCGGTGGACCGTTGACGCCGAATGGTCAATTGTCGCATCAAGACTGCAACAAACGGGCGCGAGCCCGGCCCCAGGGAGGATTTGCCGAAATGGCCGAAGCTGCGCGCGCCAAACCGAAACCGACGCCGGAAACCCAGCACTTTTGGGACGGCACCAAGGCTGGCGAACTGCGCTTGCAGCGTTGCGATGCCTGTTCCAACGTCTACTTCCCGCCACGGCCGTTCTGCCCGTCCTGCGCCTCGCGCAAAGTCAGCGTGTTCAAGGCGAGCGGCAAGGGCAAGCTCTACAGCTACGTGATCAATCATCGTCCCGCCGCGCCCGGCTTCACGCCGCCTTATGCGATTGCCGTCGTCGAGCTCGACGAAGGGCCGCGCATGATGAGCAACATCGTCGATTGCCCGCAGACGCCGGAAGCGCTCGAGCTCGACATGCGGCTGGAAGTGGCGTTCGAGAAGCTCGACGACAAGATCACCCTTCCCATGTTCCGTCCGGCGAAGGGGTAACAAACGATGCGCAGGAACCAGGTTGCCGTCGTCGGCGCGGCCGAGACCACAGAGCTCGGCGTCATCCCCAACGTGTCGCAGATCCAGCTGCATGCGGACGCGGCGCTCAACGCGATTGCCGATGCCGGGCTGAAGCTCTCCGACATTGACGGCTTTGCCACCGCGGTCGAAAGCCCGCAGCAGGTCTGCCACTACCTCGGCATCAAGCCGACGTGGGTCGACGGCACCTCGGTCGGCGGCTGCTCCTTCATGCTGCATGTCCGCCATGCCGCAGCCGCGATCGAGGCCGGGCTGTGCAAGACCGTACTGATCACCCATGCCGAGAGCGGCAAGTCGATGATCGGCAAGCTGCCGCGCTCGATCCCCTCCGACAGCCTGCAAGGCCAGTTCGAGGCACCGTTCGGCGTGTTCGGTCCGCCCAGCATGTTTCCAATCCCCGTGCTGCGCTTCATGAAGACGTTTGGCGTCACCCATGAGCAGATCGCCATGGTCGCCGTCGTGCAGCGCGAATGGGCCGCGAAGAATCCACGCGCGATGATGAAGGACCCGATCACCGTCGCCGACGTGCTCAATTCGCGGATGATCGCCTATCCGTTCCGCCTCTTGCAGTGCTGCCTCGTCACCGACGGCGGTGGCGCGCTGATCCTGACTTCGGCCGATCGGGCGAAGGACTTCCCGCGCAAGCCCGTCTACATCCTCGGCACCGGCGAAAGCGTGGAAACGCCGATGGTGAGCCAGATGGAGACCTTCAATTCCTCGCGCGCCTTCAAGGTCGCAGGTCCCCTCGCCTTCAAGGAAGCCGGCATCGCCCACAAGGATGTCGATCATCTCATGATCTACGACGCCTTTGCGCATCTGCCGCTCTATGGCCTCGGCGACCTCGGCTTCGTGCCCTACGAAGAGACCGGAAAATTCATCGCCGACGGCAATACGCGGCCGGGCGGCAAGCTGCCGCTCAACACCAATGGCGGCGGCCTCTCCTACATGCACTCCGGCATGTACGGCATGTACGCGCTGCAGGAGAGCGTGCGCCAGATGCGCGGCATCGCGCCGGCGCAGGTGAAGGATGCCAGGATTTCGGTCTGTCACGGCGTCGGCGGCATGTTCGCCGCGTCGGGCACGATCATCTTTACGAACGAGAAGTAACCCCTCCGTCATTCCGGGGCGCGCGCAGCGCGAACCCGGAATCTCGAGATTCCGGGTCTGGTGCTGCGCACCATCCCGGAATGACGGACCCAACAGGAGAACCCAATGGCAAAATCGCTGCAAGACAAGGTCATCATCGTCACCGGCGCGGGCCGCGGCATCGGGCGCGAGATTGCGCTGTTGTGCGCCGCCGAGGGAGCCAAGGTCGTGGTCAACGACCCCGGCGGCGCCGCCGACGGCTCCGGCACCAACGCGGCGCCGGCCGAGGAAGTGGTCGAGGAAATCAAGAAGCGTGGCGGGACGGCGATCGCCAATTTCGAGACGGTCGCGGAAGCCATCCCGGCGAGCCGGATCGTCAAGATGGCGACCGATCATTTCGGCAAGCTCGACGGCGTCGTCAACAATGCCGGCATCTTGCGCGACATGATTTTCCACCGCATGAGCGTGGACGCGTTCGAGGCCGTCATCAAGGTGCACCTGATGGGCTCCTTCTACGTCTCGCACGCCGCGGCGCGCCTGTTCCGCGAGCAGGAGAGCGGCTCCTTCGTGCACTTCACCTCGACCTCCGGCCTCGTTGGCAATTTCGGCCAGGCCAATTACGCCGCCGCCAAGCTCGGCATCGTCGGGCTGTCGAAATCGATCGCGCTCGACATGAACCGCTTCAACGTGCGCTCCAACTGCATCTCGCCCTTTGCCTGGAGCCGCCTGATCGGCACCATCCCGACCGAGACGGAAGCCGAGAAGGCGCGGGTCGAGAAGATCAAGCAGATGGGCCCGGAAAAGATCGCGCCGGTCTGCGCCTATCTGCTCTCCGACGCCGCCAAGGATGTCACCGGGCAGATCTTTGGCGTCCGCATGAACGAAATTTTCCTGTTCAGCCAGAACCGTCCGCTGCGTTCGGTGCAGCGCAGCGAAGGCTGGACGCCGCAGACCATTGCCGAGCATGCCATGCCGGCGCTGAAATCGTCGTTCTACAAGCTCGACCGTTCCGCCGACATTTTTAATTGGGACGCGATCTGACAAGCCTGCGCGGCGGCGCATAGCTTCTCTTCGCCGCCGCGATGCGATCTGAGGTTGCCCGCCTGCTTTATGCCGGAATGCGGTCCGATGTTTTGCTCCCAACAAGAAATCCTGGGAGGAAACCATGGCAACCTCACTGACCAATCCAGAGCCCTTCACGTCACGCGGCGGCATTGACCGCCGCAAAATATTGGCAGGCACGGCGGCGCTGGCCGCCTCGGCTGTCAGCGTGACGGCGGCCAACGCGGCGTCGGTGGCGCCGCTCGGCCAGACCGGCGCGCCGGCGCCTTCGACCGCGCCGCTGCCGCTCGGTCCGCTGCCCGGAAGCCGCTATCCGGATTCCCGCCTCGAGTCGCTCAAGAAGCCCAAAGGCTCGTTCGGGGCGACCGGTTTTCCGGCGTTTGCCGGCACCATGGCGGTCGAGCGCGTCGCGACCGGGTTCCGCTGGGCCGAGGGCCCGGTCTATTTCCCGGCCGGGCGCTATGTTTTGTTCAGCGATATTCCCAACAACCGCATCATGCGCTTTTGCGAAGACGACGGTCACGTCAGCGTATTCCGTCAACCGTCGATGAACTCGAACGGCAACACCATCGATCGGGAAGGACGCCTGCTCACCTGCGAGCATAGCGGCCGGCGGGTGACCCGCACCGAACTTGACGGATCGATCACGATCATCGCCGACAAGTACAATGGCAAGAAGCTGAACTCGCCGAACGACCTGGTCGTCGCTGCCGACGGCTCGATCTGGTTCTGCGATCCGGCCTACGGTATCGGCGGCTATCATGAAGGCATCAAGGCGGACCCCGAGCAGGACAAGAAGAACGTCTACCGGGTCGATCCGAAAACCGGCGACATCAAGATGGTGGTCGATGACTTCGTGCAACCCAACGGCCTTTGCTTCTCGCCCGACGAGAAGAAGCTTTATATCTGCGACACCGGTTTCACCGACGGGCCGGACAACCCGTCGCATATTCGCGTGTTCGACGTGGACCTCGCGGCCGGCAAACTTTCGAACAGCAAGGTCTTTGCGGACATGCCCAAGCCCAGCATCACCGACGGGCTGCGCTGCGACACCGCCGGTCGTCTGTGGTGCTCCGTGGGCTGGGGCGATCCGAACGAGGATGGCGTGCGCTGCTACACGCCTGACGGCGATCTGCTCGGCAAGATCCACATCCCGGAGACGGTGGCCAATCTGTGCTTTGGCGGCCAGCAGCGGAACAGGCTCTATATCTGCGGCTCGAGCTCGCTCTATGCCCTCAACACGAGTGTGCAGGGGGCGATGAAGCCGTAGGCGGCAATTGCCGTCATTCCGGGGCGCGCCGAAGGCGCGAGCCCGGAATCCATACTCCCGATGGTGGTTATGGGTTCCGGGCTCGCCGCTTCGCGGCGCCCCGGAACGACGAATGGTTAGCATCAACCCGTATTTCTCAGCCCCGCCGAAATACCGTTGATCGTGAGCTGGATGCCGCGCAGGATCTGCTCGTCGGGATTCTGCGCGCGGTGCTCCTTCAGTAGCTCGACCTGCACATGGTTGAGCGGGTCGAGATAGGGAAAGCGCTGGCGGACCGAGCGCTCCAGCAAAGGGTTACCCTGCAACAACCGCTCCTGCCCCATGATGTCGAGCAGCGTTTCGATCGACAGATTCCATTCCCGGCGGATACGGCCGAAGATTTTTTCGCGCAACTCGGCGTCGGGCACCAGCTCGGCATAGCGCGAGGCGATCGCGATCGAGCTTTTGGCGAGCACCATGTCCATGTTGGACAACAGCATGCGGAAGAACGGCCACTCGCGATAAAGCTCCTGCAGGAACGGCATGCCCTGCCCCGGATTTTCCGCGATCCAGGTTTCCACCGCCGCGCCAAAACCGTACCAGCCCGGCAGCATCAGCCGGCACTGCGCCCAGGAGAACACCCAGGGGATGGCGCGCAGATCCTCGATGGCGCGGGTCTTCTTGCGCGAGGCCGGGCGGCTGCCGATGTTCAGCGTCGCTATCTCGTTGATCACGGTCGACGACCAGAAATAATCGGCAAAGCCTTCGGTCTCGTAGACGAGGCCGCGATAGGCCTTGAAGGCAAGTTCCGACAACCGGTCCATCGCCCTCAGATATTCCGCGCGCGGCGCGCTCTGCCGCGGCTGCAGCAGGCTCGCCTCCAGCGTGGCGGCGGCGAGAATCTCCAGATTGCTGCGGCCGACCTCGGCGTTGGAATATTTGCTGGAGATGATCTCACCTTGCTCGGTGATCCTGATCTGGCCGTTCACGGCGCCGCCGGGCTGCGCAATGATGGCGTCATAGCTTGGGCCACCGCCGCGGCCGACCGAGCCGCCGCGGCCGTGGAACAGGCGGAGCCGGACGTGATGATGTTCGAAGACTTCGACGAGGCCTATCTCGGCCTTGTAAAGCTCCCAGCCCGAGGTGACGAAGCCGCCGTCCTTGTTGCTGTCGGAATAGCCGAGCATGACTTCCTGCACCGATCCGCAGCTGTCGACCAGCTTGCGGTAATCGTGCAGCGCCAGCATGCGGTCCATGATGCCGCTGGAGGCCTGCAGATCCTCGATGGTCTCGAACAACGGCACGATATTGATGGCGCTGCGGCCGGATGGATTGATCAGGCCGACCTCTTTCAGGAGCAGCGCCACCTCCAGCATGTCGGACATGCCCTTGCACATCGAGATGATGCATTGGGGGATGACGTCGGGGCCGAACGTCTCGTGCGCTTCGGCGGCGGCGCGGAACACGGCGAGTTCGCCCTGGGTCTCCTCGCTGTATTTGACGAAGCTCGAGACCAGCGGCCGCGCGCTGCGCAGCTCGCTTGCCAATAGCGCAACGCGGGCATCCTCGCCGAGCGCCATGTAGGACATGCCGGGCATCGCAGCGTCGAGCAATTCGGCGACGGTGCGCTCATGCACCGCGGAATTTTGCCTGATGTCGAGCCGGGCGAGATGGAAGCCGAAGCAATCCACCGCGCGGCGCAAGTGCCGCAGCCGGCCCCGCGCGATCACGGCGGAGTTGTTGGCCAAGAGCGATCGGTTCAGCACGTCGAGATCGGCCTTCAACTCCTTCACGCTTGCGTAGGGCGCGGCCTGGCCGACCGCCTTGCGCGTGGTCTCGACCTGGAGTTTTGCCGCGGTCGCCGTCAGCCGGGCAAAGATGCCGGAGACCGCAAGACGATACGGCTCGCCGCTGCGATGCGGCGAGGTATCGGGCGAGCGTTCGGCCAGCGCGCGCAACTCTTCCGAGACATCCGCCAGATGGGCTGCAATGGAAAGCTCCGCGCCGAGCACGTGCAGCTCCCCGAGATAGAAGTTCAGGATGCGGCTCGACTGCAGGCGCAGCGTGCCGCGCATCACGTCTGCCGTGACGAAGGGATTGCCGTCGCGGTCGCCGCCGATCCAGCTTCCCATCCTGAGGAAGGAGGCAAGCTCGCCCTCCCCGTCCTCCTTGTTGAGGCGGTCTTCCAGCGCGCAATGCAGCCGCGGCACCTCGTGCAGGAAGGTGTAGTCGTAGAACGACAGTCCGTTGCCGACCTCGTCCAGCACCGTCAGCTTGGTCCGGCGCAGGAGGTTGGTCTGCCACAGCGTCAACACCTCGCGGCGCAGCTGCTCGTCGGCGGCCTCCGCCTCTTCCGGGGTGAGCTGGACACGCTCGCGCCGGTCCAGGAGCTGCGCGATCTCCATCTCGCGATCCATCGTGCTCTTGCGGCGGACTTCGGTCGGATGCGCTGTCAGCACCGGGCTGACCAGCGCGCCCTTGAAGAATTTTCGCAAATCTGCCGGCGTGATGCCGGCCACGCTGGCATGCGCGATCGTCTGCGCCAGCACGCTCGGCTGCGGCGCGCCCGATTGGCCGGTGCGCGAGCGCATCTGGCGGATGTTGTTGTGGTCCTCGGCAATGTTGGCGAGATGGGAGAAATAGCTGAAGGCGCGGACGATCCGCACGGTGTCGCTGATCGACATGCCGTCGAGGATGGATTCGAGTTCCCGCCGCGCCAGCCGGTCCTCGTCACGATGGAACCGGATCGAGGTCTGCCGGATGCGCTCTACCAAATCGAAGACGTCGGCACCCTCCTGATCGCGCACGGTGTCGCCGAGGATGCGGCCCAAGAGGCGGATGTCATTGCGCAGGCGCGCATCTTCCTCCAGGGCCTGCGCCTCTTCGGCCCGCTTGGCGCGCGCTTCAGTCTCGGAAGGCATGGTCTGGGGAGACATCTGGGAGGACATGGGCTGGCTACTCCAGAGGCTGCCCGGCTACTTTCGGAGTGTGCAAGTTTTTTGCCGCAGTGCAAGATGAAGATGGAGGCGCCCACTTTCGTCATTCCGGGGCGACGCGAAGCGGCGAGCTATGGGGCGCAATTGCGCCCCTGAGAATCCATAACCACCATCGTGAGTATGGATTCCGGGCCCGCGCCAAGAGGCGCGTCCCGGAATGACGACGGAGTATTGGACGCGCCTTTACGTTCCCGCGGCGTGTTTTCGCCCGGGTGCTGCCAATTCGTTGTCCCTCTCTCTGACAGAGGGCGCAGGGAAGGCCGGGCGCCGACTGCGCCCGCAGCACCGTGTGCAACGGTAGTGAAAGAACGCACACGGATTTGACAGGTACAGCCGAGACATCCCGGCCTTCCCCGCGCAATGGTTTGTCGGCTTATACGTGATCTCCCCGGGGAGCGGCCTTTCTTGCCCCCGTAGTGCGGGAGGAGACTCCCGCAGGTAGCGCCAGGGTCGCGGCGCCAGGACCACACGACTTCACCCGTCCGCTGCCGGCGTTTCGTCTGGCGGAAACCCACCTGACGCCGGCTGCGGCCCATCGCAACCCGCACCACGTTCCGTGACGATCGCGCGAACGTCCCTCATGGCGGCGCGGGCTGGTATGGAATGTAGTTCCGATTTACGGAATAGTCAAGGGGAATTTTGGAATTCAGAAATCTCACGTCGTCATTCCGGGGCGAGCGCAGCGAGAGCCCGGAATGACGAGTGGGGAGAATGGCGTGTTAGCTCCCGCCGCCGGGGAGCTAAATCCTTCGCCCTGCCCGCTCCCAATACGGGTCCCGCAGCCTCCGCTTGAAGATTTTTCCGGAATCCTCGCGCGGCAGGTTGGTCGATATCTCGATGTGCTTGGGCACCTTGTAGTCGGCGAGCGAGGTTTTTAGCCGCGTGCGGATGTCGGCGACGTTGAGCGCAGCACCGGCCTGCGGTTCCACCACCGCCATCAGCGCCTCGCCAAACTCGGCGTCGGGGATGCCGAACACGGCGCAGTCGTGCACGCCGGGCACCGCATGCAGCACCGCCTCGATCTCGGCCGGATAGATGTTGACGCCGCCAGAGATCACCATGTCGCGCTTGCGGTCGCAGATGAAGACGTAGCCGTCCTCGTCGATATAGCCGACGTCGCCGGACGTGATGAAGCCGGCGCGGTCGATCTCGCCGCGCTTCTCCGGCTTGTTGTGATAGGTGAAGTCCGGATTGCCTGCGATGCGCGAATAGATCTCGCCGATCTGGCCGGGCGGCAGCTCGCGCCCGTCATCGCCGATAAAGCGCAGCTCCGCGCCGGGCGAGATTTTTCCGACAGTGCCGGGCTTCTTCAGCGCGTCCTCTGATGTCGCGAAGGTCACCGCGCCTGACTCGGTTGAACCGTAGAATTCGTAGATCACCGGGCCCCACCAGTCGATCATCGCGCGCTTGACGTCGGCGGGGCATGGCGCTGCGGCATGGATGATGTGGCGCAGCGAAGACATGTCGTATTTCGCCCGCACTTGTTCCGGCAGCTTCATCAGGCGGATGAACATCGTCGGCACCATGAAGATGGTGTCGATCTCTTGCTCGTCGATCAGGCGCAGGAATTCTTCCGCATCGAAGCGCGGCATCAGCGCCAGCACGCCGCCGAGCCGGCCGGCGCGCAGGCCAAAGGAATTCGGCGCGGAGTGATAGAGCGGGCCCGGCAGGATGGCGCGGGCATTAGGCTTCAGGCCGTAGATCAACGCGCGCATGGCCTCGGCATTCGCCGTCTGCTCCGGGGTTGGCGCATTGCGGCGCACGCCCTTGGGATGGCCTGTTGTGCCCGAGGTGTAGATCATGTTGGCAGGCTGCGGCACCGCCGGGCCGTCATAGCGCGGGTTTTTTTTCAGCCAGCTCTCGAAGTCGGTGGCGAAATCCGGCATCGCCAGGTGATCGGGAGCGATCTTGTAGCTTGAGAGAATTTCCGGCGGCGTCGGTACCGCGAGCACGGTGACGCCTTCCGGGATCGCCTCGCGCAACTGATGCAGCATGTCGGCATGGGCGATCAGCACGCGCGTGCCGGAGTCCTTCAGCACATAGTTGATCTCTTCCGGCTTGAAGTGCCAGTTGATCGGCACGCCATAGGCGCCCAGCCGCATCGCGGCATAGGCCGCCTCGATGAAGGCGATGTCGTTGCGCATGAGCATGCAGACGCTGTCGCCCTGCGTCACACCGAGCGATTGCAGGCCCGAGGCGATGCGCTCAGTGCGCTCGGCGACCTCGTCATGGCTGCGCTTGCGTTGCCCGCTGATGACGCCGTGGAAGAGAGAGGACATTGTCGCTTTCCGATTCTCGCGTCGGGTTTGATTGTCACCGTCATTCCGGGGCGGTCCGAAGGACCGGACCTCAGATGCGCAATTGCGCATCGGGGAATCTCGAGGTTCCACAATGCGCAATTGCGCATTGAGGTTCTCGCTTCGCGAGCCCCGGAACGACGGCGACGGTCACCCCGCCTCCGCAAACCTTGGCGCGCGCTTTTCCATATTCGCGCGGACGGCTTCGGTCTGGTTGGGGCTGCCGATCAGCTTTTGCTGCTCGACCGACTCCGCCAGCAGCGCAGGACCCGGATCGACGGACAGATTGTTGAGCATGCGCTTGGCGGCGCGGATGGCGTGCGGGTTCTTGCCGGCGATGTCGCGCGCCATTTCAAGCGCGGCGGCGCGCGGATCGTCCACGATGCGGGTGGCAAGCCCATAAGCGAGCGCCTCCTGCGCCGAGAAGACGCGTCCCGTGTAGGTCAGATCGCGCAGGATGTCGTCGCGAACCAAACTCGCCAGAATCGGCGTGCCCGCCATATCAGGCACCAGGCCCCACTTGATTTCCATGATCGACATCCGCGCATCCGGCGCCATCAGGCGGATGTCGGCGCCGAGTGCGAGCTGGAAGCCGCCGCCGAAGGCAACGCCTGTGATCGCGGCAATGACCGGCACCGGCAGCTGACGCCACCCCCACACCGCCTGCTGCGGAAAATTGGCGAGGCCATGGGTGCGCTTGGCGAGATCGCGGCTCTCTCCGCCGGCTACTCCATTACCGCCCTTCTCCTTCATGGCGGCGAAGCGGCCCATGTCGAGGCCGGCGCAAAAGGCGCGGCCCTCCCCGGACAATACTACCACCCGGACGGCTTTTTCCCTGGCGAGGCGGTCGGTTGCGGCCACCAGCGCCTCGAACATCGCCTGATCCAGCGCGTTCATCTTGTCCGCGCGTACCAGACGGACGTCGGCGATACCGTCCGCAATCGATATCGAGACGCGATCTTCCATGAGCAAATCTCCTCACCTGCATTCTTGGTTTGCGGCTTTACACAAAGGCCGTCATTCGGGTTTAGTCAATCGACCAATTAACAAATCTCCCTTCGCATGGGACATGGGTGGAAACGATGTTCAACGATCAGCTTCTCGCCGGGCGGCGCATTCTCGTGACCGGCGGCGGAACCGGCCTCGGCAAAGGCATGGCCGCCAAATTCCTGCAGCTCGGCGCCGAGGTGCATATCTGCGGCCGACGCAAGATTGTGTGCGACGAGACCGCGACCGAACTGATGAGCGAGCACGGCGGACGCGTGGTCAGCCACGGCGTTGATATCCGCAACGCAATGGCCGTCGACGAGATGATCGGGCAGATCTGGACCGGCGGTCCCCTCACCGACCTCATCAACAACGCCGCCGGCAATTTCGTCTCGCGCACGCAAGACCTCTCGCCGCGCGGCTTCGATGCGGTCGCCAACATCGTGATGCACGGCACCTTCTACGTGACGCATGCGGTGGGCCGGCGCTGGATCGCGGGCAAGCATCCCGGCAACGTCGTGTCGATCACGGTGACCTGGGTGCGCAACGGCAGCCCGTTCGTGGTGCCGTCGGCGATGAGCAAATCGGCGATTCACGCCATGACGATGTCGCTGGCGGCGGAATGGGGCCGCTACGGCATCCGCCTCAACACGATAGCGCCCGGCGAGATTCCGACCGAGGGCATGAGCAAGCGCCTCAATCCGAACGACCAGCCGGGCGCGCGAACCATCGCGCGCAATCCGATGGGCCGCGTCGGCAGGATGGAGGAACTGCAGAACCTGGCCGTGTTCCTGATCTCCGGCGGCTGCGACTGGATCAGCGGCGAGACCATCGCGATGGACGGCGCCCAGGCGCTCGCCACCGGCGGCAATTTCTACGAGATGCGCGAGTGGTCCGATGCCGACTGGCAGCGCGCCCGCGACGCGATCACCGCGCAGAACGAGAAGGACCGTTCGGCACGGGGTTGATCGTCGTCCCGGCGCAAGCCGGGACCCATAACCACGAATGCCCGTGGTTATGCCGAGCTGGAGCTTCAGCTCGTTTCAACAATAGACAGCGGTGGTTATGGGTCCCGGCTTTCGCCGGGACGACAAGGAAACCAAGCAAAACACCACGGGAGAGACATGTCCACGGCAGCTTCAGCCAACACCATCGCCGATATCGTGCGCGCGCAGGCCAAAGACCGCGGCAACGCGATCGCCTACGAATTCGAGGGACGGCTGACCACCTTTGCGGAGTTCGACGTCAACACCAACCGCGTCGCCAATGCGCTGATCGCGATGGGGCTGCGGAAAGGCGACCGCATCACCTATCTCGGCAAGAACAGCGACCTCTATTTCGAGCTGCTGATGGGCGCGATGAAGGCGGGCGTGGTGATGGCGCCGGTGAACTGGCGGCTCGCGGGGCCGGAAGTCACCTTCATCGTTGGGGATTGCAAGGCGCCGGTGCTGTTCGTGGGACCGGAGTTCATCGCGCAGGTGCGCAATATCAAGCCTGAACTCCCTGACGTGAAGCACGTCATCACCACGGAGGGCGGCGCGCCGGAATGGCAGGATTTTGCGGCCTGGCGCGACGCGCAGAGCGGCGACGATCCCAAAATTGCGATTGAGCCAAAGGATATCGCGATCCAGCTTTATACGTCGGGCACGACCGGCAAGCCAAAAGGCGCGATGCTGTCGCATGCCAATATGCTCAACCTGGCGCAGAGTGGCGACGAGGCCGAGAAGCCGGAGTGGAACAGATGGTCCTCTGACGACGTCTCACTAGTGGCGATGCCGATCTTCCATATCGGCGGCTCGGGCTGGGGCGTGGTGGGTCTCTACCACGGCGCCAAGGGCGTGATCGCGCGCGACTTCGATCCGACCAAGGTGCTGGATTTCTTCGAGCAGTCCGGCATCACAAAACTGTTCATGGTGCCGGCGGCGATGCAGTTCGTGGTGCGGCAGCCGCGGGCGCGGACCATGGATTTCTCGCGGCTGAAATACATGCTGTATGGCGCTTCCCCCATTCCGGCGGCGCTATTGAAGGAGTGCATCGAGGTCTTCAAATGCGGCTTCGTGCAGCTCTACGGCATGACCGAGACCACCGGCACCATCGTGGCGCTGCCGCCGGAAGACCACATCGAGGGGCTGGACCGCATGCGCTCGGCCGGCAAGGCCCTGCCCGGCGTCGAGCTTGCGATCCTCGATGCCGACGGAAAAAAGCTCCCGCCGGGCGAAGTCGGCGAGATCGCCACGCGTTCAGGCTCCAACATGGTCGGCTACTGGAACTTGCCGGAGGCAACGGCCAAAACGCTCGGCAACGACGGCTGGCTGCGCACCGGCGATGCCGGCTACATGGACAATGACGGCTATCTCTACATCCACGACCGTATCAAGGACATGATCATCTCCGGCGGCGAGAACATCTATCCGGCCGAGGTCGAGAGCGCGCTGTGCGATCATCCCGATGTCGCCGAGGCCGCCGTGATCGGCATCCCCGATGACAAATGGGGCGAGGCGGTGAAGGCGATCGTGGTGATGAGGCCGGGAAAGCACGCGACCGCAACCGACATCATCAATTTCGCCCGCACGAGAATCGCCGGCTACAAGACGCCGAAGTCAGTGGATTTCATGGAGGCATTGCCGAGGAATCCATCGGGCAAGATTCTGCGGCGAAACTTGCGCGATCCCTATTGGGCGGGGAAAGACCGGCAGGTGAATTAACTCCGCTGTCGTCCCGGCCAAGCGAGCGTAGCGAGCGCCGAGCCGGGACCCATAACCACAGGAAGTGGTTTTGCGAAGCTGGGGCCACAGCGAGTCGAAAAAACCGCGGCCTGTGGTTATGGGTCCCGCGTTCGCGGGGACATGGGAGGGAGCGTCAGGACCGCTTGGCCTCATCCAGGAACGCCTGCACCGCCTCGAACAGCTTTAGCCGGTTCTTCTCCATGATGATGCTGTGAGTCCCCTCCGCCAGCGCCACATAGCGCTTGCCGGGCGAGTTCACCAGCAGCGGGAACAGCGCCTGCGCCATATAGGGTGGCGTGTCCTTGTCCCACTCGGCGTGGATCAGCAAGGTCGGCACGGTGATCTTGGCGGGATCGTAGTAGGTTTTGCCTGCGCCGAAGAAATCCATGCTGTCCTGGAGCACGCCATTTGGCGCGCGAACCACCGGCGGCGACATCGCGGCCCCAACGGGATCGGTCGCAAAGGTCGCGTCCGCCCAGGCGTCGAACCAGCCGGGCGGAATCAGCGAAGCCTTCTTGTCTTCGGGCACGCCGGTGTACCAGCGCTCTTTCGCCTGCTCGCGCGTCACCGTCCGGTAGGCGCCGAGCTTGCCCGGACCGCCCTGCACCAGCGACGGCGTCTGCCTGATCCAGGACGGCGCGTACAGCACCAGGCGCTCGACCTTGCCGGTATTTTGCGTGGTGTAGGTCGCCATCAAGGTCGTGCCCCACGACCAGCCCAACAGGTTCAGCCGCGGGATGTTGCGCTTCCGCAGGATGAAATCGACGACCGAGCCGATGTCCTTCACCGCGGTCTCGCCGCGCACGATCGGCTCGTTAATATCAGGCTTGTCGCTCATTTCCGGCGGACGCGTCGACCTGCCATAGCCGCGCAGGTCGAGCAGCCAGACGTCGTAGCCGCGCGAGGCGATGTACTCCATCCAGGACACGCCATCGAGCTTGAGGTCGAAGGCGGTCTCGGCCGGATAGGTCGCGCCGTGGACGAAGAGCACGGTCCGCCCCGGCCGGAAGCTTGACAGGTTGGCCGGCCGCTTGTTGCGGACGTAGATCTCGATGCCGAGGTCGCCGGTCCCAACCATCATCTCTTCGGTCAGGAGTTGCGGCGTTTGCGCCAGTGCCGGCGCGGCGAAAATGGTCAAAGCAAAAATCCCATGCCAATCCAAAATGTTAAAATTCCGCCTTGCATTCTTTTCGACGTTGGATCGCTACGGCGTCGCCTCGCGTCACCGTCCAGAATTGCACAACGAGAGGTTTCTGGAAAGCGTTTGTACGACCTTGACAAGGAAAATGCCGGTCACTTCTTCATCCGCTCGCGCAGCGCGCGGTGGCGCGCCTTGGCTTCATCCGACCAGACCTCGGCGGGATTGTAGAACTCGGCGAATGCCTTTGCACCCGGCGGCAACGTCACCCAGGGCTGTTTTGTCGACGTGAAGATATGGACATCCGGCGGGCATTGCGCCGGATCGTCCATGGTGCCGACGCGCACGAAACGCACGGCGGGCCCGGAGCCCGGATAGTTGCTCCAGACCGCGACCTTGCAGACCGGACAACGCGCGATGCGCTGGCCCTTGCCGCTCGCCGAGGGCGTATCGATGATCTCGGGCTCGGCGTTGAGGTGCTCGACCCGGTCAGCCTCATACAGCGCATTGAGCGCGTGCACCGTGCCCGTCTCGCGCTGGCACCAGCTGCAATGACAGGCATGCACGATCATCGGCTTGCCGTTCAGCCGATAGCGGATATTGCGGCACGTACATCCACCTTCCATGGTGCCATCTCCCTAATACTTCCCCGCCCCCATATAGCCGAACAGGAAACCGGCGACCTTGCGCTTCTGTATCTCCTCGCTGCCCTCGGTGATACGGTAGCGGCGGTGGTGACGGTAGATGTGCTCGAACGGCTTGTGGCGGGAATAGCCCATGCCGCCATGTACCTGCATGGCGCGGTCGGCGGCCTCGCAGCACAGCCGGTTTGCCCAGAAGTTGCACATCGACACGCGGTCGGACAACGTGTGCTCGACCTGCGCCTGCGTCAGCTGGTCCATCTCCCAAGCGGTCTTGCGGATCAGCAGGCGCAGCATCTCGGCCTGTGTGGCGAGCTCTACCAGCGGCCACTGGATCGCCTGGTTCTCGGCCAGCGCCTTGCCGAACGGTTTTCGCTGGCGGGCGTATTTCACGCTCTCATTGATGCAATAGACCGCAGCACCGAGCGAGCTCGCGGCCTGCCGGATTCGGTTCTCGTGCACGAAACATTGCGCCAGCGACAGGCCGCGACCGACTTCGCCGAACAGTGCGTCCTCGGGCACGAACACGTCGGTAAAACTGACGCGCGGATGGTCGGTCGGCATGTTGAAGGTCCACATATACTGCTCGACCTTCACGCCCGGCGATTTCGCCGGCACCAGGAAGCAGGTGATGCCGCGCGCATCGCCGTCATTGCCGCTTGTGCGCGCAAACAGCGCGCAGTGGGTGGCGACATGCATGCCGGTCGTCCACATCTTCTCGCCGTTGATGATCCAGCCCTTGACGTTGTCGCTGACAGCAGGCACCGCCCTGGTTTCCATATGCGTGGCGTCGGAGCCGTGCTCGGGCTCGGTGAGGCCAAAGGTGATGCGGTACTTGCCCGTGATGGAACCATCGATCATCGCCTTCTGTTCGTCGCTGCCGTAGCGGTCGAGCATGGTGACGAGCGGCAGATTACCGACGATGGAATGCTCGTTCTGCAGATCATTGTGCAGGCCGAGACCTTTTGACGCAAAGTGCTCGCGGATCACGGCCATCCAGAGGTTGGAGCCGTCCTTGCCGCCATAGCGTTTTGGGATCGCAAAGCGCAGGTGCCCGGCGGCATCAGCCAAATTCTTGGCCTTGCGCAGCAGCGCTTCCCATTCATGCCGCGGCAGGCCGCCATTCTCGAAATCGGTGCGCGCCCATTCGCGGCGATGGTCGAAGAAGCGGATGTTGTCGTTTTCCTCCTCCAGCGGCTTGATCTCGCGCTCGATGAAGCGGTCGAGCTCGCCGAGATAGGCTGTGAGGTCGGCAGGCAGGTTGAAATCCAAGGCGGTCTCTCCCGGAATTGTTCGTTATTG
>Ga0081455_10001736_pt1 | contig 26344 bp, 31 predicted proteins | sample TabmetS3T2R1_FD_70207 | JGI IMG/M metagenome (GOLD analysis project Ga0081455, IMG submission 70207) | Tabebuia heterophylla rhizosphere microbial communities from the University of Puerto Rico - S3T2R1 | ecosystem: Host-associated > Plants > Roots > Rhizosphere ...
GCCCTGCATGCGCCGAGACGCACGCTCACCCAGGCAGGCCGCAGCGAGCGAGGGGCAAGATGCCTTGTTTTCAGCATCCTGTCTACTCGTCGTCCTCGTCGTCTGCTTCGAGCGCCTCCTGCCTCTTTTGCTCCTCCATGGCATTGTGCAGCAGCATGCGAATAAACATTGAATAGAGCGAGCCTTTTTCTAGCGTGCCTCCAGGCGGAATCGCAATTTTGCCTTCCTTGATCATCTTGTCCATCCAGACCTTCTGATCAGGCGCTATCAGAACGGGAATTTCGACTAAACCGACCCGGCCGAACATTTCCATGGTGACACCCTCCGTGAATCCGAGTGGCTATTCCAGCATGCGGTTTTCTTGATTGTCAATTGGGACGCACTCGGTTGGCACGAACCCTGCGTGGCAAGATGACCGGAGGCTATCGATGCTCGTTGCCCTCTTCGTGCTGGTCTTCGGACTGATGTCATTCACTGTTCCGACCTATGCACAACCCTCGAGCGCTCCGCCCTCTTCACTGCCGGTCACACCGCTCTCACCGACCGTGACTGATCCAACGGGCATAGGCTCGTGCGACCTCTGCCGTCCGCTTGAAGGTCGACGGGGGAGCGACCTGCAACGGCATCGCGCTAGGCAGGACAGGGACCTGCATCCTCACAAAAAGGCACCGGGCGTCACCAAGTCCATGAGGCAGAGCTTCCAGACCCAATTGCCCCATCGCAAGCTTGAAGGAACTCAGGAGGGATCGGAGCGATGAACTAGCAAAACGGCGGCCAAGTTACTTCTTCTTGTCCCGGGGATTTTCGGCAAAGAGGAGCCAGCCCAGCACCACAAATCCGATGACGACGCCGATGATGGCCAACCAGGTTCCGATCTTATCCATGAGTGTTGACTCCTTTTAGCGCCGCCACCGTCTGCTTGTCGAGTCGCTTTACCTTACCGTTGCCATCCGTGACCGCAAGCCGGGCCGCTCCCTCCACGACGACGCGACGACTCTCCCGCTCGAGCACCACATGGGAAAACGTGATTGCCGCCGGGTTCATTTCCGAAACAATGGTCTCAATTTCCAGCGTCTCCCCGTAGCGAGCTGGAGACCGATACTCCACTTCGGCATGCACGACCACGAACACCCGGCCTGCCTTCATGAGTTCGCTCACGGACAGTCCACGCTCTTCCAAATATTGCGTCCTGGCACGCTCGAAATATTTCAGGTAGTTCGCATAATAGACAATCCCGCCGCAATCAGTGTCTTCGTAGTAGATGCGAATGCCGATTTTGTCGGGCTGCTGTTGTCGTTTTTCCATCGAATCTCGTATGTCGCTCCCGGCGAGAGCGACATTAGGTCTTTCACGCAGTCAGCGTCGGGAACTTGGGCAAAGACGAGTCGCCGACGTTCGAAAGCTTCACGACCACATCCAACAGTTGCTGCACACGTTCGGCCTTGACGGTTTCAGCACCCCGGCCCAGCACTGCCTGATTGGCAGCATTGAGTAATGGCTTCATGGCCGGCCATTCCTTGAGGAATGCATGACCGATCGGATCATCCAGTGCAGCCAACAGTCGAAACTGTGCCTGCGCAGGCAGGACGTATTTCCCATCGATGTCTTCAAGGTAGCAGGTGAGACAGGTCTCTTTAAGCGCCTCAGGAAGCTGCTCCGGCTGGACGTCCCAGGTCTTGATCCGGTGCTGCTTGAAAAGCCGGTGTTGGGCAAAGGCTTCGAGCGCCCGCACCAACGCCCGCATGGCGGCTTCCGTATCATGGGCCACGCGAAGCTGCCGGCCGGCATGCGCCAATAAATCGATGGCGAGGAGTTCCTTGACGTCGGCCGGATCGAGAACGAGCTTTTCCAAAAAACTGGCATTGGCTTTAATCGCCGGAATGCCTGACTTTAGACCGACAGGCCCTCCGAACAACGAGGCCATTTCCATCGCCTTCGCGGCGGCTTTCAGTTTCTCCCAGGCCTGACGGTAGTGGAAGCGTTCCCACAGGTCGTATCCTTCAGAAAGATCGGCTAAGGCGCGATAGAGCGGCTTTTGGCCACCACTCACCCGACTCTCGATCCGACGAAACACGGTGGCCGCAGCCACAAAGGCCCCGCGGTTGAACAGCTCATACCCTTCGCGCCGGACGCCTTCCGCCCCTTCATCCCAGGGATTGATCGAAATCCAGAGACGTTCACTGCCTTCGAGCGTCACCGTGTCGCCCTCTCGCCCCGCCTTCGGTTCGAGCAGTGCAACGATCCGCGACGTAAAGGGGGTCGCCGCCAGGACGAGTGCACCGGCCATGGCTGCCGAGGCGCCGGTCACGTCCACCACCAGCCCTCCCGGGTCGATTTCCCACGTGCGAAGCATCGCCGGGAGCGACCGGGCAATCGTCTGGTAACAGGAAGGAAAGTGCTCCGGATCCGAGAGCAGAACCCAATCCCAGCGGCGGGGCATTTGGCTGATGCGGGGCTGGATCTCGGTTTCCACAAGCGTTTTTGCGGATTCGGGCAGCACGAAACACAGGGATTCCGGACTCAAACGATTGATCGAATAGACAGCCGGGGCCAGGTCACCGGTCAGAGCTACGACCAAGGCAGTAACTGGTTGATCTTGAGCCATGTCGCGCGGACTATATCATGGAGCATAGTACTGATGCCGCTTCCTCACGTCGGGAACGGTCATTCTGCTTGACGGTCTTGTTCAAGACGCATAGACTTCGCTCCGTTTTCGCCGCACTGCACGGGTTTCCTGAGGTCCCTTTATGGTCTGGTGGTATTGGATGGTGTTGGGCTTTGCACTGCTAGGCGCAGAAATGGCGACGCCCGGCGGCTTCTATATCTTATTTTTTGGTTTGTCCGCTCTGCTTGTCGGCGCCTTGGCCGGACTCGAAATCGTCACAGTGGAGTGGATGCAGTGGCTGCTGTTTTCCGTCATCGCAATCGGCTCTCTGCTCGTGTTCCGAGGGCCATTATTGGCCCGGATCAATGACGGACCTCAGACGCACGCCAACGTCGACTCCATGATCGGTGAAGTGGCGATTGCACTCGAGCCCTTACCCGCTGGCGGCACAGGAAAAGCAGAACTGCGAGGCAGCACGTGGACGACGAAAAATGTAGGTCCAACTGCTTTCAACAAGGGTCAAAGAGGGAAAGTGACAAAGGTCGACGGGTTGACGCTTTGGATTACCGCCGAGTAATCGTGTACTCGAATATTCGGCATACCCCTCAACAGCGCGGGTCATCAGGATGGAGGAGATAAGCATGTCTGCTGGTACCTTGGTGGTTCTCTTTCTGGCGTTGCTTGTCCTCTATGTGATCGCCAAAACCGCGGTCGTCGTGCCGCAACAAAGCGCGTATGTCGTCGAGCGGCTCGGGAAGTACTCCGACACGTTGAATGCCGGTTTTCATATCCTGTTACCATTCATCGATTCGATCCGCTACCGGCATTCGCTCAAAGAAACGGCGGTGGATATCCCGGAGCAAGTCTGCATCACTCGTGACAACGTGCAGGTGGCCGTCGACGGCATTCTCTACCTCAAGGTGCTGAATCCCGAGCGTGCCTCCTATGGGATCAGTGACTATCATTTTGCGCTGTCTCAGCTCGCCCAGACGACGTTGCGAAGCGAGATGGGGAAAATCGAACTCGACCGAACGTTCGAGGAGCGAACCAACATCAACATCCAGGTGGTGAATGAACTGGACAAGGCCTCCGAGCCCTGGGGCGTGAAAGTTCTGCGCTATGAAATCAAGAATATTACGCCGCCGAAAGGTGTGCTCGACGCCATGGAAAAACAGATGCGCGCAGAACGCGAAAAACGGGCGTTGATTTTGACCTCAGAAGGCGAACGTGACGCCGCGATCAATCAGGCGGAAGGCGAGAAACAGCAAGTGATCAAAGCCTCGGAAGCCAAAAAACAGCAGCAAATCAATGAGGCGGAGGGTGCGGCAGCCGCCATCCTTGCCATCGCGCAAGCCACCGCGGAGGGACTGCGCAAAGTCGCAGATACCATTCGAGTTCCCGGCGGCCAAGAAGCTGTGCAGCTGCGGGTTGCCGAACAGTACATCGCAAAATTTGGCGAGTTGGCCAAAACGAACAATACCCTGGTGCTTCCCGCGAGCGTTTCCGATGTAGGCTCCATGATCGCTCTGGCCATGAGCGCGATCCGACAGACGACGCCGTCGGCCCCGGTCAAATCCTGACGAGGCTGTTCAGTGAGGCTGTTTGACAGGATAGGACCCCTCGCCTAGAATTGCGCTTGATGCGTGAATTTATCCTTCAAGCCTTCAACGACAGTGCGGCGGTCAAGCAACAATTCGTCCGCGAGCATGCCGACCGCATCGTGGAGGTGGCGAAGCTCATCGTCAGAACTTTTCAGGAAGGTCACAAAGTATTGCTGTTCGGCAATGGAGGCAGCGCGACCGACGCCGCGCACATCGCAGCGGAATTCGTCGGCCGCTACAAGCGGGAGCGCGCTCCCTTGCCGGCGATCGCGCTGGCAACCGACATTGCCGCGATCACTTGTATCGCCAACGATTACGGCTACGACGAACTGTTCGCCCGCCAGGTGCGCGCCCACGGACAAAAGGGCGACGTCGCGATTGCGATCAGCACCAGCGGGAATTCTCCGAACGTCCTGAAAGGCGTGGAGGCCGCGAAGGCCTGCGGGCTCACCACTGTGGCCTGGACCGGCGGCACCGGCGGCAAGTTAGCCGCAATGGTGGACTTCCCCTTCGTCGTGCCGTCGAAAGTGACGGCACGCATTCAGGAGAGTCACATTACGCTCGGGCACGTGCTCTGCGAATTGACAGAGGAAGAGCTCCTTGGCAAAGCCTCCTGAGCGGACCGGCCCTGCCATCCGCACGCCTCGTCTGATCCCTCCGATCAATGTTTCCGATTTAAAGACCTATCCCCTCAAGAAGCGGCACAGCAAAGTGCGGGTGTCCGATTTTGCGAGACCTTGGAGGCGGGGTGGCAGCTTCAGCCAGTTCTACCGCGCCCTTCCCGACATCCTCGCCGTCAAAACTCTGCGCGCCGTGGCCCGCGCCATCGCGCAGGCCCATCGCAAGGGCCGGCCCGTGATTGTCGGAATCGGCGCCCATGTGATCAAGGTTGGGCTCACGCCGATTCTCGTCAGTTGGATGGAGCAGGGCCTCATCACCGCCGTGGCCATGAATGGCGCGGGCATTATCCATGACTTTGAACTGGCCTTGATGGGCCATACCTCCGAGGAAGTGGATGACGAGATCGACGAAGGGCGATTCGGCATGGCGGAAGAAACCGGCAGCATCCTCAACGACGCGATCGCGGAAGGGCACCGGCACGGGCAGGGGTTGGGCGAGGCCGTCGGCTGCTACATCCACGGCTCGAAAGGACGGTTTCCCAACCGCGCGACGAGCATTCTCGGGACCGGCGCCAGACTCGGCATTCCCGTGACGGTCCATGTCGCTGTCGGCACCGACATCATCCACATGCATCCGGCGGCCGATGGGGCGGCAATCGGGGCCACCTCGTTGTTGGATTTTCGGCGACTTGCCGCAGTCGTTGCCAGAATGGAAGGCGGCGTGTACTTGAATATCGGCTCCGCCGTCGTCTTGCCCGAAGTGTTTCTCAAGACCGTTTCCCTTGGGCGCAATCTCGGTCATCCCCTTTCCAACATCACCACCGTCAATATGGACTTCCTCGCTCATTACAGGCCGCTCACCAACGTCGTCCGACGCCCGACGCAAAAGGGAGGCAAGGGCTATTCGCTGATCGGTCACCATGAAATCATGCTTCCCTTGCTGGTGGCCGCGGTCGCAGAAGAGCTGGGGTCCCGCCGCGCATGACCGCGCACAACCATCCTCCACTGACGTCGTCCCAGCTCACCGAAATTTGGCACGATCTCAATCTCCGCTACTTTGACAGCGCCCTTCCTCCGATCACGCTCATGTGGAGCAAACGGTTGACCTCCTCTGTCGGTATGTTCGTGAGCCGAGCCGGTCCTCGCTCATCCTGGGGCGAGGGGACGGCATCCAAAACCTCCAAACGGGAAATCCGTCTTTCCCTTCCGCTCCTGGCGCCGTTGCTGGCGCACACGGCCTTCGAAGGAAACGAACTGGTGAGCACCGTGGCGCATGAAATGATCCACCAGTGGCAGTACGACATCCTGAAGCGAAGGCCAAATCATGGACCAGATTTCCTTCGGAAGATGCGGGAAATGAACCGCGACGGCGAGCTCGCCATCACGATCTACCACGCGTTGAAGCAGGAAGTGCAGGCGCTCTCGCGCTTTGCCTGGCGCTGTGGGCGATGCGGGCGCATTTACCGGCGCCAGCGGCGGACAATCCAGCCTCGCCGCCACCATTGCGGGAGTTGCCGCGGAGCGCTGCACGAACTGTCATCGGCGGATCTCGCGCGGCCCGAGCCGTCGGAAGCCGGCGCCCTCAAAGCCTCTCATCAATCAGAGCTGCCCGGACAGCTGGAACTGGATTTTTCCTCTCCAACGCTCTAGGCTTCCTGACAGCCGACCCGATCGATTCCAATACCGGTGCCCCATGCCTCGATGGCCGCGTCAGGTCCTGTTCGGTGATATCGACGCAATGTTCGCGTCGGCGGCCGTCGTCAAAGATCCCAGCCTCGCCGGCAAACCGATCGCCGTGGGCGGTCCGCCGCCGCGAGGCATCATCGCTGCCGCCAGCTATGCCGTCCGGGGCTTCGGAGTCCGTTCAGCGATGCCGACGGTCGAGGCGCTGCGGCTATGCCCTCAGCTCATCCTGGTTCCACCCGACCGGCCGCTCTATCGCCGTCTTCACGATGAGATGCGAGCCGTCACCGATCGGCTGTTCCCGGCAACCGAATGGAGCAGCATCGACGAGTTTTACGCAGACGTCACCGACTTACAGACCCGGCATCCAGAGCCTGCCGCGCTTGCGCGCCTCGTGAAGCATTCGATCTTCGACGCGACGGGCCTGAGGTGCACCGTCGCAGTGGCAATCGGGAAAACCGTGGCAAAGATAGCGGCCGATGCCTCCAAACCTGACGGCCTGGCCGTGGTTGAGCCTCAGCACGAAGCGGCATTTCTGTACCCGCTTCCGTTGCGGGCGCTGCCTGGCATCGGCCCAAAAACTGCGGCACGACTCGAGCCACTGGGCATCAAGACAATCGGCGGCCTTTTGGATCCGCAATGGGACCGGATGCTGACACGGCTCTTCGGCTCCCGACTCCCCTGGATTCGAACACTTGCCCAGGGACAGGACCATGAGCCGGTCGTCGCCGACCGGGAGTCCAAGAGCGCAAGCCACGAGACCACGTTCGAGCATGACACATCAGATCCGGCATTCGTCGAGGAGATCTTGCGAGGATTCTTGCGCACGCTCGCGCGCGACTTGCGGCAGGACGGCTTGGCTGCAGGAGGCTGCACCGTGAAACTCAAGGATGCCCGGTTTGCCATCACGACCAGACAGCGGCGGTTTGCCCATCCGCTCAATTACGATCCGGAGATGTGGCCGACGGTGCAACAGGCGTTGCATGAAGTGATGAAGCCGCACACCCCGTATCGTCTCGCCGGGTTGGCGCTTTCGTCGCTCGTGCCCGCTCCGCCAGGTCTGTACGATCAACGCCGGAGTAAGGCGGTGCAGGCGATGGATGCGATCATCGCCAGACACGGCGCAGTCATCGGCCTGGGTGGAGTGGCCGACGAAGATCACGACTAAGTCGCCCCACGTCCCTTCCGTCCGCCGTGACAGGCCGTTCTCTTTCCATCTGCCTACACAGTCGGTATGATGGGAGGATGTCGAAAGTCGTGACCACGACGCAGCTGATCCCCCTGCTCGAGCGTGCCCGGCGGGAGAAGCAGCGCATCGTCTTCACCAACGGGTGTTTCGATCTCATGCACATCGGCCATACGAGGTATTTGCAGGCGGCAAAGGCGCTCGGCGATATCCTCGTGGTCGGGGTCAACAGCGACGCCTCCGTCAAGAGCTTAAACAAGTCGCCGGATCGGCCGATCGTCGGAGAGGCGCAGCGCGCAGAGGTGCTTGCCGCACTGGGCTGCATCGACTACGTCGTCATCTTCCCAGAGCCGGATCCACTGAACCTCATCACGGCACTGCAACCCGATGTGCTGGTAAAGGGCGGTGATTGGCCAATCGATCGCATCGTCGGGCGCGAGGTCGTCGAACGACGAGGAGGGACTGTCAAGACCATTCCTCTGGTTCCCGGCATGTCGACCACCGCCTTGATCCAACGAATCCGATCTCAACCTCACTGATTGACGTGTCACACGCTTCGTCCACATCTGCTCTGGTGCACTGTTGCACGTCCATTGCCGACGCCCTGAAGCGGAAAGGCTCACGGCCCTGTCTCACCGGATTGCACGGCTCAACGGCGGGATTCGCCTTGACGCAGCTCTTGCACCCGCAAGCTGGCCAGCTGAGCTCGCGTCCCTGGTTGATTGTCACGAAAAACGATGAGGCCGCTGCCCGGCTCTTCGACGACCTTCGCTTTTACCACGAGCTCTCGGGACTCCCAGACGCCGCTCTCGCCTTCTTCCCGCGTTGGGAAACGCTACCTTACGAAGCGACCGCTCCGCACGTCGGTCTCATCGCCAGACGGATGAACGCGCTTCATCAGATCCGAACGCTCCCAGCGGCCAAGGTGGTCACCTCGATCGATGCCCTGATGCAACGGCTCATGCCGGTGGACATATTCGTGCGCACGATGCTGACCTTCAAGGTCGGGGCCGCCATCGAGCGCGAAATCCTGACGGCAGGCCTCCTGCGGCTGGGATACCGACGGGTCTCCGTGGTCGAAATTCCCGGTGAATTCAGCATTCGCGGCGGCATCGTCGACATCTTTTCGACCGCCTATGCGGAACCGTTGCGCGTGGAATTCCTCGGTGAGACGGTCGAATCCCTTCGTTTGTTCGACCCCGCGACACAAAAGTCTACGGCCAAGATGGATCGCGCGATCGTGCTGCCGGCTCGTGAATATCTCAGGACCGGCAGCGCGCCTGATGCCCTCGCGCCGATCGCGGCGGACGCTGAATGGCGCGCACCTGACCTCTACGGAAATATGCAGACACTCTTCGACTATTTTGCGGCTGAGCCGCTGCTGGCCTGGGACCAGCCGGCCGCCTTGAAGCAGTCCTGTGCCGCTTTATGGGATCGCATCGATGACGGGTACCTGCGGCACAGCGACAAGGATGAGGCGATACCCTATCCATCGCCGGAACGCCTGTTCCTCACCTGGCAGGACATCACCGATCGCACGTCGGACTGGACCCAACTAGCACTCGAGCCGTTGGCCGAAGCCGATGAGTCCTGGCATCCCGTGCAGGCTTTCCCGTCACAGGTGCCGGCCAGCGCCGGATTAGGGACGCGCGGAACGCCGTTCAGTCAGACGCTCTCCATTCTGGAACGCCTGCGGGACGCGTGTCGGATTCTGCTCGTGGCAAGAAGCCGTGGGCAGGTCGATCGCTTGCTCGCCTTGTTGCGCGAACATGACGTGCCGGCGATGGAATGGTCGGCCTCCGGCTGGTCTGCACCGGTCCAGACGCGTGCACCCTTCTTCGTGCGGCAGGGCGATCTTTCCGCTGGATTTTTGTCCTCCGAATTGCGATTGGCGGTGCTGACAGAGGAAGAACTCTTCGCCAAAGGGGCCCGCCACAAACCACCGGCCAAGAGTAAAGCTGCGACGTTCTTGTCGTCGCTGGAGGATCTCAATGTCGGTGACTACGTGGTGCACGTGCAACACGGGATCGCCAAATATCTTGGGCTCAAGCGTCTCTCCGTGCAGGATTTCGACAGTGACTATCTCATTCTGGAGTTTTACGGGGGCGACAAGCTCTATGTGCCGCTGGACCGCCTGAACCAGGTCCAACGCTACAGCGGCGCCGAAGGCCATGTGCCGCGCCTGGAGCGGCTGGGTGGAACGAGCTGGGGCCGAACGACCGCACGAGTCAAGAAGGACATCGAAGAAATGGCGCAGGAGCTCGTCGATCTCTACGCCAACCGTGAGCTGGCCAAACGTCATTCCTACGGATACGACAGCACCCTGTACCACGAGTTCGAGGCGGCGTTCGAATATGAGGAAACAGCCGACCAGCTAAAAGCCATCGACGACATCACCCGAGACATGTCCTCGAGCAAGCCGATGGACCGGTTAGTCTGCGGCGACGTGGGGTACGGCAAAACGGAGGTGGCCATGCGGGCCGCCTTCAAAGCCGTGGAAGACAACCGGCAAGTGGCTGTCCTGGTGCCGACTACGTTGCTGGCCCACCAACACTACGACAATTTCGCTGAGCGCTTCGCACCGTTTCCGACGAAGGTGGCGCTTCTGTCGCGATTTCAATCGCCGAAGGAAGCCAAGGCGATTCTCAAAGAATTAGCGGCGGGCTCCATAGACGTCGTCATCGGCACGCATCGACTGTTGCAGAAGGATGTGCAGTTCCGCAACCTCGGCCTGGTCATCGTCGACGAGGAGCAGTGGTTTGGCGTGAAGCACAAAGAGCGGCTCAAAGAATTACGCACGCAGGTGGACGTGCTGACCCTTACCGCGACACCAATTCCACGGACGCTGCAAATGGCGATGGCCAGCGTGCGCGATTTGTCGACCATCGACACGCCGCCGGCCGGCCGGTTGTCCATCCGCACGCAGGTCGTCCGCTCGAGCGAGAAGCTGATTCGGGAAGCCATCCTCCGCGAGCTGGGGCGCGGCGGTCAGGTGTATTTCGTCCATAACCGCGTGGAAACCATGGAACGCACCGGCGCCTGGTTGCAGCAGATTGTGCCGGAAGCGCGGATCGTCATGGCGCACGGTCAGATGAATGCCAAACCCCTTGAAGCGGTCATGCTCAAGTTCTTTCATCGCGAGGCAGACGTTTTAGTCGCCTCGGCCATTATTCAATCGGGCATCGATGTGCCCAACGCCAATACGATCATCGTGAACAGAGCTGATACGTTCGGGCTGGCGCAGCTCTATCAATTGCGCGGGCGCGTCGGGCGCAGCGGCGACCAGGCCTACGCGTACCTTCTCGTGCCGGACGAAGGCCGGCTGACGGATGACGCCCAAAAACGGCTGACGGCGATTCAGCAGTTCACGGAGCTTGGATCGGGCTTCCGTATCGCGGCAGCCGATTTGGAAATCCGCGGAGCCGGCAATCTCCTCGGCAAGCAGCAATCGGGACATATCGCCGCCATCGGGTTGGATCTCTACATGCAAATGGTCGAGCAGGCCGTGCAGCGCCTAAAGGGACAGGTCGTCGAGGAAGAGCCCGATCCCACCCTGCGCCTGAACGTCTCGGCGTATATTCCTGAGGACTACGTCGCTGATCCGCATCAGCGCCTCTCGCTGTACAAGCGGCTCTCCTCATCCGCTCAGGTCGGTGACCTTGCTTTGCTGCATGGAGAGATGCAGGACCGATTCGGACAGCCGCCGGAGCCTGTCGAGCGGTTGTTGGAAGTGATGCAGGTCCGCCTGCAGGCCAAAGCGTTGCGGCTGGCGTCGATTGAGCTCAAAACCGGATCCGTTGTCGTCACCCTCGACGAGAAGAGCAAGGTCGCCCAGACGGCGATTCAGCGTCTCATGGATCGGCACAAGACCCGCATCCGCTTTATCTCTCCGCTGGCATTCGAGCTCCAAATGCCGCATCAGGACTGGACTTCCATCTTTCCTGAACTCACCGCAACCTTGCAAAGCCTTGGAGTCTGTGATACCAACAGCACAACGACATCACCTTCGCTCGACTAATCCCACGAGGACTTACACTCCGATGCATCGATCAACGACGGGTTTTGCCGCTGCTTCGGCCGCCCTGCGGGCCAGTCTCTTGACGCTCGTTCTCGGGAGTGTCTTCGCCCCGTGGTCCGGGTGCACTCCGCCTCAATCGGAAGAACGGGTCGTGGCCTTCGTGAACGGCAAACCCATCACCCAAACCGAATTTGACCACGAATGGGCAGCCCTACCTGACGCCACTAAGGCCCGTTACGAGAAGGAGGGCGGGCGCCACATCTTCTTGAAGGAACTCGTCGATGATGAAATCCTGTTGCAGGAAGCTCGCAAACTCGGGATCGATCAGAGCGACGCGATTCGTGACCGCGTGCGGCGATACAAGGAAAAGCTGTTGAAGGATGAGCTGCTCAAGGACCGGATGAAGACGACCGTTGAGCTCACGAAGGAAGAGCTGGACAAATATTATGAAGAGCACGCAGGCGAGCTGTTGACCCCGCTCAAGGTGCGCGTGGCTCAAATGTTACTACCCAATTTCCCGGCCGCCAAAGACCTTGAGACGCAGGTCAATCGAGGTGGCGACTTCGGCAAATTCGCCCAACGATATTCAGTCGATTACAAGACCAAGGCCAAAGGTGGAGACCTCGGTCCCTACCGGAAGGGACTGGTTATCCCCGAGGTCGACGAGGTCATCAAGACCCTGAAACCCGGCATGATCAGCGCGCCCATTAAAACGGAGGCCGGCTACTATCTGGTCCAGATTACGGCCCTGGATCCTGAAATCATCCAGGCGGATCAGGCCAAGCGGGAACGGCTTCGCCAGGAACTGCTGTATCAGAAGCGAAAACAGTATTACGACAGCGTGATCGCGGAGATTAAAGCCAGGGCTGTCGTCCGGGTATTTGATGGCGCACATCCCGTCGCCGACGGCTTGACTAAGCGGTAGCAGGCGGCTGCTTCCGCCTCCCTCGCTGAATCCTGTACAATCACCGGATACGTCGCGCGGCTCGTCACCCGGTCGTGTCGACACGCCATGACCATCTCGTCTCGCATATCCACTCAGGCTATCGCCCTCAGTCTGCTACTGTCGGTGGCCACTTCCGGCCCGGCGCGTCCCTCCTTCGCGGCTAAAGTCGAAGATCGCATCGTCGCAATCGTCAACTCGGATCTGATCATGATGTCCGAGGTTAAGCGGGAACTGGCGCCGGAACGCGAGCGAATCGAAAAGCAGTACCGGGGTGAGGAACTGGCGCGCCGCCTCCAAATGGCCGAGGGGATGGCATTGACCAGGATGATCGAACGACGGTTACAGCTCCAAGAGGCAAAGGCTCGCAGCGTGGACGTCAGCGATCACGAAGTCAAACAGGCGCTCAAGCAATTGATCCAGCAGGGCGAGAAACTTAACGAGAAGGATCCGGCCAGCGTGAGGAGCGTGCGCGATCAGCTCACCCTGCTCAAAGTCGTGGACCGGGAGGTGCGCAGCGGCGTGATGGTCGCGGATCCGGAGATGAAGCGGTACTACCAGGAGCACCGCGACCGATTCGCGCTGCCGGAAGAGTACACGTTGAGTCAGATCTTCCTTAAAGCCCGGACGTCCGACGATCTCTCAGATGCGAAAGCGAAGGCCCGTGAGATCGTGGCCCTGATCAAACGAGGCGAGGCGTTCGAAGATCTTGCGCTGCGCTTCTCGGACGACCCCACCGGCTCACGGGGCGGGCGATTGGGGCTGGTCCGGCAGGGAGAACTGCTGCCGGCGATCGAACGCGGCGTCTCCAATCTGGTGCCTGGAGGCATCTCTGACGTCATCGAGAGTCCTGAAGGCCTGCACATCGTCCGCCTGGACGACAAGAAACCAAAAGAATTTCGGCCGTATGAGGAAGTAAGACAAGAAATTCAGGCGTTGGTCTTTCAGCAGAAGAGCGAGGATATGTTCCAAACCTGGCTCGCGGAATTGAAAAACAAAGCGTATATCGAGATCAAGTTCGACAGCGCTCCTTTAAAGCAGACCACAAGCGTTCCCGCCCCTCCCCCGTCACAGACGAGTAAGCCGTAACAGCCCCGGTCAGCCCGAGTGTCCGCTCAAGATGACGGAGAGCCGCCACCCGTTCACTCGCCTTTAATTTATCGGCCTTGGTGGCCACGACCACTGGCTCATAGCCGATCGCACGGAGCCAGGAAACCGTTTCCGGATCACGCGGACCGACGACCCGGCTTTCGACCAGCATCACAACCGTGCGCACGTGTTGGCGGCGTTCTAAGTAACCCTCGATCAGTGGCGCCCATTTGGCCCGTTCCGCTTTGGACACCTTCGCATAGCCATAGCCGGGCAGATCGGCCAGCACAAAGCGTGGTAACTGCGGATCATCGGTCACGATACTAAACAGGTTGATCGTGCGCGTCTTCCCGGGCGTGCGACTGACCTTAGCGAGCGCTTTGCGCTGCAGCAGTGAATTGATCAGGGAGGACTTGCCCACGTTCGAGCGGCCGACTATGGCAATTTCCGGAGCAGGACCGTCGGGAAATTGTTCTGAGTCGGCGCAACTTCTGATAAACTCCGCTTGCAGAATTTTCACGAGACTCCTTGTCCATGTCTTACGGGTCCCGCACGCGGAAGTCAATCAAACGACGGCGCAGCCGCCTGCTGCTTGTCTTGTTCTCCTGCATCGCGATCCCTGCCGCAGGACTTGCGCTGCTCTGGCTGATCACGCTTCCCGACGTCGCAACGCTTCGCACGACCAACCCCACCTCGACCGCGTTGATGGAGGCCCGCCAGGAACAGGCAGAAGCCACCGGGATCCGCCTCAGCCGGCATTGGGTATGGGTGCCCATGTCTCGGATGTCGCCACATCTGCGCCGCGCCGTCGTCGCTGCCGAAGATGCCTCCTTTTTCATCCATGAAGGGTTCGATTGGGAGGGGATGAAAGACGCCGCCTTGTACGACCTCGAACAAGGGTCGCTCAAGCGCGGCGGTAGTACCATCACCCAGCAGCTGGCCAAGAACCTTTACCTGTCTTCCGAGCGCTCGATTTTCAGGAAGGCGCAGGAGGCGCTGATCACCCGCTCACTGGAGCACCATCTGACAAAAGAGCGCATTCTCGAGCTGTACCTCAACGTGGCCGAATGGGGCGCCGGAGTCTATGGAGCCGAAGCGGCCGCCCGTCATCACTTCAGAAAGTCGGCCTCGGAGTTGAGCCAGGATGAGGCGGCGTGGCTGGCCGCCATCCTTCCGTCGCCCCGGCGTTATGACCCTCTGCGAAAAACGACCTCGCTGGTTCGACGATATGAGCGGGTTCTGCATCGGATGAACCAGGGCACGGGCACGCGTCATCAGACGCGAGTCCAGTAGCGGCCGAGAATGTTCCGCTCGCCTGTCGTGCGCAGAGTTTTGACTTAGTCTCCGGCCGAAGCGTCGCCCACCGCGCGAAAATCCCGCTCGCCGAAAATCGCCGACTCGTGCGCGTAGTGTTTGAATTCGAGAAGGTTGCCGGAAGGATCTTCGAGGAAGAACGTGTGATGTTCGATGCGGGTTCCAGGAAATCGGACTCGAGGTTGTTGGAAAAACATCAGACCTTTTGCCTTCGCTCGCTCGGCCAGAGCCTGCCATGGCTCTTTCGAGAGGAACACCAAACCAAAGTGGCGCGGATAGATGCCCTTCTGCCGGTCCTGCGCCTGCTCCACCACATGTGCCACCAACTGATGGTCACCAAGCCCGAACGTGACGGCGCCGGTGGATTCTCGTCCGAGGACGCATCCGAGCCCATCGACGTAGAATCGCTTGGCCGCTTCGATATCGTGGATCGGAAAGGCCAGATGAAACAGGCTGCCGCTCATCTCCAACGACCTTTGACTATCGGCCTCGCCGATCCGTCCCACCAGCCGGCGGCCATGTGAGGAGTCACATGCGCAATCGAGAACCGCCCATCCCTCATGATCACCAATGTACCAGCCGCGCCGTGGATTCGCGAGACCAGCTGGCGCAAGACGGTCGTGGCCGCCAGCTTCGGGCTCTGTCCCGCCGCGAGCCGTTCACAGATGGTCTTTGCGACGACGAGGCGAATGATGCCTTCGCCGTGCCCCGTCATCGATACGGCGCCGCTGCGATTGTCCGCATAGACGCCGCAGCCGATCAGCGGCGTGTCGCCGATTCGACCGGGCAGCATCGAATCGATGCCTCCCGTTGAGGCACCTGCTGCGACAGTCCCAGAGCGGTCCAGGGCGACAGCGCCGACTGTGCCATGCCGCTCGGCTCGGCTTCTTCGACGAGAGAAGATCCGTTCGTACGAACGCCGGCGATCCGATTGGCGCTTGTGCCGCTCCAGATGGAACTGCCGCGCAAACCTGCCCGCTAGCGGTCCAGCGAGCAACACATGATCGGTTTCGTCCATGACGAGCCTGGCCACAGTAATGGGATGGACAAATCCTTCGACAGAGGCCACCGCACCTGCTCGAAGTCCAGCCCCTTCCATAAGAGAGGCGTCCATCCGCTGGATTCCGTCCAGTTGGCGTTTCGCACCACGACCTGCATTGAAGAGACCGGAGTCTTCGAGCATGCGAATGGTGTGTTCGACTGCGACCAGGGCGGGTCCGCCCAGCCGGAGGATCGCATGGCCGGCGGCCAGCGCGTGCGCAAGGCATGACGCCTGATGCGGCGTCATTGCGCGACGGCCAGCGCCGCCGTGAGCGAGAATCAGGGGACGAGGACGGATCAATTGAGGAGGAGATCCTTGGCCTGTTTATAGGCCGGATTCTGCATACGATCGAGGTCGGACCGGACAAATCCCAATCCCGTCACGCAGAGTTCGAAGTTGTCGGAAAGTTTTGCAAAGAGCGGTCGGTCGTCTTGCGCGGGCTGATCAGCCATCTGGGCGACAATGCCGTATGAGCGCTTTCCGGTCTTCACGTAGTCGACGAGAAAATCCTTGTGATAGACCAACCCGGCCGTCTTGAGACGGCGCAGATATTCCGGAAACAATCCGGCCATGAACAGCGTGAAATCGCCAATGTGCTGGTGGACGACTCGTTCTCGATCCAACGATTGCGCTTCGAGCAAGACTTCGGATTCGAACAGCAGATCCACGACGGAATCGACCGGCTGTCCATGCCGGTTTTTGATCTTGAACAGTTCATCCGTACGGGTAAATTCGACGAGCAGATTGGTGACGTAGGTGGTGACGTTGAGATCGGGCCAGCCGAGGTGTTCGGTGAAGCTCTTCTCGGTCAGGGCGCTAAACAGTTGCCTCAGCGGATGTCGAGCGGGGATCGAAGTTCCCATCTCTCCCTCTCACTGGATCACACGCAGTCAATCCTATTATAGCAGACTCCTGTCAGGAGGCCGCCGACTGTCCAACAGGAACGTCACCGGGCCGTCGTTGACCAGCTCGACTTTCATGTACGCCGCGAAGACACCCGTCTCTACTGCAGTGCCCAGCGCCTTCAACGCAGCCGACACTTGTTCGTAGAGTCGTTTGGCATCCTCGGGTGGCGCGGCGTCCTCAAAACCCGGGCGACGGCCGCTTTTCGTGTTGCCCAACAGCGTGAACTGAGACACCAGGAGAATCGCGCCTCCCGCCTCGACGAGAGACCGGTTCATTTTTCCGGCCTCATCGGCGAAAATGCGCAGTCCGCGAAGCTTCTCGACCATGAACCGGCAATCCGGTTCGCCGTCCCCCTTCGCCACGCCGAGCAGCACGAGCAGCCCCGTGCCGATGGCCCCCACCTCGCGCCCTTCCACCTCGACGGACGCCCGCGTCACCCGCTGAATCACCGCTTTCATCGGGTGCGTCCCGACCGGCGCAGCCGGGACAGTGAGCCTTCCAGCGCGAGCAACCTGCGCTTCGCCGGCAGTCCGGAGGAAAATCCGCCGATCGTCGCATCCTGGGCGACGATCCGGTGGCAAGGGAGCACGATCGGTAAGGGATTGGCACCGACCGCCCCTCCCACGGCTCTAGCATACTGTACCCCGCCAACCCGTGAGGCCAAACCTCGGTAGGACCATAGTTGGCCATAGGGTATTGCCCGTAGCGTCTTCCATACCCGGCGTTGAAATGCCGTGCCTTGCGAGAGGTCGAGCGGAAGATGAAAAGATTTGCGCGTTCCGGCCAGATATTCGACTAACTGCTTCCGCGCCTTCCGCAGTGTGGCGGATGACGATTGTACGGAGGCCTCTTCGACGCCCAAACCGGCAGCGACGGCAGCCTTGGACGCTTGCGGCAGCACGATCCCGGCAAGACCCCGTTCCGATTCCCCGATTCCCATCCAGCCCCAACGGGACTTGAACATCAAGACGCGATACATGCGGATTCCTAGCGGCCGCTCATCCGGCCAAGTTTGTTTCGGATCATGCCCCACACCAAATCCAATTCTTCTGAGTGCATCAAGGCATGAGCGCCCAGATACCCGCTCACACTGAGCCCGACGGCCACGGCCAACATCACCGACTTCGCCATCCACTCGCCTTGATGCGTCCAGACCTGCGCTCCGGCCACCCAGAGACAGGCGAGCGCGAGCGGAATACAGGCGACGATGACGCGACCCGCCGACCGGCCGACCGACCCCCATTCAACGCCGCCAAGCCGCCTGTTGAGCACAGCCACGAGAATTCCGCCGTTGACCATTCCGGCGAGAGCCGTCGCCAACGCCAGGCCCGAGGCGCCCAGGGACGACATGAATAACAATGAAAAGATAACGTTCGCCGTCACGGCAACGGCCGCTGATATGGCGGGCGTCTTCGTGTCTTGAAGGGAGTAAAACGCGGCGACGATGATGCGCACGCCGCCGAAGGCCCAGAGGCCAACGGCATAACAAAGCACGGCCATGGCCGTCTCAGCCGTATCGTGGGCGGTGAACGTGCCGTGCTCGAAAAACAGATGCACGATCGGCGTCCGCAGGAAGATCAGTCCCAGCATGGCCGGAAACATGATAAAGACGATCATCCGCAATCCAAAGCCGAGCGTCTTCCTGAGCTCTTCCATCGCGCCGCGGGCGGCCTGCGAGGAAAGCGTCGGAAGGATGGCCATTGCGAGCGCGACGCCAAAGATGCCCAGCGGAAACTGAATCAGCCGCATCCCATAAAACAGATAGGTCGGCGCACCGGCGATGAACGAAGCCAGGATCGTGCTGATCGTCAAATTGACCTGCGTGACCGACATGCCGAGCAGCGACGGAACCATCAGCTGGCCGATTCGTTTCACGCCAGGATGGCCCGGCTCGAATCGAAATCCAAATAGCAACCCTCGAATCTTCAGACTCGGCAGCTGCATCGCAAACTGCGCAGCGCCTCCGGCGACGACGCCGATCGCCACGCCGATAATCGGCTCCTCCAGCAGAGGCGAAAGGAACAGCGCGCACCCGATGATGAAAATGTTTAAGAAGAGCGCTGCATAGGCGGGGACGGCGAAGGCTCGCAGCGAGTTCAAGATCCCCATGGCCACAGAGGCGAGACTGATGAACAGTAGGTACGGAAACATCACTCGCGCGAGCAGCGTCGTCAGTGCCAGCTTGTCAGGCGAAGCGTGAAAGCCCGGCGCCAACAATTGAACCAGCCAGGGAGCGGCGACGATGCCCACGATCGTCACGAGCGTCACGATTGTCAGCAGCGTGGTAAACACAGCGCTCGCCAGTTCCCAGGCTTCCTGCTTCGATTTTTGTGAGTGATATTCGGTGAAGACGGGGATGAAAGCGGCGGACATCGAGCCTTCCGCAAACAATTCGCGCAGGAGACTGGGAATACGGAAGGCGACGTAGAACGCGTCGGCCGCGGGTGTGGCCCCGAAAAGCCTCGCCAGCACCATGTCGCGGATGAATCCTAAAATTCGGCTGGAAAAGGTGGCGATGCCGATGACGCCCGCCGCCTTCACCAGCGAGTGGTTTTCATGCTGTAGGGGGACGGGAGCGACGGCGGTGCGGTCGGACATCGATCGGATTCTAGCAGGATATCTGGAAAGTCTCTATTTTTACCGGCCGGCAGGCAACTCAATTGAACATCTGATCGTCATGGTTCCTGCAGAAGGCGGTTCGAAATCTCGTCGGGATTGTCTCCAGGGACGGCGGGACAGACACGAGCCAACAACACGCCGCATCGTTCGATGCCGGCGCAGAATCCACCGGCGATGTCTTTCCGTTTGAGCTTGGTGACGACCGCCTCGACCACTTCGTTCCATTGAGCCGGCGTGATGTCTGATCCGATTCCTCGATCCGGCAACACATACACGTGCCGTTCGAGGAGCGAGACCATGAGCAGCACGGCCGTACGCTTACGAGTCCTCGAAAGACTATGCTGCGCAAAGGCCCGTTCTGCCCTGAGTTCGACTTTCCGGCGCAGGCGCTCGGTCGAGGTCACCGCTCGAATGAGCGGAGGGAAGGTTCCAAGCCACGACCCAATGCCATAGGCCACTAGTGTTGCGACAAGGAGCCATGCAGCATTCACCGTCTGCCATCCCCAGGACAGCCACAGGCCCTCGCCCATCAAGAATCCGGTGAGCACGATCAGCCCCAACGCCAACCCAGCGCGATGTTGGGCATCACGGTACAGCCCAGAGCGGGCCACGAGCATCGGAACGATCTCCGCGCTCGTCCGTGCTTCAGCGGCGCGGACAGCCTCGGTGATCCGGGCTTTCTCCTGCTCGCTCAGTTGTATGGGCCTACCAGTCGCCACTGGCTCCTCCCCCACCGAAATCGCCGCCACCCCCGCTGAAGCCTCCGTTTCCGAACGACCCGCCGCCACTCCACCCACCGCCGCCGCTACTGTACCAGGTCCAGTCGTCGAATCCTCTGCGTCGCCGTCGGCCGCCTGCGCCCAGAACCAGCCACAGCAGGACGGCCGTCATCCCAGCCGCCGCCACACCCCAGAGAATGCTTGCGGCCTGCGCCACCATGAACGATAGAACCGCACCGAGCAGTGCCCGAGCCCGCCGGAGCCCCTGACTGAGAATCAAGCCGGCCAGGAAACCGACCACGATACCAATCACGACATACTCAAAGCCGCCCAACTCGAGTGCGGGCCGATGCTGTACGTCGTCCGCGGCCTCGTACGTGCCTTCGATTGTTTTGAGAATCGCTTCCGTTCCCGCCCGCACACCCGCCGGAATATCACCTGTCTTGAAACGCGGGACGATCTCCTGGCGAATGATGCGGGAGGAACGGAGATCAGTCAGCGTCCCCTCGAGGCCATAGCCGACTTCAATTCTAAGCTTTCTCTCCTTGAGCGACACGAGCAGCAGGACGCCGTTATCGGTGCCTTTCTGACCCAGCTTCCATGTCGTGGCGACGCGATGTGAATACTGTTCGAGCGGCTCTCCTTCGAGTGAAGGAATGATCAAGACCGCCACTTGATTGCCGGTTTGTTCCTCGTGCGCTTTGAGCTTCGCGCTGAGTTGCTCGGAATCTTGAGGAGGTAAGACGTGGGCGAGGTCCACGACACGGCCCGTCAGAGGCGGGACGTCCAATGCAGAGACCGGCAATGAAATGAGGAGCAGCCCAAAGAAGACGATGAGCCGTGCCGGCGTTTGCCAGACACGGCTCATAGAATCATCGCGCATCATTCGAGCGGGTTCAGTTGAACTTGACCTCCGGCGGCTTTGCGACTGCTTTCTCGTCAGCGACCGTGAAGTTCGGCTTCTCTTCCATATGGAGGAGCAGCTTTGCCGTCAAATTGGTAGGAAAGTACCGGACCATCTTATTGAACTCCGCGACCCGGTCGATGTAGCGTTTACGGGCGACCGCAATGCGGTTCTCCGTGCCTTCGAGCTGACTCTGAAGGTCACGGAAGTTTTGATCGGCCTTCAGATTCGGATAATTTTCGGCGACGGCAATCAGGCGACTGAGAGCGGATGTCAGACCCGCCTGCACTTTTTGAAACTGCTCGAACGCCGCAGGATCCTTCAACATCTCCGGCGTCACTTGAATCGAAGTCGCCTTCGCCCTGGCCTCGACGACGCCCTCAAGGGTTTCCTTTTCATGCGCGGCATATCCCTTCACCGTCGCGACGAGGTTGGGAATCAAATCGGCCCGCCGCTGATATTGGTTGACCACCTCGCTCCAGGCGGCTTTGGTATCTTCATCGAGTCCTTGCAAGTCGTTATAGCCGCAACCCCAGAGGGTTCCGATCATCATGACACCCAGCACGATCGTGCGCCCCATGCCCATACTCGTCCTCCCTTCTGATGAAGGTGCAAACAGGATCATGCTATCATGCGGTTATACTCGAAGATAGCGGAGGAACTTGGCGATGTCGCTCGAGCGTTCGTCCCGCCAGGCCGGGGGATTTCAAGTCAGGCACCGATCGCTGGGTGTCTACCAGGGAAGCGCGATTGCACTGGCCTTTTGGCATCCTTCCTCGGCGATGCCCGAATATGGGCTCTGTCGTTTTTCTACAAAAGACAAGGCGCAAACCTTGATCGATTTTCTCACGTCCGCCACATGTGCCGAGCCGCTGGACTCGTGCGACTTGACCATCGAGCCGTTCGATCTCACCGAACACGAGCGGTTGACAACAGAATATCCCCTCCCCTCTGCCTGGGAACAACCGATTTAAGTCAGTCCCTACAGTGATGAGCGGTGAGGCGCTTGGAAGGGCTGAGTGCTGTCAGCCTTTGGCGGGAACGGCTTGGGCTGCCGATTTATGGAGATGATCCGCGGTTTGAGCCTGAATAAAGGCCAGCAGGCGCTTGTTCTCTTGGGCCGCGCGCAGGAACTTAAACGCAATACCACGTTGGGTGACCGAGCGGACCATGGCTGCCACTTCGAGCGGCGGCTCGTGAGCCCCGGTCGAGATCTCAAGATAGAAAATGTCATCGACACGCACGTGGGTCTCGCTCTTGATGATGCATCCGCCCATCGAGAGGTCGAGCACGGTACCTTCGCCGCGGACTTTACCACCGGAGAACGAGAGATAGAGACGGACGGGAATCCTGAGATGCTCGCGGCGATCGATCGGATGGCGCGGGCGGTCCAATCCGATGCGTGACGCCAGGAAGCGGCAACTGCAGTGCTGACAACAGAAGGGAGACAACAAGAAGATCGCCGCCACCCGTTCGCTGGCCGAGAGCGGCCTGGCGCGAAGCACCTGCTCACGGCGGCATTGGGGACAATTCAACAATCGGCCCATCACTCATCGATAGTGCATGAATGCCGATCTGTCAAGCGAAGAGGCGCAAAACGCATGGGTGGGACACACGCTATGGTACTAATGGGATTTCATCGTGGGGATCGGCCGGTGCTTCCGTGAGCGGACTCGGCTCGGCAACGGTGGCGTAGAGAAATTCCCGGTTGAGCATGGCGATGAATCGAACGCTAATCGATTTTGGGCAGACCGCTTCGCACTCGTACTGGTTGCTGCAGGATCCGAAGCCTTCACGGTCCATCGCGGCCACCATGGCTTTGGCACGCTTCGTCCGTTCCGGCTTGCCCTGTGGCAGCGAGGCAAGGTGAGAGACCTTCGCCGCAACGAAGAGCGTGGCCGATGCATTCTTGCAGGCCGCCACGCAGGCGCCACAGGAAATACAGGAGGCGGCATCCATTGCGGTTTCCGCCTGATCCTTGCCGATCAACAACACATTGCCGTCGACGGCTCCACCGGTGTTGACCGAGATATAGCCGCCGGCTTGCATGATGCGGTCCAACGCGCTCCGGTCCACCACGAGATCCTTGATGATCGGAAAGGCTTTGGCCCGCCAGGGCTCGATCGTAATCGTCGCACCGTCCTTGAACCGGCGCATATAGAGCTGACAGACGGTGATGCCGCGGTCCGGCCCGTGCGGCACACCGTCGATGACGAGTGAGCAGCTGCCGCAAATACCTTCGCGGCAATCGTATTCGAAGGCCACCGGTTCCTCGCCCTTGAGCGTGAGCGCGTGATTAACCACGTCCAGCATTTCAAGAAAGGACATTGCAGGACTGATGTCCTCGGCCTGATAGGTCACGAGCCGGCCCTTGTCCGCCGGTCCCGTTTGCCGCCAGATTTTCAGCGTGAATTTCATCGTCCTCGTAACGGATCAGTACGTGCGCATCGATGGTTTCACGAACTCGAAGAGCAGCGGTTCCTTGTGCAACGCCGGTCGACTGTTCGGCACATATTCCCAGGCGGCCACATACGAGAATTTGGCGTCATCACGCACCGGCTCTCCAAGCGCCGTTTGATGCTCTTCGCGAAAATGCGCGCCACACGATTCTTCTCGATGCAGTGCGTCATGGCAGAGGAGCTCGGCGAATTCGAGGAAATCGGCCACACGCCCTGCGTATTCCAGTTCCTGGTTGAAGGTCTCACCGGAACCAAGCACCGCCACGTCATGCCAGAATTCTTCGCGCAACGCCGGAATCCGCTCGAGCGCCTGCTTGAGCCCCGCTTCCTGTCGCGCCATCCCACAGAGGTCCCACATGAGGCGTCCCAGGTTTCGATGAAAGGACGCCGCGGTTTGCTTACCCCGCCCCCGCAACAGGCGGACGACTCGGTCGTTCACCCGTTCCTTCGCGGCGCGCACATCGGGATGATTCGGGCCGATGGGGCTGCTCTTGGTGGTCGCCAGATAGTGGCCAATCGTATAGGGCAGAATGAAGTATCCGTCAGCCAACCCTTGCATCAGGGAGCTCGCGCCCAGGCGATTGGCACCATGATCGGCGAAGTTGGCCTCTCCGATCACAAAGAGGCCGGGAATCGTGCTCATTAAATTGTAATCGACCCACAAGCCGCCCATGGTGTAGTGCGGTGCGGGATAGATGCGCATCGGATTCTTGTAGGCGTCTTCTCCGGTGATGCGCTGATACATATCGAACAGGTTGCCATAGCGTTCCTGGATCACCTCCAGCCCTTGCTGCGTGATGGCATCGGAGAGATCCAAATACACCCCATGGCCGCCGGGCCCGACTCCGCAGCCTTCGTCGCAGATTTGTTTGACCGCGCGTGACGCAAGATCACGTGGAGCCAGGTTGCCGAACTTGGGATAGCGGCGTTCCAAGAAATAATCGCGCTCCACATCAGGGATTTCATCCGGTGGCCGAACATCGCCCTTTTGTTTGGGTACCCACAGGCGCCCATCGTTACGCAGCGACTCGGACATGAGCGTCAGCTTTGCCTGATAGGCCTCGCTCGGCGGGATCGCCGTGGGGTGGATTTGCGTGAAGCAGGGATTGGCGAAGGCGGCGCCCTGCTTCCAGGCCCGGTAGGTCGCGGTCACGTTGCTGCCGCTGGCGTTCGTCGAGAGAAAAAAAATGTTGCTGTACCCTCCGGTGGCGAGCACGACGGCCTGAGCTGTGTGCGATCCGATCTCTCCTGTGACGAGATCACGTACCACGATTCCCCGAGCGTGGCCGTCGATCACAATCACGTCCAGCATCTCCGTCCGCGGATGGATCCTCACCTGGCCGCGCTCGATCTGCCAACAGAGGGCAGAATAGGCACCGAGTAGGAGCTGTTGGCCCGTCTGTCCCCGGCAGTAAAAGGTACGCGAGACTTGGACGCCACCAAACGAGCGGTTGGCAAGTTGTCCGCCGTATTCGCGCGCGAAGGGCACGCCGAGGGCGACGCACTGATCGATAATCTGCGTGCTGACCTGTGCAAGGCGGTAGACGTTCGCTTCGCGCGAGCGGAAGTCGCCACCCTTGATCGTGTCGTAGAACAGGCGCTCGATGCTGTCGCCGTCGTCCTGATAATTCTTCGCCGCATTGATGCCCCCCTGTGCCGCGATACTGTGCGCCCGGCGGGGACTGTCCTGGAAGCAGAAACAGTCCACCTGGTAGCCGAGCTGTCCCAGGGTGGACGCGGCGCTCGCGCCCGCCAGACCGGTTCCCACCACGATGATGCCGATCGGCCGTTTGTTCGAGGGGCTGACCAGCTTTTCGCTGAAGCGGTGGCGATCCCATTTGTTTTCGAGTGGGCCCGGCGGAACTTTCGAATCCAGTGCGATCATCCGTGCACCCAACCAAAGGCGATCGCCAGCACGATCGCGGTATTTCCGACAACCACCAGTATGGCAACCAGCGGACCGGTCCCTCGAAAGAGCCGATCGAGCATGGGATGTTCCATCCCGAAGGTCTGCAGACTGCTGGACAGCGCGTGGCTGAGATGCAGTCCCAGCACGACTTGACCGACGAGATAGATCAACACCAGCACCGGATTCTGGAAGGCATGCACGATGTTGCCGAAGACATCGCGGTGCCCGCGGACATCCAGGCGATTGTGCACCGAGGGATCCACCAGTCCGGCGGTCAAATGCAGCAAATGAAAAACGATGAACAAGGTCAAGAGACTGCCGGTGAGCGCCATCGTGCGGGATGCCAGCGATGCCCGACGGTACTGACGCGTGACATACCCCGTCGGCCGGGCTCGTTGGTTAATGATCGCCAGCCGGACCGAGAGGCCGATGTGAACCACGACAATTCCCAGTAAGGTCAAACGAACGCCCCAAAGCGCCATCGGCATCTCCCGCAGGAACGCGGCATACGAATTCAGCGCGTCGGGTCCTTGGAACACTTGCAGATTGCCGAGCATGTGGAAGACGACGAAACCGGCCAGGACCAGCCCCGAGAGGGCAATGAGAACCTTGCTTCCGAGAGATGTGAGGATGTGTCCGAAGAGTCGGATCATGGGCAACGGGCGTGTCGGAACGCTTCCTTCACTTGTACTCCGCTCTCGACAATACCTCAAGTCTCCGGACAATA
>Ga0081455_10001737_pt1 | contig 26336 bp, 30 predicted proteins | sample TabmetS3T2R1_FD_70207 | JGI IMG/M metagenome (GOLD analysis project Ga0081455, IMG submission 70207) | Tabebuia heterophylla rhizosphere microbial communities from the University of Puerto Rico - S3T2R1 | ecosystem: Host-associated > Plants > Roots > Rhizosphere ...
GGGCCCGACGGGGCTGAGCGTGCCGACCGGTTCTTTCGGGCCTGGACGATTCGCACGCCCGGATACGGGCAAACGGATACCGAGAACGAATCGAGGGCGCCGCCAAGGAGATCGAGATGGAACGACGGGCGGGCGCGGAGCCGATTGCTCCGCAGCCGAACGAGACCAATGACGAGCGATCGATCAAGGAGCTGATCGAGCGGCTCGGCGAACAGACTCAGGTTCTCGCGCGCAAGGAGGTCGAGCTGGCCAAGGCCGAGGTGACCGAGAAGGGCAAGCGGCTGGGGGTCGGTGCGGGCGCCTTCGGCGCCGCCGGAATAATCGCCTTGTTCGCGTTCGGCGCGCTCACAGCGGCATTGGTGCTGCTGCTGGCCACGGCCGTCGACGCCTGGGTCGCGGCGCTGATCGTCGCCGCCGTCTACGCCGCGATCGCCGGAATCGCCGCTCTGGTCGGGCGAGGCCAGGTACAGCGCGGCACCCCGCCGGTGCCCGAGATGGCGATCGATTCGACCAAGGAGGACGTGGAGACCGTGAAGCGCAGCGCGAGGGAGGGACACGCATGAACCCCGAGGACGACAGGGCGGCGAGTCCCGCAGCCGACGCGGCCGTCGAGAGCGAGGAATCGACGCGCACGCCGGAGGAAATCGAGGCCGAGATCGAAGCCACGCGGGCGGAGCTCGGCGAGACGGTCGAGGCGCTGGCCGGGAAGGCCGACGTGAAGGGCCAGGCCCAGCCGCTCGTGCTGAAGGTGGGCAGCAAGAATCCGACCGGTGTCTGGGTCTATGCGCGCGAAGGCGCCAAGCCCGCGGTCATCACGCTGTCGGAGACGGTGTCCCGCGACGCCACGCGGCCTGCCGCGGACTTCCGCGACCACACGGTGATCGCCTTCGACCGGCGCAGCGTGACCGGGATCGACCTGGACGTCGAGGGCGATCAGATCGGCCTCGTCGCCGACGAGCCCGGCAAGTGGCGGATCGTGAAGCCGCGGGCCCTGCGCGCCGACGCCGATATCGTCGCCGACTTCCTCGACAAGCTCGAGGGCGCCAAGGCGACCGAGTTCGTGGACGACGCCCCCAGGTCGCTCCAGCCCTACGGCCTCGACAAGCCGGCCCGCGTCACGGTGTGGGTCGGCAAGGACAAGGACCGCTCCGGCCGCACCCTGCTGGTCGGGCGCATGGCTCCGGACAAGAAGGGCGTCTACGTCAAGCGCGACGGCGAGACGGGCGTCATGCTCACCGCGGAGGCGCTCTGGACCGCGTTTCCCAAGAACGTGGCCGTGCTTCGTGACAAGGCGGTGGTGAACTACGCCTCGGACAAGCTCGAGAAGGTCGAGCTCGTCCACGGGAAGGACACCATCGTACTGGTCAAGGACTCCGCCGGGTGGCAGATCACCGCGCCGGAAGCCCTCAAGGCCGACAGCGGAGCGGTGACCCAGCTCCTGTGGAAGGTGCGCGACCTGCGCGCCCTCGCCTTCCTCTCCGAATCCCCGAGCGACGCCGCGCGCTTCCTGAGCCGCCCCGAGGTCACCGTGAAGCTCTGGGAGGCGGGGGCCAAGGAGCCGAAGTCGCTCCTGCTGCAGCCGTCGACGGAGAAGCGCGACGGCAAGCCCACTGCGGTGGCGGCGGTCCAGGGCGAAGGGCCGGTCGTGCTCGTGCAGGGCAAAGCGCTCGCCGAGCTCACCCCGGCCGTGTCCGAGCTCCGCGACCGCACGCTGATCCCCGCCTTCGAGCCGAGCGACGTCAAGCGGGCGCGCGTGGTGAGCGGCAGCGACAAGCCGCTCGTTGTGGAGAAGAGCGGCGAGACGGATTGGAAGCAGGTGGAGCCGGTCAAGGGCAGTACCAGGGAGGGGCGCGTGGCGAGCCTGCTGGTCGCCCTCCGGGGGCTCCGGTGGAAGGAGATCGCCTCCAAGGGCGGGGACGACGCGCGGTTCGGCCTGGACAAGCCCGAGCTCGAGGTGACCGCATGGAAGGCCGACGGGACCGAGCTGACGACTCTCCTGGTGGGGCGCACCGACGGCGCGGTGACCTATGTCAAGCTGAAGAGCCAGCCGGGCATCTATGCCATCTCCAGCAAGGACCTGGACGACGTGCGCCGAGCCCGTACCGATATCCCCGCTTGACCGGCCTCCCCGGGCGCCCCAGAATACGGCCCTCGGAGGGATCGTCGGAAGAGTCATGAAGACGGTGCTCGCGCTCGCGGGGCTGGTGCTCATCTCGATGGCGCCCGCCGGGGTGTCAGCCCAGGGACAGGTGCTGAAACCCACCGTCCTGGCTCCGAATCCCTTTGCCATGACGCCGCCTCCGGCGTCGATCACCCCCCAGCCCGACCACTCGACCCCGGTGCGGCCGCGGCATCGCCCCCACCGTCCCGCTCCGATCGTGACCACCCCGTGCTGCAGCAGCGGCTACTGGGCGTATCAGTGGGTGCCCACGAGCTACACCACGTACGTGTGGGTCCCCGGCTACGTGACCGAGAGCGGCGTGCTCGTTGGCGGCGGCTATCAGCCCCAGGTCGTCACGGGAGGCTACTACCAGCAGGTCTGGGTCGGCTACTGATGGCCGACGGGCTGTATCTCAAGCAGGTCGAGCTGGGGCCGATGCAGAACTTCGTCTACGTCATCGGCGACCAGGCCAGCCGGGAGTGCGTGGTGGTGGATCCGGCCTGGGAGATCGACGGCATCGTCGACCTGCTCGCCGCCGACGACATGCGGCTGACCGGCGTGCTGGTGACCCACACCCACCAGGACCACGTGGGCGGCCATCTGTTCGGCCACGACATCCCGGGCGTGGCGGAGCTGCTCGCGCGGCATCCGGCGCGGGTCTACGTGCATGGCGCCGAGCGGGAGTTCCTCAAGGGCTTCGGGTCCGACCTGGTGAAGGTGGACGGCGGCGACACGCTGCAGGTGGGCGCGGTCCCGCTGACCTTCATCCATACGCCCGGCCACACCCCGGGCTCGCAGTGCTTCCTCGTCAACGGCTGCCTGATCTCGGGCGACACCCTGTTCATCCGCTCGTGCGGACGTACCGATCTGCCCGGGAGCGATCCGGGCGACATGTACGTCTCGCTGACCCAGCGCCTCGGGGCCCTGCCCGAGGAGACGGTGGTGCTGCCGGGCCACAATTACGGCGGCTCGCAGACGACCATCGGCGCCGAGAAGCGCCACAATCCGATGATGCGCTTCGCCTCCATGAGCGAGTTCCTGCACGTCATGGGTGGCGGACGCGTCGGCCGCACATAGCCCGCGCCGCTCTCCTGATCATCAACCCGGCCGCCGGCGACGGCCGCACGCGGAGACGCTGGCCCCGGTTGAGCGACGCGCTCTCGCGACGCGCCTTCGCCTTCGACTCGGTCGAGACCCGCGCGCCGGGCCACGCCATCGCGCTGGCGGACGAGGCGGCTCGCGCCGGCGTGCCGCTGGTGGTGGCGGTGGGCGGCGACGGAACGCTCAACGAAGTCGTCAACGGAGTGGCGCCGCTTCGCGAGAGCCACCCGGTGACGGTGGGCGCGGTGATGACCGGGCGCGGCCGCGACGCCTGCCGCAACCTGGGTCTCCGGCGCGATCCGCGACGGGCCGTCCAGCGCCTGGTGGACGGCGACATCGTCTCGCGCGATCTCGGCCTCGCGGTGTGGCCGGGAGGCCGGCGCTTCTTCATCGCCGCGGCCGGCGTCGGCTTCGACGCGCTGGTGGTGCGGCGCGCCGGGACGCGCGGGGGCCGGCTTCGCTACCTGGCTGCCGTCGTCAGGAGCCTGCGCGAGTATCGGCCCGGCCTCGTCGTCGTCGACGGGCCGGCCGGCGAGTCGTGGACCGGCGCGGCCGCGAGCGTGATCGTGTGCAACGGCCCCTGCCTCGGCGGCGGCATGCGCATCGCCCCCGGGGCCCGCATCGACGATGGGCTGCTGGACGTGGTGGTGCTGGGCGGCCTCGGTCGGATCGCGCTGGCTGCCTGGCTGCCGACCGTGTTCTGGGGCGGCCACCTCGCCAACCGCAAGATCCGCACGTGGCGCGCGCCCGCGTTCGCCGTGCGCACCGCCGGGGCCTCGCCGGTGCAGCTCGACGGCGAGCTCGTCGGCAGCCCGCCGCTCGACATCATCGCCCAGCCGTCCGCGCTCCAGCTGATCGTCTAGCGGTCGGAGCGGGCCTCGGCGGCCCCTCCGACCCTCCCCAAGAGTAGCTGGCCCGGGCGAAAGCCCGCGCTCGAACGGAGGTTACTCAGACGCGCTCGCAGGGATGAGGCGGTCGAGAAACTCGCCGGCTAGACGAGGGACATTCCGCCGTCGACAAACAGCACCTGCCCGGTGACATAGGGCGAGCAGATGGCGAAGAAGCGGACGGCCTGGGCCACGTCCGCGGGCCGGCCGTGGCGGCCCATCGGGATGCGGCGGGCGAGACGCCGGCCCGCCTCGGGCGGGAAGCCCTCGGGCAGCAGCACCACGCCGGGGGCGACCGCATTGACCTGGATGCGGGGAGCCAGCGCGGCGGCCAGCCCGCGGGTCAGCATGATCACGCCGGCCTTGGAGACGCCGTAGGGCACGTAACCCGGCCACGCGCGCACGGCGCCCACGTCGGCGATGTTGATGATGCGGCCGCCGCGCCGCCCCATCGCGCGCGCGGCGGCCTGGCTCGTGAAGAACGGCGCGCGCAGGTTGACCGCGATCAGCCGGTCGAACTGCGCGCGGGTGGTGGTCTCCACCGGCGTGCGGAAGAAGACGGCCGCGTTGTTGACGAGCACATCGAGCCGACCCAGCCGCCGCACCGCGGCCGCCACGAGGGCGCGCGCCCCCGCCGGCCGCGTGAGGTCGGCGCGAAGCGCGACCGCCCGCACCCCGCGTGCGCGCAGCTCACGCTCGGCCGCCAGCGCGTCCCCCGCGGAGGCTCGATAGCCGATCGCCACGTCCGCGCCCGCGTCGGCGAGCGCGCGCACGATCTCGAGGCCGACGCGCCGGGCGCCGCCGGTGACCAGCGCTACGCGGCCGGTCAGTTCCTTGACTTGCCCGGGGGCGTATGCTCTCATCGAAAGGATATGTCCGGCAGTTTCCGCAACTGGATCAAGGTCCGGTTCATCACCGGGCTGTTCTCCACCGTTCCCGCGATCGCCACCGCGTGGCTCCTCTGGGTTTTCTGGAACGCGATCGACGACTTCTTCTCGCCGGTGTACACGCAGATGATCGGCCGGCGCATTCCCGGGCTCGGCTTTCTCACCGCGCTGGTGATCATCTTCATCATGGGCCTGATCGCGCGCAACGTGTTCGGGCGCCGCGTGCTTGCCCGGATCGAGATGCTCTTCGACCACGTGCCGATCTTCCGGAGCATCTATCCCTCGGTGAAGCAGCTGCTGGAATCGTTCTCGCCGCAGAAGCGCAGCTCGTTCAAGGCGGTGGTGCTGGCCGAGCACCCGCGCAAGGGCGAATACGTGTTCGGGTTCGTCACCTCCGAGCTGCTGATCGAGACGGGGGAGGGCAAGCGGGCGATGGTCACCGTGTTCGTGCCCACCAACAACCTGTACCTGGGCGACGTGATCGTGGTGCCGAAGGAGGACACGCTGCCCACCGGGCTCACCGTCGAAGAGGGGATCCGCATCATCCTCTCCGCGGGGACCGCGACGCCCTCGCGCTTGCCGCGCGAGCGGCTCTGATCACGCCGCCGGCTGGATCGCGGCCAGCCACGCCTCGATCGCCTCGCCCAGCGGGTAGAGCTTGCCGAAGAAGAAGTGGTCCGCACCCTCGATGAGGCGCTCGATGGATCCGGTGGCCTGGGCGAGCCGGTGCAGGGCTTCGACCGGGCAGTAGCCGTCCCGCGTCCCGGCCGTGAGCAGCACCGGTCCGCCACCTCGCTCGAGGAAGCTCCAGTCGTACATGCCGAGCGGCGGGGCGATCAGGGCCAGGGGGGCGGGGCCCGGACGGCTGGCGCGGGCTGCGGCATGAGCGCCGAACGAATAACCGATCGCCCCAAGCAGCCGGCCGGCGGGTAGCCGCGCGGCCAGCGTGGTCATGGCCGCCCGCACGTCGTCCTGCTCGCCCTGACCCTTGTCGTGGACGCCCTCGGAGCCGCCGACGCCTCGGAAGTTGAAGCGCAGCGTCGCGTAGCCTGCGGCCTGGGCGACCTCCGCGGCCCGGACGACGACCGGATTGTCCATGTCCCCGCCGTAGAGCGGGTGGGGGTGGCAGAGGACGAACCCGCCCACGGCGTCGTCGACCAGGGACACCCGGGCCTCCAGGACCGGGCCACCGGAAACGCGGACGACGGTCGGCTCCTCCATACGGGCCCGACCTTAGGGATTCGGTCGGGAATATTCAAGTGCCGGCTGCCGTCACAGCCTACGAGGTATACTTCTCGTGATGCCGTCGCCCGGATGCCTCTGGAATCGCCCGCGGCTCGAGCGCCTCGTGGACGGGGCCCTCGGCTCGTGGATGGGCCGGGTCGCGGCTCAGCACGCCTCGCGATGCCCGGGCTGCGGCCTGGAGGTGCAGCGCCTCCGCCGGCTACGGGTGCTGCTCCGCAGCGCCGAGGCCGACGTCGCGGATCCCGAGTGGTCTCAGTTCTGGCCGGCGGTCCGGACCCGTATCGCGCAGGAGGCCCCCGCGCCGGTTCGTGACGCCTGGTGGCTGCCCTACTGGAAGCCGGTCTGGGGGCATCCGCGTGTCGCGCTGAGCGGGCTGGTCATCTCCACCCTCGCCATCGCGCTGGTGTTCTGGCCGAGCGTGCACGCCCCGGTCGCCCGCGCGGTTGCCTCCCCGGTCGAGGTGCAGGATGTGTCGACGCCGGATCCGAACCGCAGCGTGATGGTCTTCTCGAACCCGGAGGACGACGTGACCGTCATCTGGGTGTTCAACCCCGCCGAGCAGGACGAGCAGTCCTAGTAGCGCAAGGCGCCTCGGGCGGCGCCCTCCAAGCCTCCCAAGAGCAGGGTCGCGCGGGCGGAAGCCCGCGCTCGAACGAGGTACTCAGGCGCGCTCCTAGCGCGCCGTCAGCGCGGCCGTCGCCGAATCGGCTTACTCTTTCAGGCTCGCCAGCCGCTCCTTCGCGAGCGGCGCTTCCTCGGACTGCGGGAAGTGATCGACCAGGTACTGCAGCCGGGACTGGGCCAGCGCGGTCTGCTTGAGCTCCACCAGGGCGAGCGCTTCCTTGTAGAGCGCGGTCGGCACCTTGCTGCCGCGGGGATAGGACACCACCACCTTGCGGAACTCCTGGACCGCCTGCTCCATGTTCTCGCGTGCCTTCTCGGGCTGACTCGCAGTGGCGCGTGCCATGCTGAAATACGCCTCGCCGATCCAGTACTGTGCGCTGTCCGCGAGGGGCGAATCGGGGAAGCGCCGCAGGAAATCGCGGAAGCCGGAGACCGCGAGCGGATAGAGGCCCTTGCTGAAGTCGAGATAGGCGGCCTGGTAGCTCTCCTCCGCGGAAGCGCCGGCGCGGGCGGGCGGGGGCACCGCCGCCACCGCCGGCGGCGGGCCGGGTGCGGCGCCGGTGCGCGCGGGGGGCGGGATCGCGCCGGATCCGCCCGAGGGCGCGCCTCCGGAGGGTCCGGCCGGTGCCGCCGGCGCGGGCTGCCGCGCCAGGCTGTCCACCCGCTGCGAGAGATCGTCGACGCGAGCGGACACCCGCGCGACGTCCTGCGAGAGCGCGTCGAGTCGCGAGTTGATGGCGGAGAGCTGCTTGGAGGCTTCGGTGGACTGCTCGCGGGTGCGCCGGTCGATCTGGCCCACCACCGTTTCGGTGTCGCCGCGGCTACGGTGGACGTTGAGGGTGAGCGAGTTCAGGTCCTGGCGGAGCTGCGCCACGTCCTGCTGGAGGGCGTCACCGGAGACGTCGGCGCAGCCTCCCACCGCCAGTCCGCCCGCCGCGAGGGTGATCAACGCGACGAAGGGGAGCCGACGGCTCCCCTTCGTCGTCGACCTGCACATCGGATGGTCCCCCGAGGGTTCAGCGCGCCTTGGTCAGGAAGTGCGACCGCCGATTCCTGGCCCAGCAAGCTTCGGTGTGCTCGGTGCAGACCGGCCGCTCCTTGCCGTAGGAGATGATCGTGATGCGGCTGGCCTGCACGCCCTGGGAAACCAGATAGTTCATCGTCGACTTCGCGCGGCGCTCGCCGAGGGCGAGGTTGTATTCGTTGGTGCCGCGCTCGTCACAGTGCCCCTCGATCAGCACGAGGTTGTCGTTCGTCTTCAGCCACGCCGCGTTGGTGTCGAGGATCCGCGCGTCGTTCGCCCGGATGTCGTACTTGTCGAAGTCGAAGAAGATGTCCTTGAGGTTGGCGTTCTCCGCGAACTCGCTCGGGCGCGGCGGCGTGGCGGGCGCGGCGGTGCTGGGCGGCGCGGCCGGGGCCGGGGTCATCGAGGGGGCGGACGGCGTCGACGGGGCCGGGGAGGATGGAGCCGGCGCGCCGGTCGGGGCCGGTGCCGAAGCCGCGGTCGTGGCGGGCCGCTTCGGACACCCCACGAGGAAGAGAGAGAGGGCGAGGACTGGGATTGCGAGCAGCTGCGCGCTTCCCCATCGATGCGCCATGAGTCACATCCTCCTTGTGTTCTTCGTCAAATTACCGCGTTTGGCGCCACCGGGCCATCCTATCACGGAAGGCGCGGTGACCACGAAGCACTTGTTGATTCACCCGCTCCGCGGGGCAGCGGTTGCTGCTCGCTGCCGTCGGCGAGCATCGTGAACAGCTGATAGCTGCCCGAGCGATTGGACTGGAACACGAGATGCCGTCCGTTGGGCGCCCAGGACGCGCCCTCGTTGTTGCCGGGGCCGGCGGTGAGCCGTCGCAGGTTCGATCCGTCCGGGCTCACCGCCCACACGTCGAAGTTGCCCTGACGCGAGGTGAACGCGATGCTGTCGCCCTTCGGCGACCAGCGCGGCTGGGTGTTGAAGCCGGACTGGGTGACCCGTCGCACGTTGGCGCCCTCGGCGTCCATGACGAAGACGTGGGCGCCGCCCGCCCGCTCCGAGACGAACGCGATCTCGCGACCGGTGGGCGACCAGGTCGGCTCGGTGTCGATGCCCGCGTAGGTGGTGAGCCGGCGGAAGGCGCCGGTGGACAGGTTCAACAGGTACACCTCGGGATTGCCGTCCCGCGACAGCGTCATGGCTAGCGTGCGCCCGTCCGGGCTGAACGCGGGCGTGGTGTTGATGCCGAGGAAGCCGGCCAGCACCTGGACCGGCCGGGTCTCGAACGGGAACATCCGGTAGAGGTAGGGATACCCGCGCATGTAGGAGGTGAAGGCGAGCGAGCGGGTGTCCGGGCTCCACATCGGCGAGAGGTTGATGGAGTTGTTCGAGGTCACCCGCACCGGGCTGGCCCCGTCGTAGTCCATCATGTGCAGCTCTTTGTGGCCGGAGACCGCGCCGACGTACGCGATCTTGGTGTCGGCGATCCCCAGCTCGCCGGTGAACTGCATCACCACCTCGTCGGCGACCTTGTGCGCGAGGCGCCGCGCCTGCGCGGTCGGCATCTCGATCTTCTTGCTCCCGATCAGGCGGAACTCGGGCGAGGTGAGATCGTGCAGACGCATCTCGACCTCGGCCCGATCGCCGCGCAGGCTGAGCAGGCCGTGAAGCCCGGCGTGGGCGCCCGCCGCGGCGAAGTTCGCAAAGGTCGCGCGCAGGGCGGCGGGATCGCCGGCCGCGATGGGCGGCACCTCGGTGACCACGCTGAACAGCGACGAGAACGTGAGATCGCGGGCGGTCACCAGGGGCAGGCTCTTGGCGAGCCCGGCGGCGTCGGTTCCCGCGACCACCGTGAAGTTGGGGATGACGATGTTGAGCTTCTTGGCGCCGGTGGCCAGCACGTTCAAGAGCACGTCGGCGGCCTGCGAGCGGGCCGGCCGCGGCGAGGAGAGCGCGCCGACGAGCGCGGCCAGCGCCACGAGGGCCACCAGCGCGCCGAGCGGACGTCCGGGACGCGTCAGTCTATCCATGACTCACCCATGTTCTGTCAGCCCCGACGTAGATCGAAGGTGAAGAGGATGCGGAGCGACGGCTTCGTCCAGTCGTCTGGCAGTTTCGGGAAGGGGCTCGCCGCCATGACCGCACGAAGGGCCGCGTTGTCGTAGAAGGCGTTGCCCGAGCTCTTGTGGATGGCCGGCGTTGCGATGGAGCCGTCCCGCTGGATCTCGACGTAGACCTGCGGCTTCTGCGGCGGATCGGCCGGCTGGTTCTGGCGCTGCCACTCCTGCTCGACCTTCTGCAGCACCTGACGCAGGTACCACGCGTACGGGAAATCGCCCACGTCCAGGGTGAGGGCACCGGTCCCGGTCACCACCCCGGTCGGCGCGCCGAGCGACGCCGACTCCTGCGGCCGCGTCGACTCGGCGGTCTTCTCGCCGCGCTTCGCGCCCGATGGCGGCGTGGCGAGCGGCGGCAGCTCCTTCTCGCCCGGACGAGGCAGCGTCGCGGTGCGGGGCGGAAGTGGCCGGGCCGCGGGCAGCGACGGCGCGGGCAGGCTCGGCGTCTCGCGGGGCGGCGCCTCGCGCGGCGGCGTCGGCGCCTTGGGCTGGGGCGAAGGCTCAGGCGGCCGCGGCGCGACGGGCGCCTGCGGGCGCGGGGCGACCGGGGCCGCGGGCGCGTTGGGAACGCCCACCGCGGCGACCATCGGCACCAGGTTGACGACCTGGACCCTCTCGGGCCGCCAGCCGCTCCACAATACGAAGGCCATGAGGCCGCCGAAGAAGAGGACGTGGCCCAGCGCCGAGTAGAAGATCGCGACCATCGGCAGGCGCCGACCGCTCAGGGCGGGCCCGAGGCGTCGCAGGCCCGGGTCGCGCCGCGGGCCCGGACGCGGCCCCATGGGATAGCGGTGGGCAGCCACCGTGGTGCTCATCGAGCGCGGGTCGGCTCCGTGACCATGCCGAGCTTCTCGATGCCGGACCGGCGGACGCGGTCCATGGTCTCCACCACGAAGCCGTACTGCAGGGCCTGATCCGCGCGCAGGTAGAGGGTCTTGTCCTGCCGGTTCTTGAACAGATCGCGCAGCGTCTGCTCGAGGGAGGCGAGCGCGACCGGCTTGTCATTGACGTAGATGGTCTGCTCCTTGGTGAGCGTGAGCACCATCCGCTCCTCGACCGCGGTGGGCTTGCCGGCCGTCTTGGGCAGGTTGACGTCGATGCCGCGGTACATCAATGGAGCGGTGAGCATGAAGATCAGCAGCAGCACCAGGGTGACGTCGACGAGGGGGATGATGTTGATCTCGGCCAGCGTCCCGCCGATCCGGTAGCTGCTGCCGTTGTCGGTCTCGTCGACCCTAATGGCCATCTTTGGACACCCGCGACACCTTCTGCACCGGCCGCGCAAAAGCGTTCAGCAGATCCAGCGTGAAGCCTTCCATCTCCATCGCCCAGTGCTTGGTCCGGTTCACGAAGAAGTTGTAGCCCATGACCGCCGGGATCGCCGCGCCGAGGCCGGCTGCGGTCGCGATGAGCGCTTCCGAGATGCCGGGGGCCACCACCGCGAGGTTGGCCGAGCCCTGCTGGCCGATGCCCTGGAAGGCGGTCATGATGCCCCACACCGTCCCGAACAGGCCGATGAACGGCGCCGAGCTGGCCACGGTGGCCAGGAAGGGCAGATAGCGCTCCATGCGCCCGATCTCGGCGGAGGCGGCGCGGCGCAGGGCGCGGCTGGAGGCCTCCAGACGCTCGCCGGGCAGGCCCTCCTCGGGGTCGTCCAGCACGTGATCGACCATCTCGGCGCTGCCGTAGGCGGTGACCAGCTCTTGACCGGCCGCGACGTAGAGCTGGGCGAGCGGGCTGTCGCGATGCTTCTTGGCCGCGGCGTACACCACCGAGAAGCGGCGAGCCTCGCGGAAGATCTGCCGGAACCGCAGCGACTCACGGCGGATCTTGCGGAATTCCCACCACTTCTCGACGATCAAGGCCCAGCAGACGACGGAGAAGATCGCGAGCAGTAACAGGACGAACTTGGCGACGGGACCGGCGCTGAAGACGAGGTCCGCAACGCCGCCGTTGACGCTTCCTGGCCCTGGCACTCGGGTCTCCTTCTCGGGAGGGTGAATAGTGATGATGCAGAGCTATTTGAATTCGATGATACCGGAGCGTTTTTCGGAGTGTCAATAAATTCGGTGCGAAAACGCCTGCAAAGTCGCTGGATTATTGACAGCCCCGGATGCGGGGCCGTATAAGCCTTCTATGTTCCACTCGCCGGGCCCGACCGCCATCCACGTCGGCCCGATCGCGATCCGGTGGTACGGCCTGCTCATGGCGGTGGCCATGGCCCTCGGGCTCTGGATGGCGCAGCGCGACGCGCGGCGGCGCGGCCTCGATCCGGAGAGCCTGCTGAAGGCCGCCGAGCTGGCGCTGCTGGGCGGGCTGGTGGGAGCCCGCCTCTACTACGTGCTGTTCAACCTCGAGTACTATAGCCAGTTTCCCGGGAAGATCTTCGCGGTCTGGGAGGGCGGCCTCGCGATCCACGGAGGAGTGATCGGTGGCGTGATCGTCGGTGGCCTCTACGCGTGGCGCCGGCGCCTGCCGCTGCGCCAGTACCTCGACGTGGCCGCCCCCAGCCTGGCGCTCGGCCAGGCCATCGGCCGGTGGGGGAACTTCTTCAACGAGGAGGCCTTCGGCCGGCCGACGGATCTGCCGTGGAAGCTTTTCATCTCGCCGCCGAACCGACCGCTGCAGTACGCCCAGGCGGACTTCTTCCATCCCACCTTCCTCTACGAGTCGCTGTGGGACCTCATCGTGTTCCTGCTGCTCGCCTTCGCGCTCCGGGACCGCCTGAAGCGCGCGCCCGGCGCGCTGTTCCTGGCGTATCTCGGCCTCTACTCGCTCGGCCGCCTCTTCACGGAGGGGCTCCGCACCGATCCGCTGATGCTGGGCCCGCTCCGCATCGCGCAGCTCGTGAGCCTGGTCGGCATGGCGGTGGCCGCAGTCGGGGTTCCGCTGCTGCTGCGCCAGCCGCAGCGCCCCGCCTGATCCGCTGCGCCGGGCCGGCATGAAGCGCTACGCGAGCCGCGACGGCCGGGTGCGACTTTTCGTCGGCGACAGCCGCCGGCTCACCGGCATCGCGACCGGCAGCGTCGGGGTCATCCTGACGTCCCCGCCGTACTGGGTGCGCGGCCGGGGCCGGGCCCGGGCCGAGCGCTACGCGCGCGATCTGGCCGCCGGCTTCGCCCCCGAGTGGCGGCGCGTGCTCGCCGACCGGGGCGACCTCTGGCTCGTCATCGGCGACCGGCACGATGGCGTCGAGTGGGTGGGCATCGATGCGCTCGTGATCGGCTCGCTCCGCCGGCGCGGCTTCCGGCTGCAGTCCAAGGGCCTGTGGGCGCAGGTGCGCTCGCGCGAGCGCTGGGACAACCGGGTCAACCACCTCCTGCGGTTCCGGAAGGACGGCCGCCCGGTGCGTCCGGACGGCCACACGCTGTGCTGGGCGCTGCCCCTCCCGCGCTCGCATCCCGAGAGCGTGTGGGACGCCACGCCGGATCCGGTGCTCCGCGGGATCCTGGCGGTCTCGGCGCGACGGGGCGCGGTGCTGGATCCGTTCGCGGGGGCGGGGACGGTGGGTCGCATCGCGGTGGCCTTGGGCCGCGAGTGGATCGGGGTCGAGCGCGACCCGCGCATGGCCGCGCTGGCCGCGCGCCGGCTACGCCTGCGCCCGGTCCCGCCGGCTATCCGCGCGGCGCGCGGTCGAGTAGCTCGTGCACCAGTTGCCTCAATGACGCCAGGTCGAAGGCGGTGGCCCGGCGCTCGGGGGCGTGCGCCTCGGTCTTGAGCCCGGTTTCGCTGATGATGACGCAGATGGTGCGATCAGGATCCACCGCGCGGGCCGCGAGCAGCCGGCGCAGGACGGCCAGCGTCGCGACGCCGGTGGGCCCGGCCCAGATGCCTTCCGTTCTGGCGAGCAGGCGCTGGGTCTCGAGGATCTCCTCGTCCTCCGCGTCGCCCGCCAGCCCGCCGGCCTCGTTCAGGATGCGCAGCACCCAATCGCCCTTGCGGCCCGGATTGCCGGCGGCGAGCCCCTCCGCCACCGTGTAGCCGATCTTCACCGGCTCGAGCGGGCGCTTCTCCCGCCACGCCCGCGCGATGGCGTTCGCGCGCGTGGCCTGCGCCACCACCATGAGCGGGCGCCGCTCGATCCAGCCGAGCCGCTCCAGCTCGACGAAGCCGCGATGGGTGGCGATGAAGGTCTCCCCCACCGCGACGGGAGCCACCACCACGTCGGGCGGCCGCCAGCCCGACTGCTCCGCGATCTCGTAGGCGAGCGTCTTCTTGCCCTCGTGCTTGTAGGCGTTGCGGGAGGCGCCGCAGTCGAAGAAGAGGCGCTCCTCGACCAGGCGGTCCCATAAGGTGATCAGGTCGTCGTAGACGCCCTGGTAGAGGACCAGGTCGGTCGCGGCGGCCGCCATGTGCAGGAGCTTGGGCGCCGAGGTGCGCTCGTAGGCGAAGATCAGCGAGCGCAGGCCGGCGCGCGCCGAGTAAGCCGCGATCGAGGAGCCCGCGTTGCCCGAGCTGACCACCGAGGTGGCGCGAAAGCCGAATTGCAGCGCGGCGCCCACCGCGGTCGGGGAGGTGCGGTCCTTCACGGTGCCGGTGGGATTGCTGCCCTCGAACTTCACCTGGAGCCTCCGCACTCCCAGCGCGCGGCCGAGGGCCGGGCACTCGAGCAGCGGGGTCGCGCCTTCGCCCAACGACACCCGGTGCGCGGGGTCGGCGATGGGCAGCACCGCGGCGTAGCGCCAGAGTCCGTGGCCCTCGAACACCGCGGGACCGGCGGCCCGCAGCGCCGCCTCGTCGTACTGCAGCTCGAGCAGGCCGTGGCACGCCGCGCACTCGAGCCGGTAGTCGAGCGCGTACGTGGCGCCGCAGTCGATGCACTGCAGTCCCATGACACGGGAACGGCTCTTCATATTCGTTCGTCTCGCCGTCGGCTGCGGCTCACCCGACTCGGCAGATCCGTTCGCCTCGCCGTCGGCTGCGGCTCACCCGACCATTGCGATCATCTCTTCGATGCGATGGCGCAGGGTGTGCTCGGCGAGGGCGCGCTTGCGGGCGCGCTGGCCGATGTCGCGCGCCTCGTCGGGATGGGCCAGGTAGTAATCGAGCTGCCGCCGCAGCTCTCCCAGGTCGTGGTACACCAGCGCCTCCTCACCGGGCGTGAAGAGCTGGCTCAACTCATCCTTGGCGTCCACCACCTGACAGGCCGCGCTCGCGGCCAGCTCGAAGGTGCGCGTGTTCACCCCCACGATGTCGTTCATCGGGTGATGGTGGTTGAGCGACAGGGTCGAGCCGGAATAGACCGCGAGCTTGGCCCGGCCCCACACCGGCCCGCCCGCCACCATTGCGCGCACCTCGGGGACGTCGACGCGCTCCCAGCCCGCGCCCCAGAGGCGCAGCGCATAGCCGCGCAGCTCGCGCACGAAGCGCTCGCGGTAGGCGTAGGCGCTGCCCACGAAGCTCAACGGGGCCGCGTAGCGCCGGTGTTCTTCGACGGTCAGTTCGACCGGGTGATGCAGCTCCGGCACGCAGTACATCGGCAGATAGTGCAGGTTGCGCAGCCCGGCCTGCTCGAGCGCGCGCAGGGCGTAGCGCTCCTTGGTGAAGAAGGCGTCGTAGGCCTCGATGCACTCGAACGGGATCATCCAGAGCGGGTTGTCCGGGAAGAAATTGAGGAAGCGCGTGTCGACGCGCGCCTTCACGCGCCGGACCAGTCCGGGCGTAACCGGCCCGCCCTTGATCACCAGCACCAGATCCGGCCGCCAGGTCACGCACGCGCGCTCGAGCCTCCGGAGGATGAAGAGCTGGTAGGTGGCCTTGGTGGACCGGTTCTTGTAGAGGGGATTGTCGCGACGGTAGGCGAAGGTCCGCGCCTCGTGGCCCATGGCCACCAGCTCGTCGCGGAAGTCCATGCCCATGTGGCCGGGGCGGGCGAACGGCAGGACGATCAGCCAGCGCACGACCGCAGCGTATCACAGGGGCGCGGAGCTCTTCGGCGGGGCGAGGCCGCGCTCAGGCGAAGGCGGGACGGACTTCCTTCGCGATCAGCTGAAGCTCACGCATGATGTGCCGGTGGGGCATGCCCGGGAAGAAGACGCGGCAGATGAGATGGGTCATGCCGTACTCGGTGACGAACGGCCGGAGGGCGCGCACCACCTGCTCGGGGCCGCCGATGAGGAAACGATCCTTCATCAGCGCGTCGAGGTCGGTGGCGATGGAGGCGTCGATGAACGGATGGCGCCAGCCACCCGCGTACTCCTTCCGGTAGGAGATCATGATGTGCCGCTCGGCCAGCTCGCGCGCCTCGCGATCCGTGTCGGCGATGATCACGTCGCGGGTGAGCGGCCACTCGGACGGCGCCTCCGGCTTGCCGGCGGCGCGCCGCTCCGCCATGAAGCGCTGCTTGCCCGCGAGCAGGCGGGCCAGGTCGGCGGTGGGGCCGGGCACCCAGTTGTCGGCGAGGCGGGCGGCCCGGCGGAGGGTGAGGTCACCCCAGCCGCCGATCCACACCGGCGGGTGCGGCTGGGTCACCGGCTTCGGCTCGAGCCGGCCCTCGACCCGGTAGTAGGCGCCGGCGAACGAGACCGACTCCTGCGTCCAGAGCGCATGCATGATGGCGAGCTGCTCCTCGAAGCGGGCGCCGCGCTTTGGAAGCTCCGCCCCGTAGAGCGCGAACTCGTCGGGCTTGTAGCCGATCGCGGTACCGAGCACGAACCGACCATCCGAGATCACGTCGAGCATCGCCGCGTCCTCGGCGAGCCGCACCGGGTGATAGAACGGCGCTACCAGGATGTCGGTGCCGAGCCGCATCCGCCGGGTGCGGCTGGCGAAGCCGGCCAGCACCGGGAGCGGTGAGGGCCAGTAGTGGTTGGTGACCGAGTGGTGCTCCTCCATCCACACCGAGTCGAAGCCCAGCTCCTCCGCGCGCACCACCTCCTCGAGGGCGTCCCGGTAGTAGTGGCCACCCTCGATGGGGATGAAGCCGACCTGAAGGCCGGCCACCCTAGCTCGTCGAAGGAGGCCTCGACGGCCCCCTCCGAGCCTCCCCAGGAATCAGGACGGCGCGGGCGAAGCCCGCGCTCGAACGGAGGGTACCCGGACACATCCCTAGCGGTCGCTCGCCAGCTTGCCGTTCACGCCCCAGTTCGACTTCTCCACGTCCTGGAACACCACGTGGACCTGGTCGGCGGTCGTCTTGCCGATCTTCACCATCGCGTCGGTGATGGCGGCGACGATCTCGCGCTTCTGCTGGTCGGTGCGGCCGGCGTACCACTGAACGGTGATGTTGGGCATGGCAGCCTCCTGGGCCGGCGGGCTATTTCAGCCGCCGGATGTCGTCGGGAAAGTTGGAGGTGAACGAGTACGACTTGACGCTCCAGTCCGTGCCGAAGCGCACCGTGAGGTCCTTGCTGACCTCGGCGCCCGCGTCGCGCAGCCCGTAGAACCATCGCCACGTGGTGTCACCGTTGTCGAAGCCCATCTGGTAGGGCTCGCCGAACATGCGAACCAGGGCGTAGCGGTCGGTCTTGCCGTTCACGATCCATCGCGGCTCGGGCGACGGGAAGTCGCGGCCGAACTTGACCGAGACGCACCCGGCGAGGAGCGCGAGCGCGATCACCACGAGCAGCCAGTCGCGCCGGGGCATGCCGCGAATTATTGCATCGGGCCTCGGAGCGCGCAACCGGCGGCGCACGTCCTCGGCGCCCACCGGCTCACGCGGGGCCGCGTGCTAAGATGCCGCCGTGGAGACCTTCACCGCGGAAGAGCGGGCCGCGCTCACGCCCTACTTCACCAATCTCGACGGCCCCGTCTTCGCCCTGATCAACCTGCCCGAGGTGGTCAAGGGCGCGCTATTCGCCCGTTACTCGCGGTCCGCGAAGTCGCTGCGGCGGCTCTTTCTCGACGAGTTCCGGGAGCAGGCGGCGGCCCCCGCTACCGCGGCGACCATCGGCACGAGCCGCGCCGATCGGCTCTACGAGCGCGTGCTGAACGACTACGGCGACGATTCGGTGGCCCAGCTAGGCGGCGTGCACCTCGCCGTCGAGGGCGCCTCGAATCTCCTGACCAAGGTGCTCGAGTGGGGCCGGCTCATGGCCTATCTCGAGCAGTCCACCCGCTACGTGCCCTACACCGACCGCCCGGGCGGAGGCTTCAAGTACCACGTGCCCGCCGAGCTCGACGGTCATCCGCTGCGCGCGCGGTACGTGCAGACGCTCGACCGGGCGTTCGAGACCTACGCCCGGTGGATCGATCCGATGCGCGACTACTGGATGGGGCGCTTCCCGCCGCCGCCCGGGGAGAGCGACGCGGCGTACCGCATGACTATCCGGGCGAAGGCGTTGGACAGCCTGCGCGGACTGCTGCCCGCGGCCACCGGCTCGAACGTCGGGATCTTCGGGACGGGCCAGGGGTACGAGGCGCTGCTGCTCCGCATGCGGGCGCATCCGCTGCGGGAGGTACGGGACTACGCCGAGCTGATGTTCGTCGAGCTCGACCGGGTGATTCCCGCGTTCCTCCGGCGGCTCTCGCGGCCGGAGCGGGGCGGGGTCTGGGCGCGCTACTTCGAGGACACCCGAGAGGCCACCGCGGCGGTGGCGGTGCGTGTGCTCGGGGGGATCGAGCCGGCGCCGCGGCCGGAGGTCACGCTCACCGACTTCGATCCCGAGGGCGAGGTGAAGGTGGTGGCCACGGCCCTGTACGCGGCCTCGCGGCTGCCCGACGACCAGCTGCTCGAGGTGGCCCGCGGGCTCTCGCTCGACGAGCGCCGGCAAGTGCTCGAGGCCTACGTGGGACGCCGCGAGAACCGGCGCCACAAGCCGGGACGGGCCTTCGAGCGCACCACGTACCGATTCGACGTGCTGGGCGACTACGGCGCGTTCCGCGATTTGCAGCGGCATCGCCTCCTCACCCTCGAATGGCAGCCGCTGTCGCCGCGCCACGGCCACGTGACGCCCGACGAATTGGCCGAGGCGGGCGCGCTCGGCGACTGGACCCGCGTGATGGAGGACTCGGCGGTCCTGTACGAAGCGCTCGCCGCCGAGATGCCGGCGGTGGCCTCCTACGCGGTCGCGATGGCGTACCGGGTGCGGTTCTACATGCAGCTGAACGCGCGCGAAGCCATGCACATGATCGAGCTGCGCACCGCGCCCCAGGGCCACCCCGCCTACCGGCGCATCTGCCAGAGCATGCATCGGCTCATCGCGGAGCAGGCGGGACACCGGGCCCTGGCCGCCGCGATGGTCCACGCGGACCACTCGGGCGCCGAGAGCGGACGCCTCGACGCCGAGCGCGCTGCCGAGCGCCGGCGTCAGGGCGGCTAGGCCGCGCCGGGCTTCCTCCGCCGGCGGCGCTCGTCCGCCGCTTGACTCCTCTCCGACCGCCGCGCATACTACTGCGTGCGCGATGATTGGTCGACCAACCAAAAAAAGTCGTCGTCGGCGGTGACCCCGAAGGTCGGGGCGGGGCCGGTGCGGCGCGACCAGATCGTGCGGGCCACCATCCGCTGCCTGGCGCGTGACGGCTACGCCGGCCTCACCATGAAACGGGTCGCCGAGGAGGCCTCGCTGAGCCAGGGCATCCTCCACTACTACTTCCGCGACAAGGCGGCCATGCTCGCGGCCGCGGCCTTGCGCGTCACCGGAGACCTCGACCGGCGCGTGGCCGTCGAGGCGCGTGGCGCCCGAGACGCGCGCGCCCGGCTGCGCGCGGTGATCCGCGCGTGTCTACAGACCGCGGTCGAGAGCCGCGACTTCTGGACCGTGTTCGTCGAGTTCTGGGGGGAGGCCTTCCACGACCGACGTCTGGCCACCGTCAACCGGCAGGCCTACGCGCGGGCCCGGCGCCTGATCGGGCTCCCGCTGGCTCAGGGCATGGCCGACGGCCATTGGAGGCGGATGGATCTGGAGGAGGCCGCTGCGATCGTGCTGGGATTGCTCGACGGCCTCTCCCTGCAGCTCACCTTCGATCGCGGACTGATGGCGCCCGCCCGGGCGGCGCGGGTCGCCGAGGACGCGCTGGTCCGCTATCTCTCCGCCGGAGGCGGATCATGACGATACCTCCCGAGCAGGTGAAGGCCCGGGCGTACCTCAAGGAGCGGGGCACCGACGCGCTGATCGCCGAGATCCGGGAGCGGGTGGCCGACGCCTTCGCGGCCATGGACGCGTTGCTCGAGTCGGTGGACGTGGCGCGGGCCGCGCTCCGGCCGGGCGACCGCGACTGGTCGGTCCACGAGGTGGTCGATCACCTCGTGGAGACGCATCCGCGGGCGCTCGAGGAGATGCGCGCGCTGATGGACGATCGCCACTCGCCGGTCAGCCCGATCCCGGCCGGCCTGCAGTCGGCTCACCCGATGGCGCGACCCTGGGACGACCTGCGGGCCACCCTGTTCCGCCTCCACCGTGAGGTGCTCGAAACGCTGGCCGCGGCGCCGGATCGCCCGACCCAGGCTCGCGCGCCGATCATCATGGTGATCAACGTCCGGCAGACCGACGGCCGCGTGACGCCGCTCCACTGGACCGAGCTCTGCGACTGGAAAGCGTGCGCGGTGATCTTCCGGCTCCACGAGATGGAGCATCTGTCCCAGATCAGGAAGGCTCTCCGGTCGGGCGGCGCTTGACGCGCCGTGTAAGCTCGACAGCATGATTCGGCTGGCCCGACTCCTGCTCGCGGCAGTGGTGCTGCCCGCGCTCGGGTGGGGGGCGGCCCTTGCCGCCGACGCGCGCGAGGGGGATCCGGGTGCGATCCTCCTCTCGCGTCCGCCGCTGCCGATCGGCGACCTGCCCGGCGAAACGACGCTGCGTCTGCCGCTCGCCTCGGAACGCCACGCTCTGTTGGGCCTGCCGAGCCCGTACCTATCCCTGGGATCCAGCACCGCGCTCGGTGTGCCCTGGAACTCGACGCTTCCGTCGAGCCTGCGGAGCGACGTGGACGGGCCCGACCGTGAACTCCGGCTGGGAGCGGGACTGGCGCTGCCGCTGTCCCCCCGCACTCAGATCTACGGCGAGTACCGGTTCCTGCGCGGCCGCCTGGATCCGGGCGCCGGCCTGGGCTTGCTTCAGCGCGAGCCGGACTCGGCGGACTTCCGCGCCGGCTTCTCGATCCGACTCAACTAGCGGTCACCCCGCGCGACCGCCCGCCCTCAGCTCCGCGCGAACTCGTCCTTCGCCTTCTGCAGCTCGGCGGGCTGCGCCACCAGGTCCAGCGCGGTCAGGGCCAGCGCCTTGGCCGCCGCCACCATGCCGGTGCGCGCGATCGGCGACCGGGCCCACTCGGCGAACTCGCGCGAATGGCCGGGCACGCCATCCGGCGAGATGCGGATGTACGGGTGGATCGTCGGCAGGGCCTGACTGACATTGCCGCAGTCGGTGGAGCCGTAGCCCGCCTCGCCGTCGTCGGGATCGACCGGGAAATCGATCCGCTGGAGGTTCCGCTCGAACAGGGTGGCCATCGCGACGTTCGGCTTGAGGGGGTCGTGGACGATGGGATCCGCGGTCACCGTGACACGGCAGCCGGTGGCGGTGGCGGCGCCTTCCGCGCACGCTTCGAAGCGGCGCAGCAGCTCGCGACAGTAGTCGCGCGTGGGCGCGCGCAGGTAGAACTCGGCCGCGGTGTGCTCGGGGATGATGTTGGCCTGGTCGCCGCCCTTGGTGATGATGCCGTGCACCCGCGCATCCGGACGCAGCTGCTGCCGCATGCTGTCGAGTGATACGAAGAGCTGGATCATCGCGTTCAGCGCGTTGATCCCGCGCCAGGGCCACGACGACGCGTGCGACGCTCGCCCGAAGAACTCGCACTTCACCTTCACGATACCGAGGCTGGGACGCCAGACCTGGGTGCCGCAGCGGCCGTGAATCATCATCGCCGCGTCGACGTCACGGAACACGCCCGCGTCCAGCAGCCGCACCTTGCCCGCGCCGCCCTCCTCGGCGGGCGTCCCGATGACCTGGACGCGACCGGGGAACGGCAGCGCCCCGAGGGCGGCCGCGATGGCCGCGCCCGCTCCGGCGCCCGCGGTGGCGATGACGTTGTGGCCGCAGGCGTGCCCGATGTTCGGCAGCGCGTCGTACTCGGCCATGATCGCGATGGTGGGCCCGGGCCCCTGACCCGCGATGGTGGCGCGGAAGGCGGTGGGCAGCCCGCCGACGCCGCGCTCGACCGCGGCGCCCTGCCGGGCGAGGAAGTCGCCGAGCCACCCCGCCGCCTTGTGCTCCTGGAAGCACAGCTCGGGATTGGCGTGGATCTGATGGCTGATCCGCTCGAGCTCGTCCGCGAGGCGGTCAACGGCCTCGGCGACACGCGTCTTCGCGGAATCGAGGGCGGGGGCGATCATTCTTCAGCGCTCCGTGGTGGAAGATGTTGCGGGTAGATGGGCCTCTTCGCCCCTGCGGGGCTCATCGGGGCGTCCGGGCGACCGCCGTCCCGCGCGGCCACCGTGTGCGTCCGTCACTGCGCGCGCGCGAATTCGTCCTTTGCGGCCCTGACTCGGGACGGGTCGGCGAGGAGGTCGAGCGTGGTGAGGGCCATGGTCTTGGCCGCGGCCACCATGCCGGCGCGGGCCAGCGGCTTCACCGCGGCGTCGGCGAACTCGCGGGTATGGATCGCCATGCCGGTGGGGGCGATGGCCACCATGGGCTGGATGGCCGGGATGATCTGGCTCACGTTGCCGATGTCGGACGAGCCCAGGCGATCCGGAATGGCCGCTCCCTCAGAGAGACCGGCGGTCTTCATGTTGGCCGCGAACAGATCCAGCATCACCCGATTCGACTTCATCGGCTCGTAGACGCTGTCGTGCTGGGTGACCTTGAGGGTGCAGCCGGTCGCCTGGGCGGCGCCCTCCGCGGCGGCGGTCACCCGCTTGAACAGGTCCCACATCGTGTCGATCCGCGGTGCGCGCACATAGAAGATCGCAGAGGCGTACTCCGGGATGATGTTGGCCGCCGCGCCGCCGTTGGTGATGATGCCGTGGATGCGGCAGTCGGGCCGGACCTGCTGCCGCAACATGCTCACCGCGTTGTACATGGCGATGACCGCGTCCAGGGCGTTGACGCCTTCCCAGGGGTCGGCGGAGGCGTGGGAGGCCTTGCCGGTGAACTCGAACGTGCCCCGCACGATGCCGAGGAGATCCTGATGCAGCAGCGTGCGGTCGAAGCCGTGGATCATCATCGCGCAATCCACGTCCTCGAACACGCCGCTCTTGATCAGCTTGACCTTGCCGCCGCCGCCCTCCTCGGCGGGCGTACCGATGACCTGGATCCGGCCCTTGGGCAGCTGCGCCCGGACCGAGGCCAGCGCGGCGCCGGCGCCCGCGCCCGACGTCGCAATGACGTTGTGTCCGCACGCGTGGCCGATGCCGGGGAGCGCGTCGTACTCGCAGAGGATGGCGATGGTGGGGCCGTCGCCGGTTTCGATGGTCGCGCGAAACGCGGTCTCCACGCCGCCCACCCCCTTCTCCAGCTTGAATCCCTGGCCAGCCAGGAAGTCGCCGAGCCATCCGCAAGCCTGCACTTCCTGATAGGCGAGCTCGGGATGCGCGTGGATCCGGTGGGACAGGGCCTCCAGCTCATCGGCGAGCCGGTCCACCACCTGGGCAATGGAATCCTTGAGGGTGCTCATGAAGACCTCCGCGATGGAATCGAGCGCTACCGCCGGCAGAGTACCACGCCCGACGCCCACCGATCGACGGGACTCGGGCTCAGGGCGACTGGGCGCAGAAGAGGAAGAAGAGCGGGCGCTGCTCGCCGGAGCTGCCCCGCCCAGGCTCGTCCATGCAGCGCACACTCGGCGGTCCGCTCGACGACGAGCCGACCGGTCCGCAGGCGGTGAGGGCCAGGACCACCGCGAGCATCGCGATGACCCGGCCGAGGCGAGCGAGAGCGGGCATGCGCCGGAACAGTACCATGCCGCCGACCCGATACGGGACGAGTGCGAGACGAACGGCGGGGCGGGGACGTGAGCGGGCGGTTAGACGGAAGGAGCGAGCGCGGAATCAGGCGCCGGAATGCCAACGGGCAGCTCCATCACGAAGACCGCGCCGCCGCCCGGGCGATTCTCGGCCCAGAGACGGCCCTCGTGCTCGGCGATCACGCTGTGGGCCACCGACAGGCCCAGGCCGCGGCCCTCGCCGGGGCCCTTGGTGGTGAAGAACGGATTGAAGACGCGCGCGAGATCGTCGGGCGGCACTCCGGGGCCGTCGTCGGCGACCTCGATGCGTACGCCGTCGTGACCCGGCCGCACCCGGATGCTGAGGGTGCCGCCGCCCCGCGCCGCCGACATGGCCTGCTCCGCGTTCTGCACCAGGTGGAAGAGCGCCTCCTGGAGCTGATTGCTGTCCGCCCAGATCTCGGGGACTTCCTGAAGGTCGGTCTGCACCGTGATGCGGGCACCTTCGAGCCGCGACTGATGGAGGGCGAGCACCTTGTAGATCTGATCGCTCACCTTGCAGCGCGCCCGCCGCAGCGGCGAGCGCTCCGCGAACAGGACCAGCTCGCGCACGATGTTCGCGGCGCGCTTGGTGGCCCCGTCGATGACCTTGAGCCCGTTCAGCACCGAGTCGTGGTCCTGCGACTGGAGCAGGAGGTGGACCTGCCCTAGGATGATCATGAGGGGGTTGTTGATCTCGTGCGCCACTCCGCCCGCCAGCTCTCCCACCGCGGCGAGCCGCTCGGCGCGCACCACGTCGGTGTGCGAGCGGCGCAGCTCTTCGAGCTGCAGACGGGTCTCCGAGTAGAGCCGCGCGTTGTCAAGGGCCAGGCCGATCTGGTCGGCGGTGGACTCGAGGAGCGCGATCTCCTCGCCGGTGAATCGCTCGTCGGTCTGCCGGCCGAGCGACAGCGTACCCAGGATGCGATGCCGGGCGCGGATCGGCACGCACAGGAACCCGCGGATGCCGTCGGCGGAGACCGCGGCGCGCGCGGCGGGTAGCAGGTCCGGGGCCCGGCCGGCCTCGTCCACGCGCCGCACTCGGCCCGAGGCGGCCACTCGGCCAATGAGGCCCTGGCCGATGGGCAGGACCTCGTTGACCTCGCGGAGCCGGGGCGACAGGCCACGCTCGCCGCGCAGGAGCAGCATCTTACCGTCCGAAGACACCAGGTGCAGGCTCGCGATTTCGTGGCCGGTGACGTGGGTGAGCGCACTGAGCGACTTCTGGATGACCTCGGTGAGATCGAGCGATCGGCTGACGGCCTCGGTGACGGTGCGGAGAATCTGGAGGTGGCGGATGAGAGACGTCGTTCCTCCCACCGCTCGGTTGCCGACTCGCGCCATTGTCACCTCGGGCTCGCTCCCATCCCCGTTTGGAAAGTGGTCTATGGCTGCCAAGCAAGCGAAGTGCCAGGGGTCTCCACGAAGGAATGGTATTGAGACATCTGCAGTTAGGTGGTCCCGAGCCAGTGCCGCGGAATGGCACCGATGCTGTCCCGACACACTGTCAAGTCGGCGTCGGGCGAAATTGCCGTGCCATCGCGATACGCCGTCCGATCGAGGGGTGGGAATACAGGAAAAACTCCTCCAGCGGATGGGGATCCCGCTCGGCCAGGTTCAACCCGGCCAGACGCTCCATCGCCCCGATGAAGGCGCCGGAATCGGGGATGGTCTCGAGCGCGAAGCGATCGGCGCCACGCTCGACATGCCGCGACCAGGCGTTGGCCATCGGCAGCGCGATCACGCTCACCGCGAGCAGGATGAGCCCGAACACGGGCAGCCCGGCGGGATCGGCGGGTCCTTCGAGGTGGAGCACCCGCGCGCCCCACTGGAGCGCCTGGCCGGCCACCCAGAACGTCACGAGGGTGAGCACGCCCTGGACGAGCAGGCCCCGGCGGATGTCGCCGTGGAGCTGGTGCGCCAATTCGTGGACCACCACCGCCTCGATCTCGTCCGGCGCGAACTCGCTCAGCAGCGTGTCGAAGAGCAGGATGCGTCGGGTCCGGCCGAGGCCGGTGACGGCCGCGTTCGCGGTTCGGCTCTTCCGCGACTGATCCACCACCCATATTCCGGTCACCGGCACCGCCACGCGCTCCGCGAGGGCGAGGAGCCGCGTCTTGAGCGGGCCGTCAGGCAGCGGCGTGAGGCGATAGAACAGCGGCACGAACCAGATCGGTGCCACCAGCGCGAGCAGCGCGTAGCCGACCAGGAAGATCGCGGCGGCCCACAGCCACCACCACGGAGTCAGCCGCATCAGCCCGTACACGATCAAGACGGCGGCCAGGCCGAGCACGGCGCCCACCAGCGCGGCCTTTGCCACGTCGAGCAGCCAGCGACCGAACGACTGGTGGAGCAGACCGTAGCGGCGGGGCAGCCAGTAGCGGCCGATCCAGGTGAGCGGCACGGTGAGAACCCGGTGGCCGGCGGCCAGGATCACCACCGCGAGCGCGAGGACGAGCGCCGCTTCAGCGCAGCGTCTG